>FWWM01013143.1_pt1 | contig 13502 bp, 14 predicted proteins | sample 2228351 | NCBI WGS metagenome assembly FWWM01 (sample SAMEA103939774, study PRJEB20133) | metagenome | reverse complement strand
TGGTTTTGATTCGGTTCTTTCTTGCTGGAAACAACCGATTAATGAACTTGGCTACGAATTTGTCGTTGCGTGGAAAGCAATCTGAATGCTGCGAGAAGCTGCACATTTTGCTGAGATGGAATACTGCGCTACGATGCGTTCGTTGGTTGAGATCTTTGATAAGGAGTAACCCCTATGTTGTTGAGTCATGACGAACTTTTGGGACTGATCGAACGTGGCGTGATCGAGAACGCCAAACCAGACGCTGTAAATTCGGCGTCGATCGACGTACATCTCGGTGATGTGATCATGGTGGAGGATTTCAGTAGTGGGCCGCAGCTAATCGACTACCGCGCCCGCGAGAAACCAGCCATGAAAAAGGTGCACCTGCACGAGGACGGCTTCGTTCTCGAACCAAACCAATTCATTCTCGCGCAGACTGTGGAGGTTTTCCATTTGCCGCTGGACATCAGCGCGGAGTACAAGCTCAAGTCGTCGATGGCACGTATCGGTCTCGAACATCTGAACGCGGGGTGGGCGGATGCGGGTTGGCACGGTTCCGTGCTCACGTTAGAGTTGAAGAACATCACGCAGTGCCAGCGTATCCTGATTCGACCTGGTGACGCGATCGGGCAGATGGTCTTTTTCCGTCACGCGCCGGTACCACAGGAACGCTCTTACGCAGCGCGAGGCAGGTACAACGGGGACAAAACGGTGGAGACGATCAAGGAGTAGAGGTATGTTAGCTAACGTGTTCCGTGCGGTTCTCGGCGATGTAGCTAACGACTGGGTCACCATTAGAGAAGCCGCTGGGCTTACTGGTTACCATAAAGACTTCATCGCTACTTTGGTGCGGCGAGGAAAACTTCGCAACCGCAAGAAAGAAGACGGCAAACTATGGGTGAGTAAAAAAGAAATACTGGATTACGTCGAGAAGTATGCTAAGGATCCACCGGAAGGTTACATCACGGTTGCGGAAGCATGTGCGATCACTGGATATTCACAACCTACAATCTCTCGGCTAGCGCGTGAGAAACTGGTGCGGTCTGAGATTTGCAGAGGGAAAACCTATGTCAATAGACGAGACGTTGTGGAGTATGCTCGACAACACGGATGCGATAACGTTGTTGAAGCAGATTGAGAAAAAAGAAAAGCCCGCGGTTTCGCGGGCTTTGAAAAGAACACCTAGAGGGATGGAGGAGGGACGGGCGTCGGTGTTCACTGTCATTGTACCAAGAAGAAGGAAAAAGTCAAGATGAAGTTAATCACCGTAGACTTTGAAGTTTTCTGGGACGCTAACCACACGCTGTCAAAGATGTCGCCGATTGCGTATGTGATGGACAGCAAATCCCAACTGATCTGTATGGGTATCAAAATTGGGGACGGTGAAACACAGGTTGTGTTTGGTGAGCACAAGATACGAGAGGTCGTAGACAACATCGATTGGTCTAATGCCTACGTAATCGGGCACAACATGTCCGGGTTTGACTCGATGATTCTGGCGTGGCGTCTCGGCGTAAAACCTAAATTGTGGGGCTGCACGCTTGCGATGGCGAGACCGATCCACGCTAAGACGATCGGCAACAGTTTGGAAAAGCTGGTTCAACACTATGGTATAGGCGTAAAAGACAAAACTGCACTAGTCAACACTAAAGGAAAACGCCTCGAAGATTTTACGGCGGATGAGATCGAGGCGATGGCTAAGTATAACGCCGCCGACGTTGACCAATGCTATCAACTGTTCACAAAGCTGCGCCCTTTCTACACTGCGAAAGAGCTTTGGCTGATCGACGCTACGATCCGGATGCTGGTGGAACCGATGTTTGTTATCGACCGCAATCTACTGGAATCCGCGCTGGCCGAAGAGCGCAAAAATAAACGCAAAGCAATCATGGCTGTGGCGGATCATCTACAGCGTATGGGGCTAGCTACGGATGAAATGGTCTTATGTACCACAGAGGAAGAGTTGGAAGAGGCCGTCCGTAAAGCGCTGGCGTCGGCCAATAAATTCGCGGTGCTGCTGGAGAGTCTCGGCGTTGAGGTTCCGATGAAACCGTCACCCACAAACCCGGATAAGCTGGTGCCAGCGTTGGCTAAAACCGATGAAGAGTTCCAGAAACTCAAGGAGCACGACAACCCCGTTGTTGCGGCGGCAGTGCGGGCGCGGTTAGCTGTTCGTTCTACGATCCTCGAAACTCGGATCGAGACGTTTATGGAGATATCGGATGCGGTTGGTGGAAAACTACCCGTCGCACTTCATTATTGCGGCGCTGATACTACCGGTCGCTGGAGCGGGTGGAGCGGCAACATTCAGAATCTACCTAGAATTACTCCCGATAAACCGAAGCCGTCAGATGCGCTTCGCAAATCTATGCGGGCACCCGAAGGGTATAAAGTCATCGTTGCCGACCAAAGCGGCATCGAGCTTCGGGTAAACCACTTTTTGTGGAAAGTTCCGTCTTCGATGGCGCTGTATAAGAAGGACAGAAAGGCCGATCTGTACAAGGCGTTTGCTGCCGTGCGGTATGGTATCAGTCCAGAAGAAGTAACTAAGGAGCAGCGACAGCTTGCGAAGCTTTGCCAATTGGGCCTTGGTTTCGGCTGTGGGTGGAAGAAGTTCAAACTGATTGCCAAGACTATGGGTGGTCTAGATTTGTCAGACGCCGAGGCCGAAGCTGTTACTACAGACTGGAGAAACAGTTACCCTGAAATCGTGCGTGGATGGCGAGTGTGCCACGAAGCTTTGCAGTGGATTCATGATGGCGTCGAGCGACCGATCGATCCGTGGGGTTTGTGCTGGACAAGCAAGCACGGTATACGCCTACCAAGCGGACGGTTTATTCGGTATTCGGCCCTTCACTTGGAGAAGACGAGTGATGGAAACTACGAGTGGTGGTATGGTCAGGGGCGGCACAGAACTAGAGTATATGCTGGTAAGGTTACTGAGAACTGTTTGGCCGAAGGTACGCTGGTTCTAACAGGCAGTGGATGGAAACCGATCGAGGAGGTAACTAAAGACGATTCGGTATATGATGGGGTTGAGTTTGTTAAACACGATGGGGTCGTCTGTAACTCAGTACAGAAGTGTATTGAACTAGACGGCGTATGGCTAACTCCAAACCATATGGTGCTAACCGATGAAGGATGGAAAGAAGCATCACAACTAGTGCAAACCGATAACTCAACCGTCACCGAAAAACCGGTGTACGACATCGTAAACTGTGGGCCACGTCATAGATTTGTAGTAAAAGGTAAAACCGGCCCCTTCATTGTACACAACTGTGTACAAGCCATAGCAAGAGACATTATCGCTGACAACATGTTCTCGTTCTACAAAGAAACCGGGTTATACCCGGCACTCATGGTTCATGACGAGCTTGTTTATGTAGTACCTGAGAACCAAGCTGAAAAGCTGCTCGATAAACTTCAGCAAATCATGCGCACACCACCACAGTGGTGGCCGGACATCGTGCTGGAAAGCGAGGGCGACATCGCCGACACGTATGGGGACGCAAAATGATTGGAATCGATGCTCTGTTAGATGCACAAACTTTTGGTGATGCTCGCAAAGTATTGCGAGAAGTCAATAAACAAACACCGTTCGATCTACCACCAGCAAACAAGCAGCTAGCTAGGATAGTCGGAAGCATTTTTACCATCGTTCACGACGGCGATTTTGCTGCTCCGACGGCTGGTAGATTGATGCACGAGGTGGCGGTCGGGTTTATCCGAATGTGCGTCGACGATGAGGTCACCTACGAATTTGCGCCACTTCATTGGGAAATGATTAGTCAAAGAGACTTGATTTGTGTTCGAGTTTCTGCTATGCTTATGGCGCTAAAACCCAATATGCCTTATGAAGAATGGTGTATGTTGGGTGGTAGGCTTTACTCATATTGGGCTTCGAATATGTCGTTTCCTGAAGAAGACATGGAAGAGCTTGAACGGTTGTATCTCAACATTCTTAAAGGGGAAAGCAATGGAACAGACAGCGATTCAAAACCAGCAGAATGCGGTCACAGATGCGGTTGACGCCGCAATCAAAGACACGTTGGGTGACCACACCGCTTACGCTGCGATCGTGGCGTACATGCAGAAAGAAATTGGTGGTGCCAACATCTTGGCGATTGGTTCCAATATCACCCAGGGTGTGGCCGACATTGCTGCTACGATGGCTAGTGCGTTCACGATGAGTCTTACGAACCCGGAATTCTTCGAACAAATTTCCGAGCTTGTTCGAGGAGCGCGCAATGCCTAACGATACTAAGTTCGCTTGGTCGTACTCGTCGTTACGGGCATTCGAGACGTGCCCGTGGAGGTACTATCTAACACGGGTGTCGAAAGAAGTCATCGAGCCGGAGACTGAAGTTCTCAAATGGGGCAACGAAGTTCATAAAGTTTTCGAGGAGTACGTAAAAAACAACGGCGCATATGACGTGCCGGACTGGTTCGAGCGGTGGCGACCCATCGCCGATAAAATACTTTCTAAGCCCGGCGACATCCACGTCGAGTATGAAGCCGCGATAACCGAAGACTTTACCCCCTGCGGGTGGTGGGACAATGAGGTTTGGTGTCGCGGCAAGTTCGACGTCGTGATCGTAGATGGGGCTACTGCTACGATCTTGGATTACAAGACGGGCAATAGAAAGTTGGATAATGACCAGCTAAAGCTGTTCGCTCTTCTCGGCTTCATCCATTTCCCCCAAGTGGACGAAATAAAGACCGGCTACATCTGGCTCAAGTCTGGAAAACTCGACACCGAAGTGTACCAGCGAGGGCAGGCTAAAGAATTGTGGCCGGAGTTTATTCACCGAGTAGAGCGGATGCGTCACGCGTTCGAGAATGCGAAGTGGCCTAAGAATCAGTGCGGCCTATGTCGCAGTTGGTGTCCTGTGCCAAACAAGCTATGTACGTTTTCAGGGAGGTCGTGATGGAACGTAGAGAGACTGTTTACGCGTCGTCGCTGTTTCTCGACGCATGTGAAGAGCATGGCGTTGACGGAGTTACAGCGCTCAAGATTTACCATGATTTTATGGATCGCGTCAAAGAAAACGTTCTCAACGACGATGTTAAGGTCACGTTCAGAGATATGTTTTCTATGTACACGGAGTACCGCAAGGGCCGGAAGCGGTGGAATGTGCGGCAGTTGGAGCTTTTCGAGGAGCCGCCGAAGCGTGTCGTGAAGGTCAAGGTTATCGAGCCACTGAAAAGCGCTGCCAATGACACCTGAAGGCAAAGTAAAGGCAGAGGTACGCAAGTACCTCGTTTCTATCGGGTGCCGCCCCGCCGGGGGTAAGATGCCAGAAGGCGGGGTTAATGGTTGGTTCTATTTCCCGGTTCAGAACGGTATGGGTGTAGTTGGCATCCCTGATATTGTCGGGTGCTACAAAGGTCGATTCTTTGCCATAGAAACCAAAGCACCTGGTAAAAAGAAAAATTTGTCGAAGAATCAATCTCTTAGAATACAAGAAATTGCGGACGCTCAGGGCGTCGTAATCGTAGCGGATGGTGCAGACGATGTACGTAAATGTTTCCAAGAAACTTTTGGTGTACTACACGAAACGTGAGTCGAAAGCGCGACAGCTTAGTGCACTGATAGAAAAGTCCCGCGTGTTGTGGTCGGAGAAGAAAAAGTTGTGGTTGTTTGTCGTACCACACACGCTGGAAAACTGTGTGGCTCTCAAGAAACTCGGTGTAAAAGATGTCCCCTCACCGATCCTCTACTATTACGATTGGCCTCGTTCGTTCAAAATTGCCAACCCGTTCCACGCCCAAAGGGAGACAGCGGCGTTTCTAACGCTGCACGATCGGGCGCACGTGCATAATGGGTTGGGGTGTGTGGACGCCAACACCGAGTACCTATCTCCGACAGGTTGGAAAAAGATCAGCGAGTACGACGGCGGTCTAGTCGCGCAGTATCACCCGGATACGGGTGTAATGGAGTTTGTTCAGCCAGAAGAGTACGTGAAGCTGCCATGCGACTGGATGATCCGCATAAAGACCACGTACGGAGTGGATCAGTTATTGAGTCCAGAGCACCGCGTGCTACTTCACGACGCGAATAATCCGCAGAAGCGGGAGGTTGTCTCGGCGGCTGAGTTGCTGGAAAGGCACCTTCGGTGGTTAGATGGGCGACCAACCACACGATCGCGTACTAAGGTGTCATACGGTACCGCAGCTATTCCCGTTACGTTCAACTCTGCTGGTGGGGTAGGCACCGGGTTATCGCCGGAAGCGCTGCGGGTTCAGGTTGCCGTGATTGCGGACGGGTATTTTGCGAACAGCACGAATCGTTGCGCTGTGCGCTTGAGGAAAGAGAAGAAAAAAGAGCGCTTGCGTATGCTGCTGAAAGCTGCTGGCATCGAGTACGTCGAGAAAGAGTCTGTCACGCCAGGGTTTTCCGTCTTCAGATTCAACGCGCCGCTTCGCTTGAAGCACTTCGACGAGCGTTTCTGGCAGGCTACGCCGGAGGAACTCGCGATTATCGCCGATGAAGTACTGTATTGGGATACCAACGTCGGCGGTGGCAGCCGTGGTGATCGGTTTTCTTCGGACAATAAGATGTCTGCTGACTTCGTTCAGTATGCGATGGCTGCAACAGGAAGAACGGCGCGATTGCTTACAAATACGCGCCAGCGGCGCGGGCGGGCTGAGGTAGAGTACTGCGTACTGATTCGCAAAGATGGTAAGCCGCTTCGCCTGAAGGGAACCGGTAAAGTTGGCAAGATAATCTCGATGTGGATAGAGCCGTCACCGGATGGGTATAAGTACTGTTTCATGGTACCTAGTACGTTTCTCGTCCTTCGTCGTAACGGATGCGTATTTTGCACCGGCAACACAGGCAAAACCCTCTCGACGTTGTGGGCATGGGACTATCTCAACAAAGAAGGGTTAGCGAAAAAGCTATTCGTCATAGCACCTCTATCTACGATCGAGCGTGCGTGGGCTGACACGGTGTTTGAAAATTTTGCGCACAGAACCTGTGCCGTTCTTCACGGGACGCGTAAGCGGCGTCTGGCGATGCTAGACGAGGATGTAGATATCTATATAATCAACCACGACGGTCTTACTGTCGCTGGTGTTTTGGATGCTTTGTCTGTTCGGTCTGACATCGATACGGTGGTAATCGACGAACTTTCGCAGGCTGCGAGGAACTCACAGACTAAACGGTGGAAGGCGTATAACACTCTAGTAAATAGGCAACCAGTAAAACGACGGGTGTGGGGGTTAACAGGCACACCCATCCCAAACGCACCAACGGACGCATATGCACAAGCAAAACTGATCACGCCAGAACGTATGCAGGGTGTGTCGTTTACCCGCTTCAGGGACATAGTGATGCAGCAGAGGGGGCCATACTTATGGATTCCTCGTCCAGAGGCTACGAAGAAAGTGTTCGAGGTTTTGCAGCCATCGATCAGGTTTTCGATGGAGGACTGCGTAGATTTGCCCGAAACGATATTCTCGTATCGTCACGTCGAGCTTAGTGCAGGCCAGCAACGCGCCTACAAACAGATGTTGGACGACTTGGTAGCGACGATCGACGGGACTGAAGTCTCCGCTGTGAACGAGGCGGTGAAGTTGAGTAAGCTCATCCAGATCGCGTGCGGGGTAGTGTATGACTCTGAGGGCAATGAAGTTGGTATAGAGGGTTGGGAGGCGCGAGCTAGCGTAGTGCTGGAAATCATCGAAGAAGCCGAAGGCAAAGTGATCGTGTTTGTCCCGTTCCGTTCGGCGCTGGGTAAAGTTACAGATTACCTAACAGAAAAAGGGATTAGTTGCGGCGTCATCCACGGTGGTGTAGCCAAGAGCGAGCGTGACGAAATTTTCAAGGCGTTTCAGACGACTAACGAGATTCGCGCACTCGTGGCGCAGCCTTACGCCATGTCCCACGGGTTGACGCTCACGGCGGCCAATACGGTGGTGTGGTATGCCCCCATTACAAGTGCGGATACTTACGAACAAGCCAACGGGCGTATCGCTCGCCCAGGACAGAAGCTAACCACACATATCGTACACATCGAAGGCACGCAGGCGGAGATGCGGATTTACAAGCGGCTGGAGAAGAAGCAGCGTATTCAGGGTTTGTTGTTGAAACTAGTGGAGGAAGAGAGCAAAAAGTAAAGGACAGGTATTGACAAGCTAAAGGTAGCGCGCTATAATATAGTCACCATTGTTAAAGAAAGGAGGTTAGACGTGGCGTCCATCGACAAGTTAGTAGAAGCGTACCGCATCCTTCGCGAGAAGAAGGAGCAGGTTGACGCGGAATACAAGGCGAAGCTGGAGGAAATCCGGCGGCGTCAAGAGATCATCGAGAACAAGATTCTCGATTTCTTCAACCAGACGGGCGTGGAGAGCGCACGCACTCCACATGGGACGGCTTATATTTCGGAGGTGTTCAATGCGAAGGTAGTAAATAGAGATGAATTTTATAAATTCGTTCGCGACAACGACGCTTGGGATTTCGTCGAAGCGCGGGCGAACAAGACTGCTGTTAAGCAGTATCTCGAAGAACACAATGGGAGTCTCCCTCCCGGCGTGGATGTGGCAGTAGTTCGTAAAATCAACATTCGTAAGTAAAGGAGATGTATCATGGCAACCGAACTCATCCTCTTTGACGACAACACGGCAAATATTCCAGCCATTTACCGTGAACTTCTAAAAGACTTCACCGACGAGTTTTCGACTGGCGTGTCGATCTCGTTCCCGGTGGTGTCGATCAAGGGTAAGGTATTCACCGTCAAACATGGCGAGGAGCAGACAGTTCTTACCCGCGTCGACGATCCAGATAGCCCAGCGTCGTACATTGACGTGGTGGTTCTCGCCGCCAACAAGGGGCTGTCTAAGGCATACTACAAGACCGGCTACACCGAGGGCTCCGTTGAAGCCCCTGATTGCTGGTCTAACGACGGCGAGAAGCCCGACGAGTCCGTCGAGAACCCTGTGTCTAAGTCTTGCAAGACTTGTCCATACAATCAGTTCGGGTCACGGATCACTGAAGACGGTAAGAAAGCCAAGTTGTGTTCTGACTCGAAACGCTTGGCTATTGCCACAGCGAATGATCTCATGAACCCGATGCTGCTTCGTCTGCCAGCGACTACGCTGAAGAACTGGCAACAGTATGTCAACATGCTTGCGCGCAAAGGTGTGCCTCCGATGGCGGTGGTTACCCGCATCAAGTTTGTGAGTGATGTGGCGTATCCACAGCTTGACTTCAAACCCATTGGACTTCTTCCGCCAGAGAAGGTGAAAGAGGTTCAGGCTGCTCGGCAGCTTGAAGTTGTCGATTACATCGTTGGGCGGGTAAGCGCCCCAGTAGTGGCAGTAGCTGCGGCGGTAACAGAAGTGGATGAAGAGGTGGTGCCAGAACCGAAACCTACACCGAAACCTACACCGAAACCTACGCCGAAGCCCGCAGTAGATGAGGGCGATGAGGTCGAGGAAGCACCGAAGCCAAAAGCAGCCAAGAAACCTAAAGTTGTCGAAGAAGACCCTGAAGTTGATGAATTGCTTGAGGGACTCGACGAGCTTTGATAACCAACAGCCCCGCTTCGGCGGGGCTTTCTAGATAAGGAGGTTCTTATGAATCACACGGAAATTCATCATAAAACGAAGAAGGCCATCGGTTATCTTCTCACCGCAGGCGGGCTCTCTGCTCGTGAACTGTCGCGCCTTCTTGGTGTATCATATGTGACGTTGTGTGAGATTCGCCGTCGCCCCGACGGTGAATACCGCGTTTCCGCTGAATTTTTCGAGCGGTTGCGGTATATTTATCACTCGTTCGCGAAGGCAATCCGCGATGGTGTGTATGATCCATCGTTGCTACCGAGTCCGCGACGGCATGGCGCTGCGGATGAACGATGGAGAGCTATCGAGTCTGTCATCAACGCACAATAGAGGTTCTTATGAATCACACGGAAATTCGTCATAAAACGAAGAAGGTTGTCGGTTATCTTCTCACCGCAGGCGGGCTCTCGGCTCGTAAACTGTCGCGCCTTCTTGGTGTATCATACGTAACGTTGTGAGAGATTCGTCGTCGCCCCGACGGTGAATACCACGTTTCCGCTGAATTTTTAGAGCGGCTGCGGTATATTTATCACTCGTTCGCTAAAGCAATCCAAGAGGGTGTATGTGTGTGTCAAGTACCACCGACTAAAGACAGGGGTTTCCGTCGCGAAGGAGGTTCTATGATGACGGGCGTTGGACAAACTAAAGAATTTTTACATCACATTCTCCCAAGTGAAGGAAAATACATCCTCGTAGCAATCGAGCGCGGCGAAAATCCCTACATCCGCCAGTACGTGTATGATGATCTGGATTCGATGGCGGAAGCCGCGCTCAAGTTCTCTTCGCGAGGGTTCGACGTATACCACGCCTGCGCCTCGTTCAAAGAACGCCGGGAGAAAGGCACCCGGAAACAGGATAATGTGTACGCAATCCAGTCTGTGTGGGCCGACCTGGATTGCGGTGAAGGTAAACCCTACGCGTCCGCCAAAGAGGCAGCAGCCGATGTTTTCCGCGGCTGTAAAGAACTTGGGATTCCTAGGCCAACGATCGTCGTCTCTGGTCGCGGGTTACATACATACTGGGTTTTCGACAAACCCGTAGTAGGCGCGGACGAAGCCAAACGTGTGGCGGGTACGATGAAGGCGGCGTTACAAAGCGTCGGGGTCAAGATCGACCCGTCACGCACTGGCGACACGGCAAGCGTGCTTCGTCCTGTTGGCACATTGTGGTTCAAAGAAGAACCGCCCCGTGAGGTGCGCCTCCATTACAAAGCTGAACCAGTAAACTTAGAAGAGTTTCTCTCTAAGATTGAAAAGTACGACACCATTAGTACCACAAAACCGCCGCGTACCCCACAGGCAACTGCCGACGAGTTCTCAATCCCCAAGGATTACCCGCCAGCAAACGCAAAACGGATGATCAAAGAGTGCGCAGTCCTTCGGCATGTACTAGCGAAACGCGGGAATGTGGAAGAGCCGCTGTGGTACGCCGCGATTGGGACAGTGAGCTATGCAAAAAACGGGTTCAAGGCAGGGCACCTGCTCAGCGACGGTTATCCGGGTTATACATTCGAAGAAACCCAAGCTAGGATGGAGCGCTGGCAGAAAACGTGCACTGGCCCAGCGACATGTGAAAAATTCAAGACAATCGTTCCGAGTATTTGCGCTGGGTGCCCATACGCAGGATCAATCAAAAGCCCGATTCAGCTAGGGTACGAAGCAGAGAAAGTTGAAGAACAAACCCAAGAAACCGTTAACGAACGGGTTAACGCACGAGTCATCCAGATTGAACTCGACGAGCAACTTCGAAACAAACTACCAGACGAACTACCGTTTTGGGAAACCCTTAAAACCAGGTATCGTGTAGTTGGCAACGAAATTCAAGGGATGATAAAGCGGGTTGATGAGTCTGGTCAAGAGGTCGTTTCGTGGCTACCGCTAACCAGCATCTGGTTTTATCCGTTTCGTATTCGCAAGAACTCAGACGGCGACCGTACCATTGACTTTTACATGCGGCGAATTCGTGTCAACGCTGACGGGTCTAAGCGAGCGAAATGGGAGGTGTTCAATATCCCCGGAAGCGCTTTGGCAGAACAAAACACGTTGTTGAAGGCATTAGGGAACTTCGGGGTGTATGAGATGGACGCTACAAACAACAAAGCGCGAAGCCTGCTTCGGCGCTACATCATTGATGCTGTTCGCGCAATGGAAGAATACCGTGGCGACATGGAAGAATATGACCGAATGGGGTGGCTGCCGAACGAAGAAGAGTTCGTTATCGGCGAGACTATTATCTCAGATGGTGTAGAACACCCGACGCTTGTCGCCGACAGTACGATGCCAGAAAACGTGTTGCAAGGGCTAACACCAAAAGGCGACGCTAGCCGTTGGATCGAGGTTGTCAACAAGGTGTACAACCGCGAAGGGGCGGAGCCATACCAGTTCGCCATCTGTGCGGCGTTCGCTGCTCCGCTGGTACGGATCGCTGGTATCCCTGATTTCCACGGCATCCCCATTGCGATTACTGGTGTTGGTGCCAACGGTAAAACCACGGTCGCTCAAGTGGCGTGTTCGATCTACGGCAACCCATTGTCATTCTACTCAGGCGGCGGGGATGCGCAGACTACTACGAACGCCATGCTTGCGATGGTAGGCAAGATGCGGAACCTACCATACCTGTTCGACGAAATTACGGGGCGTAAAAGCGAAGACCTGCAAACTATTCTGTACGCCATTTCTAATGGACGCCCGAAGTTACGGCTTCAGAAAGATGGACAGTTCCAACAAAACTCTAAGGTTTCGTGGGATACGATCGTCTATCTTACGTCGAACGACAAGATCATCGAGACCCTGGCACGCCAGGGTGACCATAGGGTGGTAGATGCGACGCAGGTTCGTGTGTTCGAGATTCATATGTCTGAGCACGTAGCGCCCAACCTTTTTGCCGACGTAAACCCGCATGAACTTCAAGATGTTCTGGCTAACCACTACGGCCATATCGGTAGGGAATATCTGAAGTGGCTTACCAAAAACATGCCGACGGTTCGTCGCACTATTGCGAACGTGAGGAGTAAGCTGCTGCCACGTGGCATGACGAGCGACGACATGAAAGAGCGGTTTTATCGCGAACTTGTTGCGTTGACCGTTGCGGGTGCGACGTTTGCGAAGCAGCTTGGGTTTATCAAGTTCGACGTAAAAGCGATAGCTAAGTGGGCGGTCAACCACATCAAAGCATTACGGGTGGATCGTTCCGCTACTGAGCTTACACCGAAAGATGTTGTCGCTAACTTCTTGGCAGAGCATATCGGGCGCGTCGTTCATACTGAGAAATGGTCGTCCCGTAGAACTACAATCGAGGATATTGTTCGCGTATCCGATAGAGTTAGTCGTCCTATTGCGCGGATTGCCAACAAACCAGCGAAGGTATTCATCCTCAAGGATGCGTTTGATAAGTATTTAACGAACGAAGGTATCTCTCACACGTGGTTCTTTGATACGGCGATTCGGAATGGCTTTCTCATACCAGTCAGTAATGGTACGAACAGCAAGGAACGTCTCTATAAGCGAATCAAAGTATTCAAGGGTACCGACTTATCCATCAGTAATACGAAATTTATGGCGTATGAGTTCGACCCCCGTGAAATCATTTCTTCATCGACATTCATAAAGGTATATTGTGACGACGAAGAACACGAAGAACACGAAGAAATCGAAGAAACTGGCTCTTGAAAAGAGACGCGAAAAAGAGACGCCCCGCAAGGGGCGTCGGCCCGAAGATACTATCTTCAGGGCGGTTAACTGTCGTCAATCCTCGGTATCGAACCACTCATCAGCCAGCCCTTCGTCTTTCTCTTGCCGTTTTAGCTTACTGCGGCTGTATTGACGAAGACCTTTATCGGTGTACGACTTATCTGGCATGCCAAGTTTATACAGCATTTCACGAAACTCTTGTATTTCTTCGTAAATCTCATCTGCTCGCTCCCAATCCTCATTCATTACAGCTTCGTGGTACCGCTG
>FWWM01013137.1_pt1 | contig 13505 bp, 20 predicted proteins | sample 2228351 | NCBI WGS metagenome assembly FWWM01 (sample SAMEA103939774, study PRJEB20133) | metagenome | reverse complement strand
GGTCCCCCGCCGGGCCTTTAAGGAGATTTGGGGAGTTAGGGTACGGACCATCGTGATCAATCCTATGGAAGACCTGAGCCGGTACGATCGGGTGGAAGTTGTGACCCTGGAAAATGAGCTGATGGATCTCGCGCCGCCGAACCTGAACGACAAACTAACGGCCAGGATCGCTGAGGCTATTAATAAGCTCGAATTGTTCTCTCAGGTTGAAATAGCGGGCTCTCAACTGGCGAGCCTAAGGCCCACGGGAGATAAATTTGATCTGACCGTCAGCTCGGATTTTAACTCCATTATCATAAGTCCCGCCGTATCAATGGGAGATAACAAGCAGGAGTTCGAGCCCGGTCCGATCCGAAGCGCCGCATCCTCGGCTCATGGTGGCAGGACTCTGCTGATAAAGGGGGCGCTTGTCGATTACTACAAAGGCCATAGGATCCTCCGCCTGCTCCATCTCGGCCTGGGCCGTGGGACGATCGTCGTGCATTTACAGTTCCTGGACAAAGAGAGCGGCGAGGAGATCGGCAGGGCGAGCATCGCGGGAGACTTGCTGAGCTCGTTCTGGGGGAGCCCCGAGAATAGCATCCCTAAAGCGATAGGGAAGAAGGTGGCCGCATTGCTGGAGGAAAATTACCGGCCTCGAGACGACGATAATTCAAATACGAAATGAGAAAGGCGTTTGTTTATCTATCGATATTATTCGTTTAGCTTCCGATGCATGCTGCCGTGGCCGGAGAGGAGGAAATAGCCGGTCTTTTGTCGGGGGCCGTGGGCGGCATCCCGGGCGGCGTGGCTGGGGGAGCGCTGGCAGTGCCGGGGGGAGTGACCGGCGGAATTATAGGCGAAATTCCCGATAAGCCTCGGCTTCCCAAGCGGGGCCCATATAGGATCAGCGAAGGGGTGATGCCGCCGACGCTTCTCTACAACGAGGAGCCCCCCTACACCGAGGAGGCAAGAAGAGCGAAGGTCCAAGGACTGGTGGTTCTAGAAGCAGTGGTGCGCCGCGATGGTTCCGTGGGTGAAGTCAAAGTCTTAAAAGGCCTGGGCTACGGTTTGGACCAGTCGGCGGTTGAGACCGTCAAGAAGACCTGGAGGTTCAAGCCGGGAATGAAAGATGGCAGCCCGGCGGATGTGATCGTGGTGATAAAAGTGTTCTTCGAGCTGCACTAAAAGTCTATCCTAAAATTGGTTGGTAGTGTGCGCTTCAGCGCATCGGAAAGGGCTAAAGCCCTCACTACGAACGATCTTAGACAGGTTCTAAATGGGGGGATGAAAAGCAGTGACGATGCTCCTTTTAATATTGCTGGTTCTGATCTGCGCCGCAGGTATAGGCGCAGCCATAAGGTTCGCCGTGGTGGCTAAGGGGAAGAAAAAACACCTTCAACAATTGGGCCTGACAGAGAGAAAAGATCAGTGACGTTTAAGGCGCACAATGATACAAGAAAAGTCCCTGTTAAAGGCCAGAAGGATCTGGCAGCTGCGCCAGATCAGGCTGCTCGATTGCCTGACCGACGAGGAGATAGAAGAGCTTTCCGAAATTATTCCTGAACACCGTTTTAAAAAGGGAGAATACATATACGGTTCTGGAGAGAAAATCAAGCACCTCTTCCTGCTCAAGGAGGGTAAAGTAAAGCTTTCGGCCATCACCGAAGCTGGAAAGGAGCGGATCATCAACATCTTTCAGCCTGGGGATATCTTCGGCGAGCTTTTTCTGGTAGAGGTGGAAAAAGAGAGCTACCACAACACCGAGGCGGTGGCGCTGACCGACGCCTTGATCTGCAAGCTCGATCGGGCGACCTTTCTTCAGATGCTGCGCACCAAGCCCGAACTCTCCTTGAGCTTCATACGGGTCATCTGTCAGCGTCTTTACGAGGCGCAATCCGAGCTTGAGGAGCTTTCCTATCAGGACACGCGGCACAGGCTGGCCCATGTCCTGCTTAAGCTCGGCAACCGTCATGGCGTACCGCTCGACCTGTCGAGGGGAGCTATCAGGTTCGATATCGAGATCACCCATGAGACGCTCGCCGGCATGCTCGGCAAGAATCGCTCCTACATCTCATCGATCATGAGCGAGTTTAAGGAAAAGGGGATGATCTCCTATCGAGGCCGGCAGATCGCACTGCATCCCAGCAAGCTGAAAGCTTTCCTGAAGGGCCAACAAGGGTGGGACATACCGGTAGAGCTTAAGAACGACTCTGAGCTCTCGGTCAAATTTTGTTCTTGACAGGCACGCTCCAACCGCCATAGTATATCCCATGGGAGGGGATGGGATATGTGGGCGCGCCGCGGAAACCGGAGAACGATGCGCGGAGCCTTAGAACTGCAGGTCGGAGCCCGGCAAGGATTTTTCCCAATAGGAGTGGCACGAAGATCGAGAGCAGCCTGGCCCTGCGCTTATTAAATGTTTTGGCGAGGCGAATATGTTGGCCCCCTTCTTTTTTATCGCCTTTTTCGGATTCTACTTGGCCCTCGCCGCATACATAGCAGTGCGGCTGATCCGAGGGCCCTATCGCGATCGGAAAAATCAATCGCTTTTTGGCAACCAGGCCCGCGCTGATGAGAACAGCTCTACCCGGTGTCAATTCTGGTCTGCGCAAAGTTGCGCCGCTACCGGCAAGCTCGGAAACGAAAGAGAAACAGATGAAGAGGAAAAAGTTGCTTGAATCTCGAACAAATCTCATAAGAGCGAACGGCTGCTATACAGCCGAAGCCCTCGCATGCCTGCTCGAGAGAAAGCTAAACGTGGAAACACAACTCGAAATACATGAACACCTGGAAAGCTGCCGCGAGTGCCGGGACCTCGTGTACCTGCTTCGGAGATTAAAAGATGCCCCTCTCTATCGCGAGGCGCTTGAGGCTCCGAACTGGTTGCACGATCAATCGAAGGCGTCGGACGAAGAAAACGACTTGGAGATCATGTAAATCGCCCCGCAGCGAGGGGACGGGAGGTGCTCGATGCCCTGCTTTGATGAGTTGGAGAAGCGCATTCGCGAAAGCCCCTGTCCGCAATGTCATGCTAAATCCTTGGATCTTATCCTGCGCTGCGACTTCTTTTACCAGGATTGTCTCTATACGGCCAGGTGCGATCGCTGCCATTATCTTTTCGCTATCGCCGACGATATGCGCGTTGCCGACGTGAGCGAATCGACTTTGATCACCAGGTTAAAATCCACCCCATGTCCGTATTGCGGCCAGCTCGGGCTCCAATTGGGCTTCGGCTGTGATCTCCTGCGAGACGAGTGCTTTTACACCGCCGAGTGCGCTTCGTGCCTTCGCGCCATCGACGTTCGCGGGATTAAAAGCGTATTGGGCCCGCAAGTGTGCCGTTGAGCCTGGAGATGCGTTCGATGAGAGAGGGAGATAAACTTGCTCTGGTGCTCTGCGGTGGGGGAAGCCGCGGCGCTATAGAGGCAGGCTTTTATCGCGCCCTGGTCGAGCTGGGAATCGAAATAGACCTGGTCATAGGCTCATCTGTCGGGGCGATCAACGGTGCCTTTATCGCAGCCGGCACCCCCCCGAAAGTGCTGTGGCGCCTCTGGGAAGAAATCGCCTTCAAGGATTTATTCAGCTTTAACTGGAGACTGGTCTGGAGGCCGAGACGAGAGAACAGCCTCTATCGCAATGAGAAGTTCCGCCGGCTGCTGTTTATTCTAACGAGGACCGAGATTCCATCGATTTAGCCCAAGCCGCCTTTTCGCGCGAGCTTTTTTATGCTTTGCGCGAAAAGGGCGCGGCCTTGTACAGGTCGATTCGAGCCGCGCTGGAGAGGATCGAAAATCAGACCTACGGCTATTGCACGTCATGCGGCTGCTATATAAACAGAAAAAGGCTGGACGCGCTGCCCTGGGCGGAGCTTTGTCTCGACTGCCAGGAAGCCAACGAGTCTCAACGCGATGAGCTTAAAAGCGATTCGGCGGGATGCGAATCGAAAGTGTTTGAGGAGGATTTGCATGTCTCTCGATAAGAAGATACTGGTCTTCTCCCAGGCCGGTTGAGCTGCTTGCGATATGGCGAAGGAGTTTCTTTCGCAGGCGGGCCTGCAATTCGAAGAGATCGATATCGCTCGTGACCCTCAGGCGATAGAGGAGATAGCAGCCCGGACGGGCGGCGTGATCGCCACCCCGACCATAATTATAGACGGCCAGGTGATCGTAGGCTTTAGCCGTAGAAAGCTCGAGCTGGCCCTGGGGCTCTGATCCGGCTATAGCAGGAGCAATAATCGATAGGGGTTTGAAAATGTTCACTTGGCCAGCGCAATGGCCCTCAAACAGGTGCGAGGGAAGATCAAAGGCAAGGCTGGAACGAAAGTCAAGTTAAAACTTCGAAGAGAGAAAGAATTAATCTCTCTGGTGGTAGAGCGCAGGAAGCTTATATAGTGCCAAGCCCTCAATCGGTTGGCTTTCTTTCGGCGGCCCACATCGTTTCCTATTCAAACAGCTCTCCGAACGGCCCCGCCTTTTTATCTTTAAAGCCGGGATTAGCTTCGAGCCAGGCCCTCAGGTTCTCTTCAGAACTGAAGAGATTATTTGCTCCTCAACCGCCGCCCCGCAAATACCAGGTGGTCTCGGGCCTAAGCTTAAGGACCTTGCCCCGCTCGATCACAACCTCGATCGGTCCGGCCGAATAGGCGCAGGAGTCGCGCAGCGTCACCTTTTGATTAAAATAAGGGTTCTCGATCTCCTCCTCGCCCTCCTCTTTCGCCGCCTCCACGGCCTGACGCTTAATCCGTCTGCTCTTGACCAAGAGCGCAAAGTCCAGCGCTCAATTTATGTTGAAGCGCTCGCCGCTCTCAAGCACGACCTCGTGGAAGTTGAACCCCAGGCCCGACAAAAAGCGCTCGTGGTCCTCGGCCAAAGCGTAGTTTCTCTTGTCCTTCCGCTCCAGGAAGCCGAGCCAGGTCAAAGCGTCGAGGCCCTCCTCTGCCTCCTTTTCCCTCATTCCAATTGCGCGCGCTAAATCTCGAGCCGAAGGCACAGCGCCGGAGCCCGCCGCGCTGCGCAGGATTACCCTGGCCATGCGCTTTTCGTTGTTCGTCAGGATGTAGACGGCGGGTTGCCAGCGCATCTTCTCCTTAGCTTGCTGGTCGGCAACCAGATAAGAGGCGATGCGCATCCGCCTGGCGTGAGAGAAGGGGACTTTTGCCCGCGCCATCGCCTGCTCTATGTTAGTGCTGCGAAACCTCTTGTCCCAATCTTCAAATAAAAGCCCCACTACCCTTTTCTCTTCAGGCCGCAAACTAATTCCCCCGCCCTTGCCCTCTCCGGCCTGTAGCGGCCACGAGAAGAGAAGCAGAATCAGGACAAGCGGGGGAGCCGGGAACTTTTTGAGTTCAGGCCACTCCATAGCCCCTCCGTATTTTTTTATCAAACCGGCACACAACAGAATTCCCGATGTTTTCTACTATCTCTCGCCGGAATGGGACTTCTTATCTTTCTCTCCCTTTATCGAGGCCTTGTAGCCGGCCTTCTCCACAGCTTTGACCAGCTCCTCCGGCGTCGTCTTTCCTTTCTGATATTCGACATACGCCTCGTTTTTATCGAAGCTCACGTCTGCTTTCAATACGCCCGGCACCTGCTTCAAAGCGGATTGGATGGCTGAGGCGCAGTCGGAACAGGTCATCCCCTTGACCTGCATGGTAAGGTTCAAGGTCGCCTTCTCCGTTTCCTCCGCTGTGCCGCTTCGGTCGCTAAAAACAATGCCGGCAGTTAGCGCAAGCAACACGCTCGCCATGACAATTGACATCGATCTCAAGTTCTTCATCTTACTTCCCCCTATATCTTATTTTTGCCCCGAGCGTAATTGCAAGGCTAACGTGGTCTAGCGCAGCAGCCACTGCCCCTGCCAGCCGCTCGGGGTTTGACCTCCTCCGGATTATATCTGGCACGCGCCAGTTTGCTTTCGAAACCAACCTCTGTGTCGGCTTCTGTTCTTCCAATCGCAGCGCCGGTTCCTGGAGCTATAAAATAGCCCCGAGGGAAACCGACAACAGCCATCATTACTATTGGCACGCTCCGCCGGGCGATTTGTTCCCTTTCGTTTCAAGTCGGCTGAGCGCGAACACCCTCGTCGCCGCCATCTGTTTTCGGGTCTAAAACTCTAATGTCTGCGCCAGGTTTCTTCTATCACCGGGCAGGACGAGCCGCTTCGCAGTGCTTTGCCGCAGGCGCTGCGATAGGCGGAAAGCTCTTTTTTAAACTTTTCCATCTCGGCCATTTTCAGCTCAAGCTTGGCGAGCTTGTCCTCTATCATCTCCAAGACTCGAGCGCAGGATGAGCGACTGGACTTATCTAGATTGAGAATCCCTCTGATTTCCGAGAGCGAGAAGCCGAAGGCCTGGGCTCGTTTTATAAAGCGGAGTCTCCGGATAGCCTCTGTATCATAGATACAGTAGCCCGAGGGGGTGCGAGGGGCTTCGCGAAGCAGGCCCAGCCTCTCGTAATATCGAATTGTATCTATCGCCACGCCGGCAAGCTGCGCAACCCGCCCTATATACAGGTTGCCGTTCTTTAACATGGCACGATTTTAAATTATGGAGTTGACTCCAGGGTCAAGTGGAAAAATAAAACAACGGTGCGCCAAGTCAAGGCTCGGGTACACGGCCCGCTCCGGCTCGAGCGCCCGTTCGATCTCCTGCTGCACCTGGCGCAGGAAAGTCGTCTTGCCGACGCGCCGCATGCCTGGAACTGTGTGTACCTTGTTGGGAAGTTCCGGCAAGCGAGCGTCGCGGCGAGTGAGCCCTTCAAGGTCCGTGCGCTTCATTCCCCCCTCAAGCTTTTCACGCAGGACCGGGTGCAATGGCATGATGATGGTATAGATCGGATGTGTCCTTTTAGCAAGGACAGGTATGCGCTATGTTGTCCCTCAAAGCGGGACAGACTTGCTACTTGTTACAGGCTCTTAGAAATGTGGCCTACCTTTTTTCGGTTGCTCGACAAAGGCGCATTTCCGGACTTAATATCCCCTCCATAGGGATGGCAATATGATCGCGCCGCGATACAGGCGCAAGGAGAAGCGTTATGGGCAGCAAATTTTATCTTCTTCTCCGCGTCGAGGGGATGACTTGTGACGGCTGCGCCCGCCATGTCTCGGAGGCATTGAAGGCGGTGCCGGGCGTCGAAGATGTTCAATAGAAATTTATGGGGGCGGACCCCGGCGAGAGGCTCCGCTCGCGCTAGATAGGAGGCTATGAATTCATGAAGCCTGCGAGCATGGGGATTTTCTCGGCAATTTTAGCCTCTCTATGCTGCCTGGGCCCGGTGGCGCTCGTCCTCCTCGGGCTGGGCACGCTGGGGGCCGGCGCTTTCTTGGGAAGATATCATTGGTTCTTTATCGGAGGCGCAGCCCTGATACTGATATACGCCTGGCGCCTCTACCTTAAAGAAAAGAGAAGATGCGAGGCCGCAAGGTGCCAGATGGAGGGCAGGACTCCAGCGCGGATAACCCTGATCATCGCCACGGTCGCCGTGCTCTCTTTTGCCGCCTTGAACGTTTATACCTATGTAATTGCGGCAGCTCCGGAATCGGCGGCCCGGCCCTCTCCCCTCGGGCAATGGTCGGAGGTCGAGATACCTGTTAAAGGATTGGTATGTTTCACATGCGAGCTTGTGGTGGAGTCGAGCGTTAAAAATCTGAACGGCGTGGCTGAAGCCAAGGCGAGCGTTAAACGAGGTTCGGTTACCGTTAAGTACGACCCGCAAAGAATAAAAGTCGAGGAAATAGTAGCGGCAATAGGCCGTACCGGCTATCGCGCCGAGCTGCCGAAAAAATCAGATCAGGGGCCGAACCCGCACTGATGATTCGCAGGGCCGGCAGAGCCGGATTACATTCATCATGTTCCATCCCGATTTCATTCCGGCCGCGCGCCGGCGTCTTCGATAATGTCCTCGGCCTCCGATTTATTCCCCTTGCGCGCGGCTGCGAGGCGAAGCGCAGAGTTGATCAGGGCGATATGGGTAAACGCTTGCGGGAAATTGCCCAACTGCTCGCCGGTGTCGGGATCGATCTCCTCTCGCTGCGATATCTGCTGCTAGAAATATGCTCTTCGTATATTGACCTGGTAATCCCTCCCCTCCCATCGCTCGCCTTCGGTCCAGAAAAACGTGAAGCGTATTGGAGGGATTTGCTCCTCGGGCACAGGGATGTCCACAAAGTAGATGCCGATGCCGCTCGATTTCGCTGCGGTGTCCTGGATGCTCTGCCACTCGTTCCAGGTCCATCTGAGGCGGAACGGGGCCGGCGCCTGGACGCGCAGCGTCTGTCGCGGCGCCGCCCATCGCACCTGGCGGTTCGGCTTCCAAATCTCGAGGTCCTTTCGCCCTCGCCCGGCTAAATAGCGGTCAGCCACTGCCGGGATGAGATCGAACACCTGGCCGTCGGCGGCCGATCTGAGCAGCTTGATGTATTCCGAATGCGCCCACATCAGAGGCATAGCGGAGCCGGCAGGACGGCCCAGATAAAGCCCCAGCTCGGGGCGGTCGGCCTCATCCCACACCTGCTCGGGGAGCATGCCGCCCCTGGAGGCGAAGCCCTCCATCGCGCGTATGTAAAGCCGGACGTCGCGGCCGGCCACAAGCTCGTAGTGCGCGCGCTCTCCGGTAAGCAGCGGCCAGGCGCGCCCCTTCCCCCAACCTTCAAACGGGCCGCCATCGGGGCGCGTCCCGTAGCCGTCGTGATTATAGCGGCGCCAGCAGGGACCAAACTGGGTGTCGATCTTAAGCACAGCGTCAACAACCCGAAGCGAATCCTCGATCAGCGAGTCTCCCGGCTTGCGTATGCCGTAGCGCACCAGCTCCAGGAAACCGGCATCGACGATCTCCTTTGCCGGAAATTGCCAGGGCGTTCCGGGAGGCCGGTTGCGAATCGGCAGGATGCCGCGGTTCGGGTCTTCGTCCGGCGATGCGTCGTTAAGGTCTGTGGGATGGATGCGAATATAATGCCTGGTGATTCCAGGAACCAGGCTCCCTTCTGTCGTCACCGTCCAGCGCTCGACATGCGATTCCAGGAAGTCGGCGTATTCTTCCAGAAAGAGCGCGGTCTGTTCCTGGCCGCGCGACCTGGCAAAGTCAGCGGCACATATCAGCGCTGCAATCGTCGCAGCCAGCGTCGATGGGGAATACCCGCTGTTCTCCTCCCAGCGCTCCTGCTGGGTGGCAGGCCCCTGGCGAATTAGATAGGCAGCGGCGGCCGCCACCATGGGATACGGGTCGAACTCGTCCAGCGCATCGATCTTCCAGAGGCGCCAGGCGAGCATGATGGGAAAGGCGACTTCATCGAGCTGGATGCCGCTCCAGTAAGGCGTGCCGTCGATCCAGAAATTTTGCGGGAAGCCGCCGTCGGGCCGCTGCGAGCAGGCGAGGTAAATCAATGCTCGCCTGGGCGTCACCTTATCACCGCAGGCCAGCAGCCCGGTTGCGCTCTGGACCATATCCCGCGTCCATACCAGATGATAGCCGCCCAGGTCTTCGTCCCCCTTAGCGTCTCCCCACGGGATGCTCGCCGAGGCGATGAGAGCCCCGGCGAAGGTCTTGTCCTCGTGCGCCAGCAGCAGGTTATGGCTGATCCGATAGAGGCGCCCGCCGTCGCAGGAGTAAGGGTCCAGCTCAAGTATGTCGCAGCAGACGCGATGCCACTGCTCGATATACTTTGCTCGATGTTCGGCAAAGGGGATGCTTAGCGCTTGGGCGAGCGTAGTCACCGTGGCATGGAGGCCATCGCCGAAGGAGAGCCCCAGGACGAATTCTTTTTTCTCGCCGAGGTCGATCTGTCCGATGACCGCTATGTTCCCATCCTCGGCCCGCTCGAACTCCCAGTCCATTTGAAAGTTATCGTGCAGGTCCTGCCAGCCGTCGCTCGCCCCCACGTATCCGCAGGAGGTCCTGGCAAAGCCGAGGTTTGCTCCCAGCGCCAGACAGGTCCGGTTCTTCCAGGCAACGAGGATATATTTGCCGACCGAGCGATGCCTGCGCGCCGAGTTGCCCCAGCCGCCAACTTCCAGGTGAGGTGCCAGCAGCGCGTAGACCTGTAATCGGCCCAGCCACTCCGGCCGAGCTTCGATGCGGGCATGTATCAGCACGCAGGGCTCGTGCGGGTCCGAGATCACCTCCTTGATGATCCGATATCGCCCCTGCCGGTCGGCGCTCACGATGCGATAGCCGAGCGCGTCGCGCTCGAGATAGTCGATCTCGTGATCGAGGTCGCGCTTCTCCTCGTGAAAAAAGCTTCGGCCGTCGCTGATCAGGAACTGGAGGTCACGGATCTGCGGGCGGTCTATGGTGGGATAGTAGACCTCGTTCAGGATGCCGTGCGATATGGTGAACCAGACGCGGCTCGCCGTGTTGTAAGCGGTCCCAACGCCTTCCTTAGAGCTGGAGGTCCATCTCGGAGGTATGCCCGGCCGACCGAAAGCCTGGCCGCTGTTTCTCGAGACGTCGCCATTCATAAAAATAAACTCGGGGAAAAATTTCACAGGGATGCTTTTGTTTTACTCGATACAGGCCCTTTCAAGTCCGGCACCCGAGAACCAATATTATCGCCTCGGTCGATTTCGATCAACTCCTCTTGCACGCTCAACTGAGCGCTACGCCACCGAAGGGCAGGTGCTGCCTGTTCGAGTTGCTCGACTAGTTTATCTAATCGCGTGCGATCTCGGGAACTGAGGCCGCTAAGGCTGATCTTCCCCATAGTCCCTCCTGACAATGCCATGGGTTGAGATGCTCGCTTACCTCTCGCGCCCTGATAGAGGGCGGGGCCTGGAAGGCAGTGGACATAAAGAAGCCCTGGCTCTGGGCCGCTTCGAGCCCGCCGTGAATCGCCACGACCGGAACCAACCTGCTATATGCCTCTAAAAGCCTGCTGCCATAAACCAACCCCTCCTCGAAGCTGACCAGTATATCGGCCCGATTCCTGACCAGCCCTTTTGCCCCCTGATAGAGCCTGAATATAGCGTCCGGATATCGGTGGCCCTCGAGCGCCTCAAACCAAATCTGGTCGGAGACATAATCGTCGGGTGTCATCTTCCCCTCGCGCCTCATCCGGTCGATGATCTCGGCGACCCCGAGCGGATCGCCACACAGGGCCTGGTAGCGGTAACTGTTGTTATCCTGGTTGTGCGAAATCCGGGCAACGCTATTTCCGCCAAGCACATACACATCTTGGCCGTCCGAATAGGCCACCAGCACCCCTTCCATTTCCGCAATGGCCTCGGCCACGCGCCGCCGGCTCGACGGCGCCGTGTAGAGGGCGGCATAACCGACCAGGCCGAAGCCGGGGATAACCACGGTGTTTTCGCCCTCGAACTGACCTCGGACATAGAAGCCGCGACGCGCGAGATGGCCCTCCAGATCTGCCCTTCGAGGACGGGCGAAACGATTGCCGTGATCGGAAAAGAGGACGATCTCCAGGCGCCCGCCTCGTTCCCGATAGAGTCTGCTCAGGAGAATATCGAGCCGAATCAGCGACTTTTCGAGAGCACCCCTCCCGCCGATGTGCGTCAGACCATCGGTTGACTTTAAGAATGCCTTAAAGATCGGCTTTTCGGACGCGGCATAGGCGAGGAGGAAACGGCGCATATCGGCGCGGTTGATCCGGTCCGGAAAGCCGTAGACGATAAACTCAAAAGCGCGGGGCTCGACGTAATCGAGCAGACGGTGATAATCGGAGCTAGCGACCGCGCGTTTTCGCAGGTAGGTTTCGGCGCCGCCTGCGAGCGAATTGCTCGCCCGGTCAAAATACAGGCTCTCGTAGCCGTCGGGCGGCGCCGCCCGCCACAGCTCGGCGGCCGAGACGTTGGTCATCGAAGGGAATGGCGCGATAACCCGGCTGGGCCGGTTAAATATACGAAAATAACCTTTAAGCCATAGACGGTGAATGGTCTCGTAGGGAACGCCGTCGAGCATCAAGATGAGTTTGCGCGTCCGGCTGTTCCCGTATCGAGAATCGTGGAGCGAAACGCTTAAGTCGCCTTCGGTATAGTGTAAAAATTTCACGGTTCCTGCCAAAGGTAAAATCGCCAAGCCGGCAAGGCCGACGGCTAAAACCCACACGCGTTTCCTCATTCTCTCTTTCCCTGAGGTAGAAGGTGAACTCCCTGCGCCCTTCCCAACCCCGCTAGCCGATTTGTTAAGAAAATATGCGCCGCCGGCTAATCGAAGCTGCCGGTCACCCCTTGAAACCCGCGCAGCGCCTGCTTGAGGACCCAATGGATCGCCCTTGAGGCTTTGTAGCAGTAGGCCAGATTGTGGTTGAGCGTCGAGAAACAATGCGGCTGGCAGCCCTTTTTCATCTCATCGAGCTGGCGGAGGTCGAGCCTGTGGTTCTCGATCGTCCCCCAATCGTATGTGGCCGAATACATCGGGAAGCAGGGGGCAAGCGTGCCATCGACGCGTATGATCAGGGAGTTCTGGCCGGCGCAGCAGTGCCACTGCTGCAGCTTGCCCCGCATGAAATCTTTCATATCGTTGAGGCGCTGGATCGAGTTCACCATCTTATAGCCACGCCGGTTCCTATCGATGAGCCAGTCGATCAGTTCGTCCACTGCGGGCCAATCCGCAGGCCGAATGAAGGTGGGGTTGTCCTGATAATGTTTAAAGTGGCCCTCCTCGATCATGGGCGACTCGTTGATGTGATAGTCGGTCGCCAGGTCATAATCGCGGGCGATCTCAGTCAGCAGCTTGACATCCTCTAAGTTGTTGCGGCAGATGTTGATGTTGAAAAACACCGCGTATCCATATCGGTACTGCCTCTTGACCAGATACTCGAAGTAGTCCCAAATCGGATTCAACGCCTTGGGGAGCCCGGGCTTCTCCTCCACGCAATCGACCGCCAGGTTAACCACCGCCACGCCGGCATCGCCGATCCGGTCGATGACTTCCGGACGCAGGAGCCGGCCATTGGTGGGCAGGTAGACCCAGAAGCCCTTCCGGGCGGCGTAGTAGACCACCTTGTGCACAAAGTGCGGCCGAAGCAGCGGCTCGCCCCCCATCAGAGCAAGCACGCGACAGGTGGTATCGTCGTGCAGCCAATCGATCGAGCGCCTGGCTATATCCTCGGTCATGCCCTTGACGCGATTGTCGAAAGCCCAGCAGTAGTGGCAGTCGAGATTGCATTTCCACTCGGTGAACAAGTAAGCGATGATCGGATGAAAATCTCCCGGCAGCAGGCGCGACTTGATATAGGGAAAAAGCCAGCCCCGCATGGCGCGCAGAATATAAGGGGCGGTCCAGCGGCGACGGCCAGCAGGGGGAATGGCGTCGTCGTTGTCGAGCGCCTCGGGATGTTGAGGAAATACCGGCTCGGGCAGGGCCTGAGGTTGAGCCGAAGGCGGCACCGCGCCCCTTGGCCTGGGCCGCGTGAGCAGGTCGTGAAGCTGGACATCTAACCGAAAGGGCAGAGGGGATCCGCTGGCCTCTTGCTGTTTCTCAAGCTCTTTCATAGCTTCTCCCATGAACGCACAGTGCCTGTCAACTCCTATTCGCCGTGCGTTCCGTTGTTGGCGGTCGTCTTAAGACGTC
>FWWM01011381.1_pt1 | contig 13505 bp, 6 predicted proteins | sample 2228351 | NCBI WGS metagenome assembly FWWM01 (sample SAMEA103939774, study PRJEB20133) | metagenome | reverse complement strand
CGTACCAGGTCGCGACCGTGCGCAGGGTGCTCAAGGCGTTCCGGGGACGCGCGCTCCTCGGGGACGAGGTGGGGCTCGGCAAGACCGTCGAGGCGGGCATGGCCCTCAAGGAGTTCCTCCTCCGCGGGATGGTCCGCACAGTTCTGATCCTGGTCCCCCGGCCCTGAGTCCTCGTCCGGGTGGTCCGTGCGCATGGTCGCGAGGTTCCTGGGCGCGGACCCCGGCTCGTCAGACCCGGGGGAGCGCCTGTTCGCGCAAGCCGTTCGCGCCCGGATGGAGGGCCGCGTGGCCGCGGCCCGCGAGACATGGCTCGCGCTCGCCAGGGGCGGAGGGCCTCACGCGCGCAAGGCGCGGCGATGCCTGGTGCAGCCCGAGCCCGTGAGCGACTTCCTGGTCGGGGCAGTGATCGCGGGGGCGCTCTTCGCCTGGCAGGCGAGGGCCGCCCAGCCTGAGGAGACGGGCGAAGCCTTCCCGGGCGGGGCGGAGGAGGTCGAGGAGATGGCGCCATGCCAGGAGTACCTGCTCCGGTCGTGCCTGGGACAGGACGCGGAAGGACCGTCGTGCCGGAAGGCCCGGGCCTTCTTCGAGCGGGAGGACGGCCCCACGGCCGAGGACCTGGAGAAGTGCCGTTCGCTCCTGACCCCTTGACCTCTTTTCAAGAAAAAGTTGAAACCATTGTCCTGGTTTCATTACAATCCGCTTCGGCTGTTTGGACCGGGCCGAGGCCCGGGAGGAGCGACGTCATGAAGCGAACGGCGTGGGCGGTACTGGCCACGGGCCTGTGGGTGGTCGCGGGCTGCGGCGGAGGCGACAGCAAGGGCAACCAGGCGACCCCGTGCCCCAACGGGGACGCGGACTGCGGCCGCGGCTACATCTGCCTGGATGGCACGTGCGCCAAGGTGGAGTGCCTGGACGCGACCGCGTGCGGCGCGGGCGACCGCATCTGCGTCGCCATCCCCGAGCCCGGCTTCGACCCGGCGAAGACCTACTGCACGCACATCGAGTGCACGACCGCGATCCCGTGTAGCGATGCGACCCAGGAGTGCATGGGCGGCCTGTGTCTGCCCAGGGCCGGAGGGGACACAGGCGGCGATGCCCCGGACGTGCCGCCCTCCGAGGGCGTGACGGACACGGGCACCGACCAGGGTCCTCCCCCGCCGCCCGAGAAGGACTGCAAGCCGTGCCAGGGCGATGCGGACTGCGGCGAGGGCGCGAAGTGCGCGCCGGTCGCGGGCAACAATTACTGCCTGCGCGAGTGCGAGGGCGACGGGGACTGCAAGGGCGGCTACATCTGCTACCAGGTGATTTCGCCCGGTCCCAAGCACTGCCTGCCGGTGTCGTACAAGTGCGTGGCGTGCGCGTCCGAGGGGTGCGGGGAAGGGAAGTGCTGCGACCTCGTGACCGGGGACTGCAAGGACTGCCTGGACGAGTGCGCGCGGTGCACCTACGACTTCGAGTGCGCGGCCGGGTACCGGTGCTACAAGAAAGCCGGAAGCCCCACCGGGAACTGCGTGGCCGAGTGCGGCCAGACCGGGACGTGCCCGGACGCGTCCAAGTTCTCGTGCGGGGACAACGGCAAGGGCGTCCAGGTCTGCATCCCCAAGGACGACCAGGTCTGCCAGACCTGCCCGGCGGACAAGCCCTACACCCTGCCGGACGGGACGTGTGTGCAGTGCCTGAACTCGACGCACTGCCTGACCGCGGGCCAGTACTGCGACGAGGCCACGCACACCTGCGTGGACCAGGGGTGCGGGACCGGGACGTACAAGTGCCAAGACGGCGCGTGCCACCAGTGCTGCGAGGACGCGCACTGCGCGGGCCTGCCGCCCCCGGCGACCGGGAAGTGCGTCAACTACGCGTGCGAGGGCGCCGAAGACCCCTGTGGCAACACCTGCGCGGACCCGTACCCGGTGTGCGCGAACGTCGGCGGGACGTGGCAGTGCGTGCAGTGCGCCGTGGACGCGGACTGCAAGATCGCGAACTGCAAGTGCAGCAACAACCTGTGCGTGGACTCGACCACCGGGCAGGTGTGCGCTGCGGGGCAGCAGTGCGGCGTCGAGTGCATGAGTGACGGGGACTGCCCGCCCGGCCAGAACGGCGAGGCCCTGTCGTGCAACACCCAGTACAAGACGTGTTACAACCCGGCCGGGGGATGCGACGGGGTTACGGCCTGCTGCGCCCCGGGCCAGACCTGCGTGGACCTCCTGATGCTGTTGTTCGGAGGCGGACTTGGAGGGCTTCCAGGGATGCCCGGAATGCCGGTGGCAATGGGCTACTGCTCCTGCACCACCCAGGCGGACTGCCTGGGCGGGGAGCCCTGCACCCCGATGGGAATGCTGTGCGCGATCCCGTTCATCAAGGACTTCCTCTGCCCCGGGGGTTCCCTGCCGCCCACGATCCCGCAGAACATGTGCTTCGACATCTCGAAACTCCTCAGTGGGCTCGGGATTTGACGATGAGGTAACGGCGGGGCCTCGCCCGGCGACGCCTTGCTGGCTCTGAAATCCCTCGGAGTATCAGCCACATTATCTGCTTGACACGACCCGTGCCTTTCCCCAGAATCAAAGCAATGAGTTGGCGGAGCGGGCGGCTTCCGGCGCCCAAGTTCGAGCAACGGGAGGGAAAGCCATGGGAAATCGTGGACATCTGATCGTGGCGTTCGTGGCAATCCTGTGGGCCTGCGGGGGCGGAGGCGGAGCCACGCCTTGGCCGGACATGGGTGGACGAGACGAAGGACTTGCGCCGGACAGGGTCGTGGCCGACCGCGGTCAGGAGGAAACCTTGTCGGACGCGGCGCCGGACGATGGTTTCGGCGACGGCGAGGCGATTCAAGACCCCGGGCGGGACCCGGACCCGGGGCACGACGTACCGCTCCAGTGCCCGGGGGCCAACGGCTGCCCCTGCGTGGACAATGGGGACTGTTACAGCGGCATCTGCGTCGAGACGATGGAGGGCTGGGTGTGCGCGGCCCAGTGTGTTGACGAGACCTCGTGCCCCGCCGGCTGGAAGTGCCTGGCCATCGGCGGGACGGGCGGGGACGTGATCTACGGGTGCGTGGACCCCTTCGCGCGCCTGTGCCGGCCATGCCGGAACGACGCCGAGTGCGTCCCGGACGTGGGGGCCGTGCCGGGCGCGAAATACGTGTGTATCGAGTACGGACCGGAGGGGCGTTTCTGCGGGGCCGCGTGCGCGGGGCCGTCGGACTGCCCGGCCGGGTTCTCGTGCGAGGAGACGACCGCGGGACGTGAGACCGTCAAGCAGTGCGTGACCCTCGGGGGCGCGGAGTGCCCGTGCACCCAGAAATATAAGGATCAGGGGGCCCTGACCGGTTGTTACGTGGTGAATGACTTCGGGAAGTGCTTGGGGGAGAGGACGTGCGATTCCGAGTGCTCGGCCCCGACCCCGGCCGCGGAGGCGTGCAACGACCGCGACGACGATTGCGACGGACAGACGGACGAGGAGGTGCCTCCGGTGCCGTGCCCGCTCGAGAACGAGCACGGGACCTGCCAGGGCCAGACCCGGTGCATCGGGGGCCAGGAGGTCTGCGAGGGGTCGTATGCCTCGCCCGAGGTCTGCAACGGTGGTGACGACAACTGCGACGGGGTGACCGACGAGGGCTACCCGGACATGGACGAGGACCTGGTCGCGGACTGCGTGGACCCGGACCAGGACGGTGACGGGGTCGTGAATGCCGAGGACAACTGCCTGGACACCTACAACCCGGACCAGGCGAACTGCGAGGCGGACGCGATGGGGGACGCCTGCGACCCGGACGACGACAACGATGGGGTGGCCGACGAGGGGGACAACTGCCTGTGCGCGAAGAACGCGGACCAGAAGAACACGGACGGGGACGAGCAGGGCGACGCCTGCGAGGGGGACGACGACAACGACGACGTGGCGGACGGGGAGGACAACTGCCCGCTTCAGGCCAACACCCTCCAGGAGGACATGAACGAGGACGGGGAGGGCGACGCCTGCGATTGCGACCGGGACGGGGACGGGGTGTCCAACCCCGGCGTGGACGCGGCGGGAGAGGCCTGTCCCGCCTGCGACCCGTGCGACAATTGCCCGGGGATCCACAACCCGGAACAGACCGACCTCAATGAAAACGGGATCGGCGACGACTGCGAGCACGACTGGGACGGGGACGGCCTCTGGAACGAGGACGACAACTGCCCGTGGGTCGCGAACCCCTTGCAGGAGGACCTCGATGTGGACGCGGAGGGGGATGCGTGCGACTGCGACATGGACGCCGACGGGTTTTCCAACGAGAACCCGGACTGCCCCGAGCCGGACCCCGCGGACAACTGCCCGATGGTGGCGAACCCAGGCCAGGAGGACCTGGACGTGGACGACGTGGGGGACGCCTGCGACCCGGACCGCGACGGGGACGGTGACCCGAACGACACGGACTGCGCGCCGGACGACCCGGCGATCTCACACAACGCGGTCGAGGGATGCAACGGGGTGGACGACGACTGCGACGGGGACACGGACGAGGCGGGCGCCCTGGGGTGCGCGGTCTATCACCGGGACGAGGACGGCGACGGCTTCGGCACGGCCGAGAACCAGTGCCTGTGCGCGGCCGTGGCTCCCTTCACGGCCGTCCTGTCCGGGGACTGCGACGACGCCGATGCTGCGGTGAATCCAGATGCGACAGAATATTGCAATAATAATGACGATGACTGCGACGGCGCGACGGACGAGGAGGGCGCCGCGGACTGCACGACGTATTACAGGGACCTGGACCGGGACGGCTACGGGGCGACCGAGGAGTTCAAGTGTCTGTGCGCGCCAATCGTGAACTCGTACGACACCACGCTTTCCGGGGACTGCGTGGATACCGACGAGGACATCCACCCAGGGGCCCCTGAACTCTGCAACAACAAGGACGATGACTGCGAGGGTGGTACGGACGAGGAGTTCCCCCTGAAGGGCCAGGCGTGCGACGGGCCGGACGGGGACCAGTGCAAGGAGGGGGTGTGGACGTGCGACCTCCTCCAGACCGGGGTCGTGTGCACGGACAACACGGACACGAACATCGAGACGTGCAACGGGGCCGACGACGACTGCGACGGCCTCACGGACGAGAAAGACGCGAACGGCTGCACCGACTTCTACTACGACGGGGACCGGGACGGCTGGGGGACGAGCCTGTCCCAGTGCCTGTGCCAGGGCGCGGGGAACTACACGGCGGCGAAAACGGGCGACTGCGACGACACGGACGGCGCCGTCTTCCCCGGGGCGCCCGAGAAGTGCAACGGGGTCAACGACGACTGTGACGGCCAGACGGACGAAGACTTCCCCCTGAAGGGCCAGGCGTGCGACGGGGCGGACGGGGACCTCTGCGAGGAGGGGACCTACGTCTGCAATGCCGCGGGGGACGGGGTGGAGTGCACGGACGCGATGGAGACCAACCCCGAGACCTGCAACGGCCAGGACGACGACTGCGACGGCCAGACCGACGAGGACTTCCCCCTGAAGGGCCAGCCCTGCGACGGCATGGATGGGGACCTCTGCAAGGAGGGGACCTACGTCTGCAACGCCCTGGGGACCGGCCTCGACTGCACGGACCAGACCGGGACCACCGTGGAGTTGTGCAATGACCAGGACGACGACTGCGACGGCCAGACGGACGAGGACTTCCCCCTGAAGGGCCAGGCGTGCGACGGGGCGGACGGGGACGACTGCAAGGAGGGGGTGTGGCAGTGCGGCGGCGGGGCCCTGGTGTGCTCGGACGTCACGGGGACGAACCTGGACGTATGCAACGAACAGGACGACGATTGCGATGGCTTGACGGACGAGGATTTTTCGCAGAAGGGCCAGGCGTGCGACGGGCCCGACGAGGACCAGTGCAAGGAAGGAGTCTTCGTGTGCAACGCCCAGGGGACGGGGCTCGACTGCAACGACGCCACGGGCACGAACGTCGAGTCGTGCAATAACGTGGACGACGATTGCGACGGCGGGACGGACGAGGACTTCCCACAGAAAGGCCAGGCGTGCGACGGGGCGGACACCGACCTCTGCAAGGAGGGGAACTGGGTGTGCAACCAGGCGGGGACCGGGCTCGATTGCGGCGACAACACGGGGAACAATGCGGAGTTGTGCAACAACCAGGACGATGACTGCGACGCCGTCACGGATGAGGACTTCCCGGAGAAGGGCCAGTCCTGCGACGGGGGGGATGACGACTCCTGCAAGGAAGGGACTTTTGTCTGCAACGCGAATGGCAGCGGGCTCGACTGCAATGACAACACCGGGACCAACGTCGAGTTGTGCAACAACCAAGACGACGACTGCGACGGTACGACGGACGAGGACTTCCCGCAGAAGGGCCAGCCCTGCGACGGGGCGGACGGGGACCTGTGCAAGGAGGGGATCTACTTCTGCAACGCACAGGGCACGGGCCTCGATTGCAACGACTACACCAACACGAACACGGAGGCGTGCGACGGTGAGGATGATGATTGCGACGGCCAGACGGACGAGGACGATCCGCTCGACATGTGTGGGACCGTGGCCCACGGCAGCCCGCAGTGCGCGGCTGGTGCCTGCGTTGCCGTCTGTGACGCGGGCTGGTACGACGTGGACCACCTGTTCGCGACCGGCTGCGAGTGCCAGCAGGACGGGAACGACCATACCGGAAACTCCTGTGGAGCCGCGGTGGACATCGGTTCCGGGAACGACGCCTCGCCGGGCCAGGTCCTGAAGACCCAGTCTGGTCGGGTCGTGCCGGACAACGACGTGGACTGGTACAAGTTCACGTTCACGGACACTGCGGACACGGGGACCTTCGCGGGTCCCGGACACGACAAGTACAAACTCCGCGTCCGCCTGACCACGCCCACGGACGGCTCCATCCGGGTCAACGTCTATCGCGGCGGGTGCGAGGCGGACAAGCTCTCTTGCCAGAGCGGGTCTACGGCGGCCATTGACTACCAGTTCTACACAAACTACTCCGACACGGCCAATCGGCGGGGCGAGGACCCCTGCGTCACCTCCTTCACCCCGGTGTGGGGCTGCTGTCGGTCCGGGGAGTGCCAGGCGGGTGGAAATCCGACAGAGTGCTGCGGCGGAAAAAACAACAACAACCCGACGCAGTGCACCGGAACGTACAACGTCCGCACCTGCCAGGACACCACAGCGACCTACTACATCAAGGTCTATCGGGCCTCGGGGAGCGCGGCCTCTTGTAACAACACGGAGTACACCTTCGAGATCAGCAACTAGGCGAGAGCGCGCCGGCGGGTGTACCATCAGGCCATGTCCCGCCGGCGCGTTGCGTCCGTGTCTCTGGTCCTCGCCGCCCTGGGGCTGGCGGCAGTTTACCTGGCCACGCGGACTCAGAAGCGCCTCGGGGCGCTGGCGATGTACACACTCGCCGGCCCATACCCGCACCTATCGCGTGTCTTCCTTGTCGAGGCGTTCGATCTGACCGCGCATCGTTCGATACAGGCGCGCGTGCTGGAAGTGGTGGGGCGCACGCGCGACGGCGGGCGGACTCTTCCCTTCGAGCAGCAGGGCGAGAACCCGGTTGTGGTGCGGGTGCGCCACTCCGAAGAGGAATGGGAATCCCTGCATCTGCTGGCCCGGACCGACCTCGGCGACCTTGAAGCGAAAGTCACGCCCTCTGCCCCACCGGACCCGCTTGCGCCGGACCTGCGCGCCCTGGGGTGGCCGATCCGCCTGACCTGCGGCGATTGGCGGGTGGTCCTTCTTGGAGAGCAAGGGGTCCCGGAGGTCGGCAGCCCAGGCCGGGTCTTGGTCCTCGTGGGCGGCGGTAAAGAAATGCCTGACGAGGCGCTGCTTCGCCCGGCAGGCAGCACCGAGGCGACTGCACCGGTAGCGCCGTGGGGCGGTGCGGTCATCGTGGTCGAGCCCCGGGTCGCAAGGGGGATGGCGTACCTGTCGCTGCGCGGGCCCGCGGCCGCGTGCGAGGTCCGTTTCCTGATGGTCGCCGCCTCTCGCCGCGTGCGTGTTCGCGTGATGAGCGTGCGCGAAGACCGCACACTGCAAGCCAGTCTGTTCGCCCAGAACGCAAGCGAGGTTTTCGGGCTAGTCGCCCGGCGGGACGCGAGTGGGCCTGTGGGCCCCCTCTTGGAGGCCAGGGTCTTTCCCGTTCACCACGGTGAGGTCCACGTGGCCCTCGCTCTGCCCGGACCAGGGCTCTACCAGGTACGCTTCACTTCAGACCCGCTCCAGAGCGGACTCCATGCACGCGGTGTGGACACGCTCGTGGCCCTGGCACCTGCCCTTGTGCCGGAGAGTTGGCTGGACCTCGTCCTGCCCGGTGACCCGGGCCCCGAGGCGCGCAAGGCAGCCCGTCCCTTCGCACTGGCGACCCTCGCTGCCGCTTCCCCTGTGGCGCTCGCCCAGGTCGCGAACACCGCCGCGGAGGTCCGGTCCGCGGCCGAACGGTCACGAACCCGACGCGATGTGGGGCTGCTCTCGGCGCTTGCCTCGTGCCTGGTCGGGCTGGTGGTCCTGATGGGGGCCGAAGTGGTCGCGGGTCACCGGAGGGACCACCGGCGCCTTTCCGCGTCGAGTGAAAAACTCGATATTTACATTTCGCGTCGAAAGGGTTTCCTGATGGCCGCCGGGGTCGCGGCGATCCTCCTGGCCGCAGTCGCGGCCCTGATCCTCGTCTTGAAGACACTGTGACGCAGGTCAGGATCGCGAACCGTCCACGCCGCGAATGCTCAGGGCCTTGAGTTCCCCCACGACGCGGGCCACGCCCGTCTTGAACTCGGGCTCCAGTTCGCGGGAGATGGGCTGGCCCGCCGAGGTCAAGAGGCTCCTGAGATGGACGAAGCGCCCCTGCCTGGCGACCGCGAAGTGCAGGTGCGGGCCAGTGGCCCGGCCCGAGGAACCGACGTTCCCCAGGAAGGTCCCCTTCGCGACCGTGTCCCCCACCTTGAGCCCCTTCGCGAACTTGTCAAGGTGGGCGTAATACGTCTGCCACCCGCCCTCGTGCTGGAGGACCACCATCCGGCCCGCAGCGCCTTTCGGGCCCTTGAAGACCACCCTCCCGTCCCCGACCGCGTGCACCGGCGTGCCCCGTGGGGCCGCGTAGTCCACGGCCCGGTGCGGCGTGTAGGCGTGGAGGATCGGATGGAGCCTCCGCAGCGAGAAGTCCGACGAGATTCGCGTATATTTCAGGGGACTTCTGCGGAATGGGCGCTCCACGCTGCGACCGTCCGCGTCGTAGTACTCCACGTTTCCATTGACCTCGATCGGGAAGGCCGAGGCCGTCACGACCTTGCCCTCGTACAAGAGACCCCGGACGCGGCCGTACCGCAGGAACTTCCCGTCCAGGCTCTCGCGCTCGACCGCCACGCGGATCACGTCCCCGCGCCGCGAGTCGGTGAAGAAGTCCACCTGGCCCTCCAGGAGGTCCACCAGGACCGGGGCCAGGTCCCGATCCACGCCGCACCGTTCCAGGCTCGCGTACAGGGAGCCCCGGATCATGCAGGCGAACTGCACGAGTTCCTTCTGGGTCTCGATCTCCTTGCGGGTGCATTTGTATCCCCCGTCCCCACGCGTGACTTCCAGGTAGTTCGTCACGTCAAGAGGAAACGTAAGCCTGGTGATCGTCCCGTCGGACCCGAGTTCAAGGACCACCTTCTGCCCGACGCGCAGGGCCCGCAGGTTCACTCGTTCCCCGAGGGCGTTCAGGGCCGAGGCGGCGCTCCCCGACGAGGCCCCCAGCCGGAGGAGTGTCTGGGTCGCGGTCTCCCCGCGCATCACCACCCCTTCCTCGACCCGCGTGGTCTCTGGCCGGAGCGGCTCGGACGCCCGCGACACCGGGGTCTCGGAGGCCGCGACTTCCGGGACCTCCACGGTCAGGGCCAGCCGCTGATCCAGCGAGGGTTCGATCAGGTCGTTGCTCCGGAAGAACACGAGGTAGTTCACCGTCGCGATGAGCGCCACGAACAAACCGGCCCCCACCGCCTCGTACCGGCGGCGTCTCGACGGCTGAAAACCCCTCAAATACAAGGGTTTGTCGAACAAGAAGGCCTCCTTCTTCCCCTCGCGGCCGTGATCGCGGCACGGGTGACGCTCCATATATCAGGGCCAGCCCGCCTGTCAATCAAAAAAGCGAGGCAGCATCATCCGTGCAATCTCTCGACAACCGCCTGCGCCACCGCGGCGGGGAGCCCAGGGACCGCGAGGAGGTCATCGAGGGTCGCGGCCTGGAGGGCCGAGACGCTGCCGAAGTGGCGCAACAGGAGGGTCCGGCGCTTGCGGCCAAGGCCGGGGATGCCGTCTAGGACCGACGCGTGTGCCCGGCGCGAGCGCCGCTTGCGGTGAAACGACACGGCAAAGCGGTGGGCCTCGTCGCGCACGCGCATCAAAAGGTGCAGGCCCGGGTCGTTCTGTGGCGGGACAATGAGCGTCGTTTCGGCGCCCGAGGCCCCTTCCCGCACACCGGACGCCACGCCGCGCACGTACAGGCGCTCGGGCGAGTGCACAACCGCCCCGAAGCCCCGGCCCATCACGCGCGACTTGGCCAGGGCCGCGAGGGGGAGGTCGCCAAGACCCAAGTCGTCGAGCACGGACGATACGACCGACAGTTGCGAGGGTCCCCCGTCCAGCAAGACCAGGTCGGGCATCCTACCTTCCGCGAGGGCACGCGTGAACCTGCGCGAGAGGACCTCTCGCATGGCCCCCGCGTCCCCGGCCCCCCATCGGCCGAACCGTCCGCCGGACGGTCCTCCCCTCGCGTCGCCCGGGGAGGGCTGCGCTCGGGAGATCTGGCCCCCCTCCCCGCGCACCGCGTACGTCCGGTAGGCCTTGCGGTCCGGCCTCCCGTCCGTGAACACGACCAAGGAGCCGACCGGCTCCGCCCCCTGGATCTGGCTCATATCGAAGGCCTCGATGCGACGCGGGGGGCGGGGGAGCCCCAGGAGGTCCGCGACCGCCCGCAACGCCCGCCCCACGGCCGCCGACGACGCGAGCCGCTCGCGCAGCAACTGCCGCGCGTTGTCCTCGGCCATGCGCAGCGCGTCGTGCAGGGGGCCACGCGCCGGCTCCGCCACCCGAACGCGGCGCGACCCTCGCGCGCCCAGGACCTCGGCCAGGGCGCCCGCGCCGTCTAGGATCCCTTTCGGCAGCAGGAGGCGGTCGGGAACGGGCGCACGCGCGTAGTACTGGACAAGGAAACTGCGGGTCAGGTCGTCGTCGGGAGCCACCACCCCTTCCAGGACGTACGGGATCCGGTCGAGCAGGACCCCGGCCTCGAAGCGCAGGACCGCGAAGGCCACGGTATCCCCGTCCCGCGCGAGCCCCACCGCGTCCACGTCCTCGCGCACGGGCAGGACCACGGACTGCCGCGTCATGGCCGCCCGCACGGCCTGCAACTGGTCGCGCAGCCTCGCGGCCTCCTCGAAGTTCTCGGCCTCGGCCGCGCGCAGCATCCGGTGCTCGATTTCCCGGACGACTTCGTCGTGCCGCCCCCGCAGGAACATCAGGGCCGCCTCGACCCGCTCGCGGTAGGCATCGGAAGGTACCTCCAGCGTGCACGGGCCCAGGCACCGCCCCATCTGGTGCTCCAGGCAGGGGCGCGAGCGATTGCGAAACTGCGTGTCCCGGCACGTCCTCAGCCCGAAGGTCCGGACGATCAGGGCGTGCGTCCCCCGCACGGACGACGCGGTGTGGTATGGTCCGAAGTACGTGGCCCCGTCCGGCCGCCGGCGTCGCACGAGGTCCAGGCGCGGGAAGGGCTCTCGCGGGTCCAGGCGCAAGTACAGGTAGTTCTTGTCGTCGCGCAGGAGGATGTTGAACGGGGGGCGGTATTTCTTGATCAGTTCGTTTTCGAGGATCAGGGCCTCCTTCTCGTTCGAGGTCACGACCACCTCGACGCGGTCCAGGACGCCCGACAACAGGCGCACGAACGGGCGCGGGTCCCCCGAGCGGTGAAAGTACGAGGACACGCGGTTCTTCAGATGCACGGCCTTGCCGACATACAGGACGTGGCCGTCCCGGCCCTTCATCAGATAGACGCCGGGGGCCTCGGGCAGGTCCCTCGTGTGACGCTCGATCTGCTCGCGGGTCCAGGCCATCGCCGACCCCGTCGTGGCATCCCGCTGGCCGCGAGTGTAACGCAGGTAGGGCCGATCACGGTCCGGACTGGCGCAGGCGCTCCACGCCGACCACGCCCTTGACGCGCCGTAGGGCGCGCAGGATGGCCTCTAGTTGAGGCTGGTCCTCGACCTGCAACACCATGCGCACGTCCGCGAGGTGGTCCCCGAGCGGCTGCGTCATGATGGAGGCGATGTTCGCCTTGCGGTCGCCGATCTCCTTGGTGACTCGCGCGAGCACCCCGGGCTCGTCCATGCACCGCGCAGACACCGGGACATCGAAGAGCCCCTCGGTCCCCTTCACCCAGTGCGCGGGCAGCAACCGGTCCGGGTCCACCCCGCGGATTCCCGGACACCCCCGCGAGTGGATGGTCACCCCGCGCCCGCGGGTCACGAAGGCCACGATGTCGTCCCCGGGGATGGGGTTGCAGCACTTCGCGAGGTGCAGGAGCACGTCCTCGACCCCGTCCACCGCGATTCCCTTGGGGCGCCGCTGGAAGAACTCCCGCAGCCTCCCCGGCTCCCGGGGCGGCTCGGGTTCCGCGGGCGCGACCTCGACGGCTCCCGGCGCCGCCTCGGCAACCACGTCCGCGGCCCGGACCTTCTCGAACCCCACGAGCCGGTACAACTCGTCGAGCGTCGAGCACCGGAACCGGTCCAGCACGCGCTGGACCGCCGCGCCGTCCAGGGCCTTCTTCATGGCGAGGCCGCGCCGCCGGAACTCGCGGTCGAGGACCTGGCGCCCCACTTCCATCGCGTGGGCCCGCTCCTCGTTTTGGAAGAAGGCGCGGATCTTGTTCTGGGCCTTGGCCGTGACCACGAAGGACAGCCAGTCCCGCCTGGGCCGCCCGTGCTTCGAGGTCACGATCTCGACCATGTCCCCGGACCGCAGATGGGTGTTCAGCGGCACCAGGCGGTGGTTCACCCGCGCACCCTGGCAGCGGTGCCCGACCTCCGTGTGGATCTCGTAGGCGAAGTCCACGGGGGTCGCGCTCCGAGGCAGGACCCTCAGTTCCCCCTTGGGCGTGAACACGAAGACCTGGTCCGTGAACAGGCTCTCCTGGACCGTCTCGAGGAACTGGCGCGGATTGCGGACCTCCTGGGCCCACTCGATCAGTTGGCGCAACCAGTTGAAGCGTTCCTGGTCCTTCAGGACGACGCTCCCGCCCTCCTTGTAGGTCCAGTGGGCCGCGATGCCCGATTCCGCCACGCGGTGCATCTCCCAGGTGCGGATCTGGACCTCCATGATGGTGCCGCCGGCGGTCATTACCTTGGTATGCAGCGACTGATAGCCGTTGGGCTTGGGCATGGCGATGTAGTCGGTGAACATGCCCGGGAGCGGCATCCACAGAGCGTGCACGTGACCTAAGGCAGCATAGCAGTCACTCACCGTGTCGGCGACGACGCGCAGGGCCGGGCGCT
>FWWM01013128.1_pt1 | contig 13516 bp, 14 predicted proteins | sample 2228351 | NCBI WGS metagenome assembly FWWM01 (sample SAMEA103939774, study PRJEB20133) | metagenome | reverse complement strand
GGAGGATTGAGCGGACAGCGTTGGGCCCGGGGATGCCCTTGCCGCCGGGACGTCCATCGCTTGTAAAAGAGCCGGGGATACACCGCCTTTCCGAAGGGCAACAAAATCGCACGCCCGGCTGCGGGGAAAAAACGCCCGCCGCGATCTGCGGGCAGGCGCCGGCCGCAGTCCGCCGCGCTCAGACCCGCCCCAGGACGGCTTCCACCTCGCGTTTAAAGCCGTTTTCGCCCACGTTGACGATGCGCATCTCGCGTCGGGCATTCTCCACTGAATCGCTGGCGTGCGCGGCGTTGACCATGATGTTCATGCCGAACTCGCGGCGAATGGAGCCGGGCGGCGCCTTGGAGGGGTCGGTGGGGCCGAGGACGTCGCGGATTTTGGCCACGGCGTTCACGCCTTCGTACACCAGCGCGATGCATTTCTCGGTGCCGGGGGCGGTGAGTTGAGCGGGGTCGCACTCACTGGGGCTGCGGCCAGCCATGAAGCGAACGATGTTCTCAAACTGGTTTTCGCCAAACAGCGGGCCGAGCACCTCGCCCAGCCGTTGCTCCTCCGCGGACGGGATTTTGAATCCCAGCTCCCGTTCGAGGATCTCGCGGGCGCGCCCGGCTACCACCTCCCGCAGCTTGGTGCGGAGGACCTCCCGGACCGGCCCGTAAAATTCCATCGCCTGAGCCACGCTCATGCGATGCACCTTGATGCCCACGATGAACAGCCCGGTGCGCGAGAAGAAATCAATCATGTTGCCCGGACGCCCGGACGCAAAACGGAAGTTGTCCGGCTTGAGCAGCACCAGGGTGCGCTCCGGCTGCTCGTCCGGCCCGTAGGTGATGACGTTCTCCAGCACGCCACCGTCGGTGTCCGAGTGTCGGGCCCAGATGCGCAGTCGCTGGTAGGCCTCCTCGACGGTGGGGGCGGCCAGCACCGCCGGTTCGAAGTACCGCACGTTGTCGTTGCTGTCCACGATCAGATCTCCGTAGGTGTCGCGGATGGTTTCGCCACCCCGGCGGTGGAAGGAGAAACTGCCCACCACGCTGCGCACCTTGCGCACCGCGTCCTCGCCATGGAACAGGAGCACCATTACGCGGCGGCGTCGGTGCGTCTTGGGATCCTCGCTGAAATTCTCCAGGACGTAATCCCGGATGAGTTCCTGGATGCGCCGGTCCTGCGGGTCGTTGGAAGAAATCAGCGTTTCGGCGTACTCCTGCACCAGAGCCGGGCCGGGGGCAAACATCCGGGCGGCCACCAGGTCCAGGTTGGTGCGCGCAATCAAGCGAGCAATGATCCCGCCGGTGCGCGACTTGTGGAGCGAATGCGGCGTGATGATCGCGTAAGCGAGCTGGTCAGACATAAAAACTCAGCAGGAAAATCAAAGACTCGGGCTGTCGGTCCGGGCCTCCGGGGTGGAGGCAGCCGATGGCGGTGCTTCAGGTTGGGGATCCGCAGGCGGCGGCGGCGCCACCTTGCCGCCCAGAATTTTGAACATGACCACGCCGCAGGTCGGGCACCGGCCCTTGATCGCGCGTCGGCCATTTTTCATGATCTCTTCCACGCCGTCGGCGATCTCCTTTTTGGCTTTGCACTTTACGCAGTAACCTTCGGCCATAAGAAAGCGCCAAATGGGCCGCTTGGGCGACCCATCTGTAACCGGGTGAAAGCTTAGGAGCAGGACATTCAGGCCGTCAATCGGGAAACGCCCGGCTCCCGAGGTGGCGTGTCAAAAAGACGCATCGCCCAGGAGAAAACCCGACTTGCCGGTGCCCGAGACAGGCCTGCCAAGGGTTCCTGATTCAAGCCGCGCAAAAGGCTCCTTTCCCCTACCAGCCCCACCAACCCTTCAGGACTGACAAACAGTGGCCGAGCAAGTGCCGGCGGTTGAGAACAATTGCGCCGGTCGGTCGGGACGTTGATGGTTGGCGCCCCCGAGCTCGATCCACGAACCGCACGCCCGCAGCCGTGCCGCGTCGTCCGGGCGTCGTCGCAGGCGCGCAGGCCGTACCGTTGGTCGCGGTGACTTCCTCATTGGCCCAGGGCCGCCTGCCTGCCCCGCACTGGCGGGGCCGCCTACAAACCGTACGGGACGCTGGCAGGCAGATTCTCGATGACGGTGGGCTAGCTGTTGCCCGGCACGGTGTAAAGGTACCGGGTCTGGCCCAGGCCGTCCAGCCGGTTGGTCAGCCGGTTGAGGGCGTCGAACCCATTAGTGAGCGAGGGGTGCCGCCGGGATAGGCCACGTTGGTGAGGTTCCGGCTCGGCCGTGAGAATGAGAACGCGAAGAGGCTGGACTCGCCGTTTCATAACGGTACCAACCTGCCTGATCAGGCGCGAGCCGCTACACCGATTGTGGTGTAGAGGCGCCATTTTTGTCGTCGGCCTGACTGAGGAGGTGGGCGACGACCAGCCCACTTCGCCGCCGCGCGGCCGTTGTCCGTCCAGCGGATTGGTAATCCGCGATACGGCATGCTATCAGCCCTCGCTACTACAGCTCATCGTGGCCGCTTCCGTAGTGCCGATTGGTAATCGGCCGTATCGCTGACTGCCAGTTCGCGCGGTGGTGGATTAGCCATCCGCGACGCGGCAGGCTGCCCGCCTGTACAGCTTCTCCGGCGTTGCCCTACCACGACGCAGCCCCAGGCGTTAGTGGCAAGCGCTCGAACGGCTCGGAACATCCGAGGCAGTCGCCTCGGGATTTCTCTTTGCCGGCCGGGCACACGGAGGTAGAAGATGGTGCCGTGTTTCAGCAACTGGCCAACGGCTGCGCATGAAGACAATTCTCCAAGCCGTTCAGGCCCTGGGCATCAGTTGGGTCTTCGGTTTCGTGTGCGGCGCGGACGCGGCCAGCCAGCGCCCGCAGGTGGACTGGCTGGCCGGCGGGCATCCCTTTGGCGCTTCAGACGTGCGATTTCTGTCCGACGGCCGGCTGCTTTCGGCCGGCGCCGGCCTCAAGCTTTGGGATGTTTCCAGGCGCCGACTAGAACGGACGCTCTCCCAGCCGCGGGTGGGTGATGACGCCCTGGCTCTCGGCCCGGGCGAAGCCTGGGTAGCCAGCATGACTTGGCATCCTGTTCGCGCGCTGATGATCCGCGAGCTGCCGAGTGGCCGCGAAACACAGCGGCTCCCGCTCGGGGAGGTGAACCTGCCCGCCATCTCCTTGAGCGCTTCGCCCGACGGCACGTGGCTTCTGGGGTCGGCGGACAACGGTCGGATTTTGCGCTGGCACGTGCCGAGCGGTGAAGTTTTGCCCCAGCTTCAGCTTACTGATCTCCGTCCGCAGGCGCCCGGCGGTTGGGTTGGCTCGCTGGTTTCCAGTAACGAAATGGTCGCTAGCGATTTTGAGGCGGTGTTTCGGGCGCGGCTCGAACCTCCGGAGTTGCTCTGGGAGCGGCCCATTAAAACGACCGCCGCTCCGGTCTTCACCCGCGATCTCCGCTGTGTAGCTCTGAGCGAGAGCAACCGGGTGCTGGTGCTCGACGCCGTTACCGGCCAGACAATTCGCGAGCTTGTCGTGGAAGGGGAGGCGCCCCAGCACTTGGCTTTCTTCCCCGACGCAACCCGACTGGTGGGGACGCATCGCGACCTCCCAGTCTCCGTGTGGCGGATGACCGATGGCGCGCTGGAATTCACCCTGCCCGGCGTGGACCAGATTGTGACCGGTCTGGCCATCTCGCCGGATGGACGCGCGCTCGCGGCCTCGCACGCCCGGGGCATCAGCCTCTGGGACATGCAGAGCCGGCAGGGACCGGAGGACCTGACGGCGCTTCCGTCGGTCGTCTATTCGGTGGCCGTGTCGAGGAACGGCCTGGTGGCGGTGGGCAGCGGGTTGGGTCACGTGGCGGTCTTTGAACTGGTCAGCGGGCGGCGCCTCCGGTTCTGGAAACCGGGGACCAACGGCCGTGCCCTGGCTTTGGCGCCCTCGGGTGAATGGCTGGTTACGCAGGGCGCCAACGAGGCAACACTGAGCGTTCACCGGCTGCCTGAAGGCGTACTCGAGCGCAGCGTGTCCATCCCGCGGGGCCGATTGGAACGCTTGGAGTTGTCGGCGGCCGGGGATCGTTTGGCGATTCAACCGCAAGAGGGTGGGCCGATGGTCGTTCAGACCGCGGACTGGACCCTCGAACGGAGCTTCGAGCTGCCGCGCGGTGACTGGATGCGGGCGATGCGCCTGTCCCCGGACGGTCAACGGCTGGCGGCGGTTTGGTCCGATCGCTCCGTGCAGGTGTGGCGCGTGCACAACGGGGAGGTCATCGGCACCCTGCCGCCGGAATATTCCGGATTTCTGGAATGGCACGATGCGGGCGAACGGCTCTGGCTGCTCAGCTCCGCCGGGCGCGTGACTCGTTGGAACGTAACGAGTGGGGAGATTGAGGCAGACCGGATGTTGCCGCTGGAAGGCGCGAACATCGTTCGTGTGCTCTGGTTGCCGGACCGGTCCGTGGTCCTCCTCTCGCTAAGTGACATTGGCCTGGAACTATGGCGACTGGACCGGATGGAGCGGGTGGCCCGCTTCGAGGAGGAGGTGGGGCGGGCGTGTTATGCAATGGCCTCCAGCCCGGGAGGCGACCGCTTGTTGTTGGGGCGCTACGATGCGACGTTGGCAGTGGTGGGGCTGCCGTTCTTCCTTGAATCGCGACCCGGCGACGCGGGCGAGGCCGTCTTCACCGCGCGCGGTCCGGTGGGGCCGGTCCGCTGGGAAATCCGCGGCGAGGACGGAGACTGGGCGGTGGTTCCGGGACAGACCGGGGCGGAACTGGTCCTGCCAGCAACCGAGTTGCAGGGCTGGGTGCGGGCGGCGCTGGGGCCTTGAGGCGCCAGCTGACGCAACGCAACCTGACCCCGCGCCCGGCTGGGGGCTGAACACGCCGCGGCGGCGGGAGGGGACTTGAGCGGGGAAGGGCGCCAGAGGCAGACTGCCCGCATGAACGGACGCGAGCGTATCCTCGCCCACCTTGAGGGATGTCCGGTGGACCGCCTGCCCCTGATGCCCATCACCATGATGTTTGCGGCCGACCAGATCGGCGCCCGTTACGGGGATTATGCGCGAGATCATCGCGTGCTGGCGGAGGCCCAGCTCCGTACGGCGGAGCGTTTTGATTTTGATTACGTTTCGGTGATTTCCGATCCGGCGCGCGAGGCGGCGGACTGCGGGGCGCGGGTCGAGTTTTTCCCCGATCAACCGCCGGCCCTCATCGAGTCCGAGGCCCGCCTGGCGGACAAGACCGAGTTGGCGCGTCTGCGGGTGCCCGATCCGCTCGGAGGCGGACGCATGACCGACCGGGTGCGGGGAGTGGCCCTGCTGCGGGAGCGGGTGCTCGGGGACAAGCTAATCGAGGGCTGGGTGGAGGGGCCCTGCGCGGAGGCGGCCGACCTGCGGGGGATCACCAGCTTGATGCTCGATTTTTTCGACGACCCGCAATTTGTCCGCGACCTGTTCGAGTTTGTGGTGGCAATGGAGCTGCGCTTTGCGCGCGCGCAGGTCGAGGCGGGCATTGATCTGATGGGAGTGGGCGATGCCGCGGCGTCCCTGGTGGGGCCGGACATTTACGAGGAGTTCGTCTGGCCGTACGAAAAGAAACTGGTGGACGGCTTGCATGCTCTCGGCACAAAGGTTCGCCTGCACATCTGCGGCGACACGCGCCGCATCCTGGCCGGCATGGGACGTCTGGGCTGCGAAATCGTGGACCTGGATTATCCTGCGCCGCTGAGCGAGGCCCGAGCCGTGATGGGACCGGCGCAGGTGCTCTTGGGAAACCTCCATCCGGTCAGGATCCTCAAGGAGGGCACGCCGGGATCAGTGACCACCGCCCTTGCGGAGTGCCATCGGCAGGCGGGCTGCCGCTATATCGTGGGCGCGGGGTGTGAAATCCCGCGGGGCACCCCGGCGGAAAACGTGGAGGCCATGTCCGCCTACGCCCGGTCACATCGGCCGTAGCTCCCCGGACAATCGGAGGGGGAGCAGAAAACCACTCGGCACACGGCACGGCGGGCACCACGCGAACGGATGTTCGGAGCGAGAGTAGGGCGTTGACGAGTTAAAGAGGCCGCCGGAAAAGTTACTTGCCTTTTTTGGCTGCCGGGCCTTTGGGCCGTGTGCCGGTCGGTTTGTCCGCGGGGGTGGGTTCGGCGGCGGCGGCCGGAGTTTTGGCGGCAGCGCGTGCGGGCCGTCCTGCAGGGGCGGTTTCCGCGACCACTTGCGCCTCTGGCGGCGGGGTGCTGCTTTCGACCAGTACTTTGAGGTGCGCGGTGACGTCGGGATGCAGCCGCAGTTCCACCTCGTGTTCGCCGAGGGTGCGAATGGGGGATTCGAGATGGATTTTCTTCCGGTCAAGCGCGATGGCGAACTGGTGTTTCAGCTCATCTGCGATCGTGCCGGCGGTGACCGAGCCGAACATCTTGCCGTCCTCACCGGTTTTGACCGTGATCTTGCACACGAGCTTGCCGATGGAGGCGGCCAGCTCCGGCATGGTGTTCAGCTCGTGGGCCTCGCGTTCGGCGCGCCGCTGGCGGAGCACTTCCAGGCGGCGTTTGTTGGCGGCGGAAAGCGGGATGGCCAGCCCCTGGGGAAAGAGGTAGTTCCGAGCGTAGCCGGCCGCGACCTTGACCTGATCGGACTCGGCGCCCAAGCCGACGATGTTTTTGAGGAGAATGACTTCGGTTGTGGCCATAAGGAGCGTGGGAAAGCGCGCGAGGGCGATTTAGAAGGGGACGTCGTCTTCCTCCTGGGGAGGAATCTCGGGTTCAGCGGCCGGGGCGGCAGCCGCAGCGGCCGGAGCGGTACGGGCGGGGGCGGAGCCCGCCGACCCCGTCTCGCCGGCGGAGCGGGGACTGCCCAGAAATTGAATAACCTCGGCCACCACGCCGAGTTTGCTGCGTTTCTGGTTGGTTTGCTTGTCTTCCCAAGTGTCCAACTTGAGCCGGCCTTCCACGAGCATGGGGCTGCCCTTGCGCAGATACTGCGCCACGTTTTCTGCGGTGCGACCGAACACGTCCACGTCCACGAAGGTGGTTTCCTCCTTCTTTTCACCGGTTTCGGAGGTCCAGACGCGGTTGACGGCCAGCCCGAGCTTGGCAATGGCGGTGCCCTTGGGTGTGTAGCGCAACTCGGGGTCGCGCGTGAGGTTGCCCACCAGGATGACTTTGTTGAAGCTGGCCATAAAGAACAGGGCGTCAGGCCGCCGGGGCGGCGGCAGACGGCGCGCTCGGGGAGGCGCTCGTTGCCGGCGCGTGGGTGAAGAGCACGCGGAAGACGTCGGGATTCAGGGTGAAGCGGTTGGGCAACTGGGCCACGACCGCCGGTTCGGCCTGGAAGATGAAATTCACGTAGTACCCGCTGGAGTGGCGCCGGTCAGCCACGCGCGCAAAGGGGCGTTTGTCCATTTTCTGCGTGGTTTCGATGCGGCATCCCGCGGCGGTCAGTTCCGCCGCGATGCGGTCAATGAGCTCGCGGACGCTTTCTTCGCGCCCCGCCGTGTTCAGGATGAACAGACCTTCGTAGCGTTTCACTCGGTTTGCCTTTGTTCCGGGACCGCCACGGTCCCGTTAAAACGATTCATCGCGGCGCGGACACCGTCCGTCAACCAGCATTCCACGGCCCGGACACCGCGGTCCAACACCGCCTCAAACACCCGCCATTCCTCGCGGGTAAATTTGCCCAGCACGTGGCCGGTGATTTCGCGTTCGACCGGGGTCCGCCGGCCGATCCCCAGCCGCAGCCGGGGATAGGCGCGGGTGCCCAGCTCGCGCTCCACGGATTCCAGCCCGTGGTGGCCGCCGCTGCTGCCCTCCGGACGAAGCCGCAGCGTGCCCAGGGGCAGGTCCGCGTCGTCCACCAGCACCAGCACCCGCTCGGGCGGGAGGCGATAGTACCGGGCCAGCGCGGCCACGGCCAGTCCGCTGGCATTCATGTAGGTCTGGGGCTGGCACAACCAGCCCGACCGGCCGCCTGCGGTAAAGCGACCCAGCAGCGCGGAAAACCACGGCTCCGGGCGCAGAACGACCTGCCAGTGCCGCGCCAGCCGTTCCGCCAGCAGGAACCCCGCATTGTGCCGGGTGGCGGCGTATTCGTTGCCCGGATTGCCCAACCCGGCAATAAGGTACGCCGCCGTTTCCATGCCCACGGGTCTTCGGCCCAAGCCGCAGGCCGCCCCGGGCCGGGCAGGCCAAGCTTATTTGCCCTTCTCGGCCTTTTCGGCCTTGGGCGTTTCCGTGCCGGCGGCCGGGGCTTCTTCTTTCTTTTCGCGGAGGACCTCCGGTTCGGCTGCGCCCTCGGCAGCCGCCGCTTCGGCCGCTTTCTCTTCTTCCTCGGTGACCGGCGCGGCTACGGCCACGACGGAAATGGACTTGTCGCCCAAGATTTCGCATCCCGGCGGCGGGGTAATGTCCCCGATGTGAATGGCCTGCCCGATGCCCAGATGGGACACGTCCAAGGTCAGGACCTCGGGCAGGTCCCGGGCCAGGCCGCGGATGCGCAGCTTGAACAGGAGCAGCTCCAGCACGCCGCCTTCCTTGACGCCAGCGGCCTCGCCGACGGTCTGTACCGGCACCTGCACCACCACCCGTTCCTCAGTGCCCACTTCGTGGAAATCGACGTGCAACACCCGGCCGCTCAGAGGGTGATGCTGGACCTCCTGGACCAGGGCCAGCCTCTTGGGCTGGGGATCCCCCTCCACGGTCAGGTCCACCAAGATGGTCTCGGAGGCGGAGTGATGGAGCAAATCCTCGAGCGCCTTCAGTTGGAGCTCGAGATTCTGCGGCGGCCGGCTCCGGCCGTAAATCACGGCGGGCACGCGCTGGGCGGCGCGCAGCTTCTTCACCGCGGAACGGCGCACCGCCGTCCGCGGAAACGCGGTCAAGGACACAGCTTTCATTTCACAACCCGCCTGTCCGCCGGCGCGACGGCCGGCAGCGATTCATCCGGCCCGGCTGCCCTTGAACTCGAACAGGGAGGTGACCGACGAATTGGTGTGAATTCGTTTGATCGCCTCGCCCAGCAGCCCGGCCACCGAAAGCGTGGTAATGTTCACGCCGGCAATCGGCGGGCGGACGACCGTATCAGTCGTGATCAGTTCGTCAATAGCGGATTTGCGCAGCCGCTCGATGCCCTGGTCGCTGAGCACCGCGTGCGATACGCAGGCCAGGATTTTTCTGGCGCCCCGCCGTTTGAGCACCCCGGCGGCGGAGGTCAGGGTGCCGGCGGTTTCGGTGAGGTCGTCCACCATGAGGACGTTCTTGCCCCGGATTTCCCCGATCACAGTGTCGTGTTCCACCTCGGTGGGACTTTTGCGGCGCTTGGCCACGATGGCCAGGCCGGCGCCCAGGACCTGGGCATAGGCATGGGCCATTTTCAGGCCGCCCACGTCCGGACTGACCACCACCAGGTTGGGAAGGTTCTTGGCGCGCAGGTAATCAAACATTACCGGCGCCGCGTACAGATGATCCACCGGAATGTCGAAAAAACCCTGAATCTGTTGCGCATGCAAGTCCATGGTCAGGACCCGGTGGGCGCCGGCGGCCACCAGCAAATTGGCCACCAACTTGGCGGTGATGGGCACCCGGGGTTGGTCCTTCCGGTCCTGGCGCGCATAGCCGTAAAAGGGAATGACCGCCGTGATCCGCTTGGCGCTGGCCCGCCGCAGCGCGTCAATCATGATGAACAGCTCCATCAGATTGTGGTTGGTGGGCGGACTGGTGGATTGGATGACAAACGTGTCCTCCCCACGGACGTTTTCGTTGATTTTGACGAACGTTTCGCCGTCCGGGAACTGCGACACAATGCAGTCACCCAGCGGGATGCCCACCGCCCGGCAAATGGCCTCGGCCAGCGGGCGGTTTGAATTGCCGCTGAAAATTTTCACGCGTGGTTGTGGACCCGACCCCGGGGAAAATGCCGGCTCCTGCGGACGCGACGCCGGGCCGGGTGACGGCACGGTAACAACCGGCCCCGTCGGCGCAAGCGGGAATTGGGATTTCCGGATGGCGGCGCATCTCCATCGCTCGCCCCTCCGAAGCTGGCTCGAAGCTCATGCCAGGGCGGAAAGCCGGGGAAGCGGCCAAGGGGCTGAAATATGGCCTTTCGCTCCCTCCAGCCACGGGAAGCCGTCCGCTTCCCCGGCGGGATGACCACCGCTCACGGGACCGGGGCTTCTCCCCCCCCGCCAAACCCTGCTTGCCGCCGGACCCGCCCCGGCCCAAGCTTCCGGCATGAAGACCACCGGTTCCCCCGCGCTGGCGCGTCGCCGTTTCCTCAAAGCCGCCGCCGCGGTTGTCACCCTGCCCACCGTGATCCCGGCCACGGCGCTCGGCGCCCAGGCGCCCGGGCGTCGCGTCCAGGTCGGCTGCATCGGCGTGGGTCCGCAGGGCCGCGGCGTGATGAGCAACTTCCTGCGTCATCGGGATTGCCGGGTGATCGCGCTGTGCGATGTGTCCCGCCGCCACCTGGCCGAGGCCGTGAAAATGGTCCGGGCGGCCTACGGCGAGGAGTCGGTGGCCACGTTCGCGGATTATCGCGAACTGCTGGCCCGACCGGATCTTGACGCCGTGCTGATTGCCACGCCCGACCACTGGCACGTGCCCATCGCCCTGGCTGCCGCCCGGGCCGGCAAGGACCTGTACCTGGAAAAACCCATGGGCCTGTCCGTCGAGGAAGACCAGCGGCTGCGCGCGGCCAGCCAGCAGCGGCAGGTGATTTTCCAATTCGGCACCCAGCAGCGCTCCAGCGAGCAATTCCGTCGAGCCTGTGAGCTGGTGCGGAACGGCCGCCTCGGCCGCTTGAAGAACATTGACGTCTGGTGCGCCGCCAGCCGCCCGGGTGGGTCCACCGCCCCCCTTCCCCCGCCGGCCGACCTCGATTACCCCACCTGGCTGGGGCCTGCGCCGGAGACCCCCTACACCCTGGGCAAGGCTTACGACGAAGACGGCGCTTGGAAGACCTGGTGGTTCAACTACGACTACGCCCTGGGCTTCATTGCCGGCTGGGGGGTGCACCCGCTGGACATCGCCTACTGGGGACACCCCGACCTGCTGAAAGGCCCGCTCACCGTGGAAGGACAGGGCGTCTTCCCGCTGGAGGGCGCCTGCAACACCGCCATCGCGTGGCACGTGCAATTCCGTTTCGCCGACGGCGTCACCCTCAACTACCGCGGCACCCCGAACGGCGCCGAGCCGATCGCGCTCAACAACTTCAACGACTGGCGCGCCAAATACGGTCCGATCGTGGACCACGGCACGGCCTTTGAAGGCGCCGACGGCTGGGTGCTGGTGGACCGCACGCAAATCCGCACCTTTCCCGAATCCCTGCTCGAAACCGGAACCGGTCCGGTTGAACTGCCCCGCAGCGCGGACCACGTGCGCGACTTCCTGGACGCGGTGCGTCACCGCCGGCCCGCCATCTGTCCGGTCGAGGACGCTGTGCAAGCGGACATCCTCTGCCATCTCAGCGACCTGGCCACGCGACTCAAGCGCCCCCTGCGTTGGGACCCGGCCCGGGAACGGTTTGTGGACGACGCCGAGGCCAACCAGCGGCTCCGTCTCCGCCCGCAACGCAAACCTTGGGGGTTGGATTAGGGGCGGCCCGCCCATATCGCGGCAACACGGGCTTGGGGTACCCCAGGCCCTGTCATCGAACGATGGCCCATGGCGCTGTTTAGTGATTCAAGAACCACGCACGAGCAGGCCTCGGGGGGGTGAAAATATGCCAATGGATAGGCTGTAAAGGCCTTGAGCTTCTCAAGGGCCGAGGGGGTGAGCGCGCTTGGCATTTCGCGGCGCGCGTAGTGCATCCGATGTTCCTTCCGGGGACAGCAGCACACGTCTCGGAGGCGGTGAAACTTACGATCGAGAGTTCTTTGGATTTCTCTCCCGGATGTTACCAACCACCCGGGCCGTCATTGCGACGGCTTGTTCTTTGGCAAGCGTCCGACTGAACCGACCTGAGCCAGGTGATAATATGACCATCGAAACACCCTGAACCGGCGCACGGCACCGAACACGGGCGGACGGAAGATTTTCCCGCTCCGAGCACAGCGTGCGTATTCAGAGCGAAATGTACCGATTATCCGGCAAGCGGCAGGCAGTTACGAGCTTTCAGAACCTGGTGCGTCCCGCAGATGAACCCCAGATCACGTTGGGAAACCCAACCCCATCGCAGGAGACAGATCGCGTCCGGCCACGGCGGAGGGCAAATGGCCGATGTCAAGCCAACAACACGAAGAGACCCGCCGGTTGCGCCGTGGCGGAACCGCGGTTGCTGAGCCTGCACCCACTTCGGTACAATTCGTTATGCGTATTGCTGTCACGGGGGCATTCGGATATTCCGGTCGCTACATAACCAGGCGGTTGCTGGATGCTGGTCATGAAGTCCTCACGCTGACCAATTCGCCCTGGCGTCCCAACCCGTTCGGGGAGAAAGTGGCCGCTTTTCCCTTTCACTTTGACGAGCCGGGCAAGCTGCGAGAGTCCCTGCGGGGGTCCGGACACTCATCAACACATATTGGGTGCGGTTTGATCACCGTCGGTTCACGCACGAGCAAGCGGTCACCAACACCAAGGTCCTATTGGGGGCGGCCAAAGAAGCCGGAGTACAGCGGATCGTTCACGTCAGCATCACCAATCCGGATCGCACGTCCGCTTTGCCGTATTTCCGCGGCAAAGCAGAACTGGAATCGCATCTGAAGAACCTGGGCCTTTCCTACTGCATCCTTCGCCCGACCGTTCTCTTTGGCAGGGAGGATGTGCTCATCAATAATATCGCGTGGGCGCTGCGTTACCTTCCCGTTTTTGGAGTCTTTGGCACGGGGGATTACAGGCTGCAGCCCATTTACGTGGACGATCTTGCGCAAGCCGCCGTCGAGCAAGCCACGGCGGACCACAATGAAGTGCTTGAGGCGATCGGTCCTGAGACATTTACCTACCGGGAGCTGGTTTCCCGGATCCGTCGCGCGCTGGGGGTAAACCGCCCGATCATCTCGGTTCCGCCGGGGTTGGGGTATTGGGTATGCCGATGGGTCGGGGTGTTTGTGCGGGACGTGGTCATCACGCGCGAGGAAATCCGCGGTTTGATAGAAGGTCGCCTGTTCGTGGATGCTCCTCCATTGGGTACGACGAAACTCACAGAATGGGTCGAGCAGCACAAGGACACGTTGGGGCTTCACTACGCGAGCGAGATGGCCGTCGTCTTAACCGGGAGTCGGGCTACTGATCCCACCAAACTCCGGACCTGATAGAGCCCGTCATTGCCCCATGTCCCGCTGCCAGGGATTCCCAAAGAGTGATTTCAAATAGCCAGCGCTCTGGTCGCGGCCAATCTCCACCGCCACGCTCCCCAGGCCAGCGAGCGAGAACGGGGAGCGGGGCTATGGGGTTTCATCCACAGCAGTCCCGACAACCTAGCAGGCTGTTGAAAAAGTCCCGCGGGGCTTGAATACCGCGGGTTGAGGGGCGTCGGAAGGCCAGGCGCGGCAAACTTCAAGCTTACCCCCAGTGTCTCCCCGTTCTCAACCTCAACGCCGCGGTGCCGGCGGAT
>FWWM01013127.1_pt1 | contig 13516 bp, 13 predicted proteins | sample 2228351 | NCBI WGS metagenome assembly FWWM01 (sample SAMEA103939774, study PRJEB20133) | metagenome | reverse complement strand
CACCTGAATGATAGCTTAATTCCGAGGCTTCGGCACCCCGGCCGGTGTGCTAATATCAGGCGGACCACAACCCGACTCTCGAGGTGGTGCAAGATGCTTGTCGAGTACCATATTCAGGGGCGGGACCTGGGGGCGGTCCCGGAAATTGTTCGCCGGGCCGAAGCGGTCGGCTACGACGCCGTTACCACCAGCGAGACCAGCCACGACCCCTTTTTGCCGCTGGTGCTGGCGGCCGAACATTCGGAGCGGCTGCTGCTGGGCACCTCGGTGGCCATCGCCTTCCCCCGGAGCCCGATGGTGGTTGCGTACGTGGCCTGGGACCTGCAGAAGTTCTCCCGAGGGAGGCTCGTGCTCGGGCTCGGCACCCAGGTCAAGGGCCACATTGAGCGGCGCTTCAGCGTGCCCTGGACGGCCCCCGGGCCGCGACTGCGGGAATATATCGGGGCGCTGCGGGCCATCTGGGAGTGCTGGCAAAAGGGGGCCCCGTTAAACTTCCGCGGCCGGCATTACACGTTCACCCTCATGACCCCATTTTTCAACCCCGGGCCCATTGACCACCCCACCATCCCGGTCTATATCGCCGCGGTCAACGCCTTCATGGCCCGGCTGGCCGGCGAGGTCTGCGACGGCATCCGCCTCCACCCATTTTTGAGCCCGAAGTACCTGCGGGAGGTGATCCTCCCGGCCGTCCGGGCCGGGGCCGCCCGGGCGGGCCGCAGTCTTGAAAATTTCGGCCTGGCCGGGGCCGGGTTCGTCATCACCGGCCGGACCGAGGCCGACCTGGCGCCCCAGCGGGAAGCCGTGCGGCGCCAGCTTGCCTTTTACGCCTCGACCCGGACCTACCGGCCGGTCATGGAACTCCACGGCTGGGGCGAGACGGTGGACCGCCTCCACCGGCTCTCCCTCCAGGGCCGGTGGGAGGAGATGGCCGGCCTCATAACCGATGAGATGCTCGAAACCTACGCGACCATCGGCACCTACGACGAGATCGCCGACCGCCTGCGGGAGCGCTACGGTGGCCTGGTGACCTCGGTGGCGGTCAATCTGCCGCTGGAGACGCCGGCCGACCGGGAAGTGGCCCGGGAAGTTATCGCCCGGCTGAAGGCGATTGAGGCTTTTAAGGCCGCAGCTTAAGCCGCCCGTGGCCGGCCTTCGCCGCTTGACGGTGGGCGGCGGGTAAGCCTACAATGGGCCGGAAGAAGGATGACGGTTAGCTTCGAGCGCCGGGGCCGCATCGCCCTCATCACCATCAACCGGCCGGAGGTCCACAACGCCCTCGACACGCCCACCGTCGCCGCCCTGGCCGAGGCCTGGGCCGAGTTCGACCGGGACCCCGACCTGCGGGTGGCCATCATCACCGGGGCCGGCGGCCGGGCCTTCTCGGCCGGGGCCGACCTGCGGACCCGGGTGCCGGGCCTGCTTGAGGGAGGCTACGGTCAGGACGGTCCCAGCCCGTACCCCTCGACCTGGAAGCCCGTAATTGCCGCCATTGCCGGCTACTGCCTGGCGGGCGGCCTGGCCCTGGCGCTGGCCTGCGACATCCGCATCGCCGCCGCCAACGCCGTCTTCGGCACCATGGGGGTCCGGCGGGGGATCCTGCCGGCCGGGGGCCAGACCCAGCGGCTCCCCAGGCTCATCCCGTTCGGGAAGGCCCTGGAAATGCTCTTTACCGGCGAGCTTATCGACGCCCGGGAGGCCCTGGCCATCGGCCTGGTGAACCGGGTCGTCGAACCGGAGGCCCTGATGCCCGCCGCCCTCGAGCTGGCCGAAAAGGTCGCCGCCAACGCCCCCCTGGCCGTCCAGGCGGCTAAGGAAGCTGCCTACCGGGGCATCGACCTGCCCCTGGCCGAGGCCTTAAAACTTGAGGCCGAGCTTTTCGACCGGGTAGCCCGGACCGAGGATGCCCTGGAGGGCACCCGGGCCTTTATTGAGAAGCGCCCCCCGGTCTTCCGGGGGCGGTAAGTCTTACCCAAGGAGGTCAGAGACCGATGCTGGATGCGGCCACCGTCGAGCGGGAAACCCGCGAGTACGTGCTTGTCCCCTGGTCAACCCAGTCGCAGGTCCGCCACATCCCGGTGACCCATGGCCAGGGCTGCTGGTTTTACGACGCCAACGGCAAGGCCTACCTGGACTTCTCGGCCCAGCTCATCAACGTGAATATCGGCTACCAGCACCCGAAGGTGGTGGCCGCCATCAAGGAGCAGGCCGAGCGCCTCTGCTACATCGGCCCGACCTTCGACCACGAAAGCCGCAGCACCCTGGCCCGGCTGATCGCCGAGGTCGCCCCGCCCGGCCTCAAAAAGACGATGTTCACCACCGGCGGCACCGAGGCGAACGAGAACGCCATCAAGATCGCCCGGATGTACACCGGCCGGCAAAAGATTATCAGCCGGTTTCGTTCGTACCATGGCGGAACCTACGGGTCCATGTCCGTCGGGGGCGACAGCCGCCGCTGGCCGTGGGAGCCCGGCATTCCGGGGGTCGTGCGGGTCTTCGACCCGTACCGGTACCGGTGCCCGTTCTGCAGCCGGGCCGAGGCCTGCACCCTGCAATGCGTCGCCCACATTGAAGAGGTGATCTGGTACGAGGGGCCGGACCAGATCGCGGCCATCATGCTGGAGGGGGTGACCGGCAGCAACGGGGTCATCGTCCCGCCCCCCGATTACTGGCCGGAAGTGCGGCGCCTCTGCGACAAGTACGGGATTCTCCTCATCTCCGACGAGGTGATGAGCGGGTTCGGCCGGACCGGGAAATGGTTCGCCGTCCAGCACTGGGACGTCGCCCCCGACATCATGACCTTCGCCAAGGGTGTGACCAGCGGCTACGTGCCCCTCGGGGGTGTGACCATCTCGGAAAGGATTGCCCGCTTCCTGGACGACCGGCCTTTCCCGTCGGGCCTCACCTACGCCGGCCACCCGCTGGCCTGCGCCGCCGGCATCGCCACCGTCCAGGTCTACAAGGAGGAGAACCTGGTGGAGCGGGCGGCCATCATGGGCCAGACCCTGGGTAGCCTGCTCCAGGGCCTCTACGAGCGGCACCCCTCGGTCGGCGAGGTTCGGGGCCTCGGCCTCTTCTGGGCGGTCGAACTGGTCAAGGACCGGGAGACCCGGGAGCCCCTGGTCCCCTGGAACGCCCCGACCCAGGGGGTGCTTAACGACATCCGCAACGCCGCCCTGGACCGGGGCCTCTACGTTTACGGCCGCTGGAACATTTTGATAATCGCCCCGCCCCTGACCATTACCGAAGAAGAGCTCCGGCTCGGGGTCTCAATCCTGGACGATGTCCTCGAGCTGGCCGACCGGGCGGCCAAAAGCTAGCCAGACGGCTCCCCGGACCGCACGTAGATGACATAATCTCCGGCCGAGGCGACGGGCCGGTAGGCCGGCCCGAGCTTCGCCTCAAAAAAGGCCCGGACGCCGGGGTCCCGCACGAAGAGGGCCCAGACCCGAACCTCCCGCCCGAGCAGGCGCCCGTCGAAGGCCGGCCGGTCCCGGAGCAGGGCGTAGGCGGTGTGCATGTCGATGTAATTCCGGTTGGAGGCGTAATAGGCCACCTCTTTGGCCGCCACGTAGTACTCGTCCGGCCGCACCAGGCCGTCCAGAAGCCGGGCGGCTTCCACGTTGCCGGTGGCCCCGTAAAAGTAAGCCGTCGAGTAGGGGGCGGACCGCTGGACCAGGTCGGTGGCCGCCGCCCAGCCGGCGTAGAGGGTGATGAGGCCGAGGGCGAGGCCGGGCATTGGTCGGCTTCGTTCGAGCAGGGCAAGGACCATGCCCAGCAGGACGCTCCCGGCGGCCACCACCGGGAACCGGCCGTAAGAGCCGGCCGTGGCAAAGAAAGGCCCATCGCCGAGGATGAGACCGGCGGCGAAACCGAGTGCGACCCCGCCCAGGCCGGTTAGAAGGGGCCTCCGGGCCCTTCGGAACTCGGGCAAGAACTCGGTGAGGACGGCGGCAATCATGAGGGGCAGGGCCCCGACCTGGTACTTGGGAAAATAGCCGGCGGTTCGGGGCAAGTAGGCGGCCAGGATCGCCGCGGCCAGCAGGACCACGAACCCGGCCGGGCCGGGTTTGGCCCGGCTGCTGAGGCGGCGGGCCAGGGCCCAGCCGAAGAGCAGGAGCAGGGGCGGCGAAAGCCACCAGCCGGTTTCGACTCCCCGGACGCCGTCGGCCAGGGCCAGGAGAAACTCGACCGCCGTCACCTCGAAGGGCATGGTGAAGGGCAGGCCCAGGGCCAGGCTGAAAAGGCCCCAGGCGCCGGCGAAGAGGCCGGCACCGGTGAGGGCCACCACCCCGGCCCATACCCGGGCCCGGCCGGCCAGGACCAGGCCCAGGACCGGCGGCACGGCCAGGGGCGTGGTGAGCTTGGCCAGCAGGGCCAGGCCGAAGCCGAGGCCCGCCCGGACGGAATTTCCGGCCGAAGGCCGTTCGGCCAGCCGGCATCCGGCCAGGACCGCCCCGAGAAAGAGGGGCAGCAGCACCGACCCGTCGATGTCCAGGAGCAGGCTGTTCTGAACGGTGAGGGGATGCGCCAGGAAGAGGCCGAGGGCCGCGGCCGCCGGCCCCGGGCTGCCGGTGAGCCGCCGCGTCAGGGCGAATAAGAGGGCGCCGGCGGCCAGGGTGCCGGCGACCCCGACCAGCCGGGCCTGGACCTCGCCCACCCCGAGAAGGTGAAAGACCAGGCCGAGGGTATAGGCGTAGAGGGGCGGGTGCCAGAGGGCGTACTGAAACTCCCGGTCGAGGGCGCCCCGGTCTTCCATGAAGCCGGCCCGGGCAAACGGCCGGCCGGTGGCGGCCACGGCCTCGCCGGCCAGGGCGAAGTTCACCTCGTCATAAATTAGAGGCCGGCCGAGGCGAGGAAAGACGCAGAAAAGAAAAAAGGCCACCGAAACGGCGGCCAGGAGGGCGGTCAGGCCGGGACGACCCTTCAGTCGTCCGCGAGCTCCCACTCCGGTATGAACTTGAGCCACTCAGACTGGGGCTGGTACTGGGCCACCAGGTAGCGGGCGTTGGCCCGGGGCCGCCGGGGCGGGCGGATGAGCTTCATTCCGGCTTCTTCGGGCGTGCGGTTCGCCTTCCGGTGGTTGCACGCCTTGCAGGCGCTGACCACGTTTTCCCAGACGTGCTTGCCGCCCCGGTGGCGGGGTACCACGTGGTCGACGGTCAGGTCCCGGGTGCGGGTCCCGCAGTACTGGCAGGTGTAGTTGTCCCGCAGGAAGACCTCCCGGCGGGTGAGTTTTACCTCCGGTCGGGGCCGCTTGATCATGTACACCAGCCGGATCACCGAAGGCAGGCGGAAGACCCGGCTTGGGGTCCGCAGCACCCCGTCGGCGTGCTCGAGAACCTCGGCCTTACCCCGGTCGATGAGGACGAAGGCCCGGCGGACATTGCACACGTTCAGCGGCTCATAATTCTGGTTCAGGACGAGTACCGGCACATCAACCATTCCGACAGTTAGTCCGTCAGCACCGCTTTCACTCAAATTCTAGCACCTGCGGTACCGGGCCGCTACGGCCGGCGGCTTGAGGCGATGGCCCGAAGTACCCTTTCGGGGGTGAGGGGCATATCGATGTGCCGGACGCCCAGGGGGGCGAGGGCATCCACCACCGCGTTGACGATGGCCGGGGGCGCCCCGATGGTTCCGGCCTCGCCGACGCCCTTGACGCCGAGGGGGTTATTCGGGGTGGGGGTTTCGGTCTTGTCAACGATGAACGCCGGCAGGTCGTCGGCCCGGGGCAGGGCGTAGTCCAGCAGGGTACCGGTCAGCAGCTGGCCGTCGGGGTCGTAGGCCACCCGTTCGAGCAGGGCCTGACCGATGCCCTGGGCCAGGCCGCCGTGGACCTGCCCCTCCACCAGCAGGGGATTTATCACCCGGCCGCAGTCGTCGACCGCCACCAGCTTCTCGAGCCGGACGACCCCTGTCTCCGGGTCGACCCGTACCACCGCCACGTAGGCGCCGAACGAGTAGCTCTCCTGCGGGGCCTGGAAATAGGCCGTGGCCTCCAGGCCCGGCTCGATGCCCGGCCCCGGTGCCCGGCTGTAGGCCGCCCGGGCCACCTGCTCCAAGGTTACCGCCCGACCCGGGGCGCCCCGCACGAAAATCCGGCCGCCCTCGTAAACCAGGTCGTCGGGAGCGGCCTCAAGCAGCTGGGCCGCAATCTGAACCGCCTTCTGGCGGACCTTCTCCGCCGCAACCACCAGGGCGCTGCCGGCCAGGGCCGCACTCCGGGACCCGAAGGTGCCGATCCCGACCGGCACGATGCCGGTGTCCCCGGAGCGAACCCGCACCCGTTCGATGGGCACCCCGAGCCGGTCGGCGACAATCTGGGCCCAGGCGGTCTCATGGCCCTGGCCGTGGGGAACCGAGCCGGTGAGCACGGTCACCCGGCCGCTGGGCTCGACCCGGACGGCACCGCTCTCCCAGCCCTGGGCCGAGAGCTCCACGTAGGTGGCCAGGCCGACGCCCATAAGCTCGCCCCGGGCCCGGGCGCGGGCCTGCTCGGCCCGCAGGCCGGCGTAGTCCACCAGTTCCAGGGCCCGGTCGAGGGCCCGGCCGTAGTCGCCGCTGTCGTAGACCACCCCGGTGGCCGTCCGGTAGGGGAACTGGTCGGGCCGGATGAAGTTGCGCCGGCGGACCTCGGCCGGGTCGAGGCCCAGTTCCCGGGCGACTTCGTCCATGAGCCGCTCGGCGACGAAGGCCGCCTCGGGCCGGCCGGCGCCCCGGTAAGGGCCGGTCGGAACCGTGTTGGTGAATACCGCCGTCACCCGGGTGCGGACATTGCGGATGTCGTAAGCGCCCACGCAGTAGACGGGGGTTCGGAGGGGCGGCATGGCCGTGCTGAGCTGGAGGAAGGCCCCCAGGTTGTAAATGCTCTCGACCTTGAGGCCCAGGACCCGGCCGTCGGCGGCGACGGCCGCCTCCACGTAGTCGATTTCCTCCCGGGCCTGCATGGTGCTCAGCAGGTCCTCGCTCCGGGTCGCCACCCAGCGGACCGGCCGGCCGAGGGTCCGGGCCAGGTAGGCGGTCAGGACCTCCTCCCGGTAGGCGCATCCCTTGGACCCGAACCCGCCGCCGACGTCCGGGGCGATGACCCGGATCCGGTGGTCGGGTTCGCCCAGGACGGCCGAAAGGGCGCTCCGGACGTTGTAGACCGACTGGGTTGAGACCCAGACCGTAAGTTCGCCGGTGGCCGGGTCCCAGGCGGCCAGGGCGCCCCGGGGCTCCATCGTGACCGCCGCGACCCGCGAGTGGGCGATTCTGAGCCGGACGACCCGGTCGGCCCGGGCAAACGCGGCGTCCACATCGCCCCCCTCCCGGCCGAAGGTGTAGGCGACGTTGGTGCCGAACTCCGGGTGGACCAGGGGGGCCTCCGGCCTGAGGGCCGCCTCCGGGTCGACCACGGCCGGTCCCGGCTCGTATTCCACCTCGATTAGGTCCAGGGCGTCCCGGGCCAGGGCCGGGGTCTCGGCCACCACCGCCGCCACCGGCTCGCCGACGGTCCGCACCCGGTCCCGGGCCAGGAGGGGGTGGGGCGGCACCCGCATCCCTTCCACCACCCGGTTCACCGGCATCTCGCCCAGGCCGACCACATCTTCGCCGGTGATGACGGCGACGACGCCGGCAAGACTCCGGGCCGGGGCCGGGTCCAGGCGCCGGATGCGGGCGCTGGCGTAGGGGCTTCGCAGAAAGGCCACGTAGAGGGTTCCGGGCAGCCGGATGTCGGCCACGTACCGGGCCGCGCCGGTGATAAACCGGGGGTCCTCAACCCGCTTAACCGGGGCGCCGATGAGCCTGCCGCTGACGGTGACCATCCTCCAGGCCTCCGAAAGGTTTTGCGGAAGGGGACCAACCTGACTATTATATAGCAGTACTGAGGCCCCGGAGGGATAGAGTGGCTCAGCCGCAGACAACCGCCAGCCTGTCCGTCCCAACCACCCCCGCCCCGCGGTTCGTACCGGCCGCGATCATCGGCAGCCATGCACTCCAGCACACGTACAGTCAGGGCTTTCTCGTCATCCTCCCGGTGGTCTATTCGAGCCTGGGGCTTGCGCCGGTCGAGGCCGGCCTCATCGATACGGTGCGCCGGCTCGTGGGCGGCGTTGCCAGCATGGGCGGCGGCCTGCTGGTGGACCGGCTCCAGCAGCACCGGGCCCTGATGCTGACGCTGGCCCTCGGCCTGATGGGGGTGGGCTACTTTCTGGCGGCCCTGGCCCCATCTTACGTTTTGCTCGTACTGGCGTTCGGCCTGGCCACCGGCGCCGGGTCCCTCTGGCATCCGCCGGCCCTGAGCATCCTTTCGCAGCGGTTTCCGGGCCGGCGGGGCCTGCTGATTGCCCTGCACCGGGCCAGCGGCAGCGTCGGGGATATTGTCGGGCCGATCCTGGTCGGCTTCCTTCTGCGGTCGCTGAGCTGGCGGAACGTGCTCCAGGCGTCCGTCGGGCCGGCCATCCTGGTGGCCGGGGCGCTGGCGCTGGTCCTGCGGTCGGTCCAGGCCGGTCCGGCACCCCGGGCGGCCGGCTCGGCGGGGTTTGGGGACGTATTCAGGGCGCTGGCCGCACTTTTCCGGGCGGGGGCCCTGCCGCGGCTGATGGCCGTTGCGGGCCTGCGCGGCATGGCCGACAACGCCCTGCTCGTCTTCCTTCCCTTGTACCTGAGTGAGGTGCTGGGATTGGACCCGGTGACGGTTGGCTTCCACGTGGCCCTCCTGACCGGCCTCGGGGTCGTCTCCGGGCCGCTGCTTGGGGGCCTTTCCGACCGGGCTGGGCGCAAGCGGGTCGTCCTGGGGATCATGGGGGCCTCGGCCGTGCTGGCGGCGGCCATGGGCCTGGTGGGCCAGGGAATCGGGCTCACCGTCCTGGTCGGCCTGACGGGTGCGATTCTTTACGCGGCGAACCCGATCCTGCAGGCCGCGGCGATGGATATCGCCGACGGGCTGCGGCTCGAGGGGAGCATGATCGGCCTGATGTGGGGCAACAACGCCCTCTTTGCGGCCATCTCGCCGCTGATCCTGGGCCTGCTGGCGCAGTCCTTCGGCCTCGGGGTGGTCTTCTGGTACGCCCTGGCCCTTTACCTGGCCGGCGCCGCCCTGACCCTCACCCTGTGACCGGGACCAGGTTCTGCGGGTTAACTAAGGCCTTGCGGAGCCGGGCAGGGTTCCCTAAGCCGGGCAGGGTTCCCTAATATGCTAGTGATTCCCCCATCGAGGAGGTGCCCATGCGGCGGGATATCGAGTTCAACGCCGAGGGTGTCACCCTGCGGGGCTGGTTTTACTACCCCGACGGTGCCGCCGGACCGGTTCCGACCGTGGTAATGGCCCACGGGTTCTCGGCCGTCAAGGAGATGTACCTGGACCGTTACGCCGAGGCGTTCAGTCAGGCCGGACTTGGCGTCCTGGTTTTCGACAACCGCAACTTCGGGGCAAGTGATGGTGAGCCCCGGCAGGAGATCGACCCTTGGGCCCAGGTTCGGGATTACCGCCACGCCATCACCTTCGCCCGGACGCTGCCGGAGGTTGACCGGGACCGGATCGGCATCTGGGGAAGCAGCTACAGCGGCGGCCATGTCCTGGTCGTCGGCGCCGTTGACCGGCGGGTAAGGTGCGTGGTGTCACAGGTTCCCCTGGTGAGCGGTTACCGGAACGTTCTGCGGCTTGTGCGCAACGACCTGATTTCCCAACTCAGGGCTCAGTTTGACGCCGACCGGGAGGCGAGGTTTCGGGGTGAAGCCCCGGCCATGGTCGCCGTGGTGGCCGAGGACCCGACACGGACGCCCTGCGCTTTGCCGACCCCGGATTCATGGCAGTGGTTCACCGAGACGGGGAGGACGCGGGCGCCCGCCTGGCGGAACGAGGTGACCCACGCCGCTGCTGATGGTCGTGGCCGCCAACGACGTTCTTACCCCGACCGACCTGGCCCTTGAGGCGTATAACCGGGCCTTGGAGCCGAAAAGGCTGGTCCTCCTGCCGGGCGGGCATTTCGATGCCTACACCACCGACTTCGACCTGGCGGCCGGGGCGGCCCGGGACTGGTTCGTTGAGCACCTGACCCGGCGGTAGGGCCGGATTTCGGGCCCGGCCGTGTTGCGCCGGCCGGACGCAGGCGGCTAGAATCGTAAGGTGAACGTGCCATGCGGCTCAGCCGGGAAGAGGTTCTCCATATCGCCTGGCTCGCCCGGCTCGGCCTCGACGAGGCGGAGCTGGAGCGGTTCCGGGAACAGCTGTCCAACATCCTCGAACACTTCCAGGTGTTGCAGGAGCTTAACACCGACGAGATCCCGCCCACGGCCCACGTCCTGCCCCTCGAGGATGTGATGCGAGACGACGAGCCCCAGCCGAGCTACCCCCTGGATGAAATCCTGGCGAACGCTCCCCGGCGGGAGGGGCCGTACTTCCGGGTAATGGCGGTACTGGAGGAGTGAGCATGGGCCGGAACCCCCTTCGCCGTGAGACGATCGAGCAGGCGATCAGGCTCATTCAGGCCCAGCTGGAGCGGGAGAAGGCCCTGCGGGTAACGGACCTTTCCCCAAAGGCCAAGGAGGAGCTTGTCGCCCGGCTCAAGCTCTTGTTGAAGGGGCAGGAGCTGCCCGATGTCGAAGGAAAGTGACGGTCTCATCGCCGAGGTCGAAGCGTTTCTGGCCTCGGAACGCAAGCGCCTCGAGCAGCAGCGGGTCTTCGACGCCGGAATGCTGCTCATCCTGCTGGCCATGCGGGGGGTCACCCCCTCGACGGCCGAGTTCACCGTCCGGCCCGGCGACCCGGACGCCCCCCGCCTGAGCCGCTACCTGCTGGACCCCGGCCTTGACACGAACCTGGCCACGGTCCGCATTGAAACCGACCGGGACGGCCGGCCGGTCCTGGTCCTCCGGCCGAACTGGGAGCGAATCGCCGGCCTCTTCGGCCGTGACATCCAGCAACTCAACACCCTCATGACCCGCCGGCTCCCGGGGGTGATAAGCCGGCACCGGGCCACCATCCGATTTCTGTTGCAGCTCGACAGATACCAGTGGGGCTAAACGAACTTTACCGGCTCACCGTTCACGAAGCCCACCGGCTTCTGGTTAAGGGCGAGATAACCTCGGTCGAACTGACCCGTAGCGTCCTGGAGCGGATCGAGGCGGTGGAGGACCGGGTTCGGGCTTTCATTACGGTCACCGCCGACCTGGCCCTGGAACAGGCGGCCGAAGCCGACCGCCGCATCCGGGCCGGCCAGGCGGGTCCCCTCACCGGGATCCCGATGCAGCTACAGCACGTCATCGTCACCCGGGGCATTCGGACGACCTGCGGGTCCCGCATTCTGGAAAACTTCGTGCCCATCTACGACGCGACGGTCGCCCGCCGGCTGGCCGAGGCGGGGGCGGTGCTGGTGGGCAAGGGCAATATGGACGAGTTCGCCATGGGGTCTTCCACCGAGAACTCCGCGTTCTTTCCGACCCGGAACCCCTGGGACCTGGAGCGGGTTCCGGGCGGCAGCAGCGGCGGGTCGGCGGCGGCCGTGGCGGCCGACGAGTGTATTTACGCCCTCGGCTCGGACACCGGGGGGAGTGTCCGGCAGCCGGCGGCCCTCTGCAACGTGGTCGGCCTGAAGCCCACCTACGGGCGGGTCAGCCGGTTCGGCCTGATCGCCTTCGCCAGCTCCCTGGACCAGATCGGGCCGCTGACCAAGGACGTGGAGGACTGCGCCCTCGTGCTGAACGCTATCGCCGGGCACGACCCGCACGACGCGACGACGGTCGACGTCCCCGTCCCCGATTACACCAAGTTTCTGGTCCCGGACCTTAAGGGACTGCGGCTCGGGGTGCCGGCCGAGTACTATGAGGGGATCCAGCCCGAGGTCAAAGACGTGCTGATGGCGGCGATTCGGGTGCTGGCGGACCTCGGGGCCGAAATCATCTGGGATTTCTCCCTGCCCCACACCCGCTATGCCCTGCCGTGCTATTACATCATCGCCCCGTCGGAGGCGTCGTCCAACCTGGCCCGCTACGACGGCGTGAAGTACGGATACTCTTACTTCGAGGCCGAAGACGTCTGGGACGCCATGATGAAAACCCGCCAGTACGGCTTCGGCCCGGAAGTTAAGCGGCGGATCATGCTCGGGACCTATGCCCTTTCGGCCGGGTATTACGATGCCTATTACCTCAAGGCTCAGAAGGTGAGGACCCTGATCCGGGCCGACTTTGACCGGGCCTTCGAGCGGGTCGATGCGCTGGTTACCCCGACGTCGCCGACGGTCGCGTTCCGGCTGGGGGAGCGGACCCAGGACCCGATCCAGATGTACATGAGCGACATCTGCACGATCCCGGTGAACATCGCCGGGATCTGCGGCCTTTCGGTGCCGGCCGGTTTTGCCGACGGCCTTCCGGTGGGCATGCAGCTCATCGGGCGGGCCTTCGACGAGGGCACCCTCCTGCGGGTCGGCTACGCCTACCAGCAGGCTACCGACTGGCACCGACGCAGACCCCCGCTTTGACGGCCACGGGGCCGGCGGTTGACCCGGGTGGGCGAACTTTGTTAAAATTTGCACCAGACTTGGCCGGGTAGGTGGGACCAGGGCGGGAAGGCTTAACCCGACTTCGGGAGAAGAGGCGTTGTCCGGACGCAGCCTGAGCCGAATTATTGGGTTGATCTTGACCGGCATTCCTGCCCTCCTGCTTGCCGGCTGCAGCCCCGAGGAGCCGATGAACTGGCTTTTTGCCAACGGGGATGCGGCCGAGCAGGCCCGGGAGCTTACGGTCTTCGTCCTGGTAATGGCGGCGGTGGTCTTTGTGGTGGTGGAGGGCCTGCTTCTTTACGCGGTTTTACGGTTCCGGCGGCCCTCGCCCCCGCCCGGGGAGCTTCCGCCCCAGGTCCACGGCCACATGAACCTCGAGGTCGCCTGGACGATTGCGCCGGCGGTTATCCTGGCGGTGATTGCCGTCCCCACCGTCCGGACGATCTTTTCCCTGGCAAACCCGCCGGAGCCGAACCCGCTGCGGGTTGAGGTTATCGGCCACCAGTGGTGGTGGGAGTTTCGGTACCCGGACATCGTGCCGGGCCGGACGATAACCACGGCCAATGAGCTTCGGATACCGGTCGGCCGGACGGTGCTGGCCACGGTAAGCAGCGCCGACGTGATTCACAGCTTCTGGATTCCCAGGCTTGCCGGTAAGGTCGATGTGATCCCCGGCCGTCAGGTGAACCACGTCTGGTTCAATGCCTGGGAGCCGGGCGAGTACTACGGCTGGTGTGCGGAGTTCTGCGGGACCCAGCATGCCCAGATGCGGTTCCGGGTGATTGCCATGCCCCAGGCCGAGTTTGACGCCTGGGTAAGGGCCCGGCTCACGCCACCGCCCCAGCCGGCGGCCGGTCCGGCCCGGGAGGGCTACGAGCTCTTTGCCCGGTTCGGGTGCAACGGCTGTCATACGATTGAGGGGACGCCTTACCAGGGCAAGGTGGGGCCGAACCTGACGAACATAGGCGAGCGGCGAACCGTTGCGGCCGGGGTCCTGCCCAATGACCCGGCCGGGGAGAACCTGGCCCGGTGGA
>FWWM01013122.1_pt1 | contig 13526 bp, 11 predicted proteins | sample 2228351 | NCBI WGS metagenome assembly FWWM01 (sample SAMEA103939774, study PRJEB20133) | metagenome | reverse complement strand
TATAGTTGCACACTGCCACTCTCTACCTATAGAATCTCTCACGTGGAAATCTATCTTTGGCCCGTAGAAAGCTCCTTCTCCTTCAGCTATCGTGTAGTTTACATTCATTTCTTCTAAAGCTTTTTTCAGAGCTTCCGTTGCAATCTTCCAAGTTCTTTCGTCTCCCATATGGTCTTCAGGCATAGTACTTAGATTTGCCCTGTAGCTGAAACCAAAATAAGAATAGAGTTCGTCTATCAATCTAACAACGTTTGTAAGTTCGGTAACTATCTGGTCTTCTCTACAAAAGATATGTGCATCGTCTTGTGTAAAGGTCCTAACCCTCAAAAGGCCGTGTAAAACACCGCTTCTTTCGTATCTGTGAACTCTTCCAAATTCAAAGAGTCTTATTGGAAGGTCTCTATAGGATACTGGTTTATGCTTATATATAAGAATGTGTCCAGGACAGTTCATCGGTTTGACCGCATATGTTGTTTCTTCTTTTTCTGTAAAATACATATTTTCTTTGTAGTGGTCCCAGTGACCGCTCTGGTGCCAAAGTTTTTCATGTAGTATCAACGGTGTTGCAACTTCGGTGTAGCCGTATCTTTTATGAATTGAACGCGAAAGGGCCATAAGTTCTGAAAGAATAATCTGACCTTTTGGAAGGAATATCGGCATTCCAGCTGCAACATCTGTGTTAATAAAGAAAAGCTCAAGTTGTGGACCAAGTTTTCTATGGTCTCTCTTTTTAGCTTCCTCGATCATCTTAAGATAATTCTCTAAATCCTCTTTCTTTGCAAAGGCTGTACCATAAATTCTCTGGAGCATAGGATTTTTCTCACTACCACGCCAGTAAGCTCCTGAAACTGATAAAAGCTTGAAATGTTTTATAACTCCCGTACTTGGTAGGTGCGGGCCTCTACAAAGGTCAACAAATTCACCTTGTTTATAAAAACTAACCTTTTCATCTTCTATTTCTCTTATAAGCTCCATCTTGTAGATTTGACCTTTCTCTTCCATCATCTTTATCGCTTCATCTTTCGGAAGTTCAAACCTTTCAATTTCAAGGTTTTCTTTAATTATTTTCTTCATCTCTTCTTCGATCTTTGAAAGGTCTTCTTCCGTAATCTTACCGTTCTTTAACTCTATATCGTAATAGAATCCATTTTCTATAGTTGGTCCAATACCCAAACGAACGTTATTTTCACCGTATACTCTCATAGCAGCTTGCGCCATAATATGAGACATAGTGTGTCTGTAAATTTCGACTGATAACGGATCGTCCGCTTTCAAAAGTTTTAGTTCACAATCAAAACCGATCTTTCTTTTAAGATCCCACAAATCTCCATTGACAACCGCACCAACAGAGTTTCTTAAAAGCCCTTCGGATATTTCTTTTGCAACTTCAGCAGGAGAAACTGGACCTTCGTATTCCTTAACGCTTCCATCTGGTAATCTAACTCTAATCATAAACAAGCACCTCCGTCAAGCATTCTTTAAGTTTTTCACAATTATTAGATAGCATATTGTACTTACTATTGTACCATAAATCAAAGATTTATAATCGTTTAAATAAAGAGGAATTAAAAAAATCATACTTTGGATATACGATGAGATAAAAGAATAAAAGAAATAGTCTCTGTATACTTCTAACAAAACAACCAAAACAACAAGGAATACCCAAATGAAGTTAATATTCGCTCTTAAGACTGATTGATATAAAAACGAAAAGAGAATAATCTGAGCTACTGGAATTCTAAAATCTATCTTTTCAGAATCGTTTAGTGATAATATCAGAAAAAAGAGAGGTCCCAAAGCTAAGTATTCATAAAAAACTAAGTCAAAGATAGGGATTAATATCGCAAGTATCCAACCAAGAACCATTACTTTTCACAACCCGAGTGTATCAGCGATTTCTTTCATAGCATTAAGAGATATAGTGTAAAATTCTTCAAGAGACAGTCCAAAATTCTCACAACTTTTCATCTGGTCTCTGTTTGCACCTTTTGCGAAAGATTTTTCTTTGAATCTATTCAACAAAAAAGTTACGTCGATCGGTTCAAGCTTTTTATCCGGTCTAATCAATGCTGCAGCAACTATGAATCCACTCGTTGGATCCACCGCGTACAAAGCTTTTTCCATCCTTGTTTCTGGTATCTTCTTCTCACAATGAGCAAGAATTGCGTTTTTAACAGTTTCAGAAACTGACTCTCCAAGTATTTCAACACTTTTGTACCCGTGTTCTTCAGGTTTGTCTTTTGTGTATTCATAGTCGAGATCATGTAGTAGTCCTGCAAGTCCCCACTCTTCTTCATCCTCGCCAAAGTGATTGGCTAATTTTCTCATAATTACCTCGCATGCTATGCAATGATTAACAAGGTTTTTTGTTTTCAGATGTTGAGAAAGTAATTCTAAAGCTGTGTTTCTATCCATCTCATTCGCCTCCTAAGATTTCTTTTGATGTTATTATATCATATTTTGTGGTATAATTGAATAAAAAAACAATTCTTTATTGAAAGGTGGTCAAAATGATTGTAGAGTTACATTCGCACAGTACAGCATCCGATGGAACTTATCCACCGGAAGATTTGGTTAGGTATGCTTTAAGAAAAAATGTTGACGTTTTAGCTATTACAGATCACGATACGATAAATGGTGCTAAATCTTTGATTGGAAAGACTTTTGAAAATATTAGTCTTATTCTTGGAGTCGAAATAAGTGCTCTCTTTCCAACCGATTCACTTCATATTCTTGGTTATGGACTAAAAGATATAGAAAAAGTTGAGAAAGTTTTAGCGGATCTTATAAAATACCGAGATGAACGGAATAAACTTATAATGGAAAAGATGCAAAATAATGGAATTAACATCGATTTAGAATACATTAAAACCATTGCAAAAGGCGAAGCAATTGGAAGACCTCATTTTGCAAGAGCTTTACTTGAAAAAGGATACGTCTCTTCTATAAATGAAGCTTTCGACAAATATTTAAAAGATGGTGGACTCTTTTTCGTTGAAAAGAAAAGATTAACCTCAAAGGAATCCGTTGAACTTATCAAAAGTTCGGGTGGTATTGCCGTTTTTGCCCACCCGTTTGAAACAAGACTACCGGATTTGGAACTTGAAAGATTAATAAAAGAACTTATATCCTGCGGTTTAGATGGTCTTGAGGTCTTTTATCCAAAGCACGACGCAAGTCAAGTTAAAACACTTCTCAAAATCGTTAAAAAGTACGATCTTATGATAACCGCAGGTAACGATTTTCACGGGCACAACCGAGAAGGTATTGATTTAGGTGTTGAAATTCCATTTAAGTATCTTAGAAAATTTCTAAGTGCTGTTGAGTTTATAAACTAAAAATCGGAGGAATTTGGGTGTGAAAGAATATATTTTAAAGAGAAAAAAGAATTTGAATATGGAATTTTTGCGAGTTCTCGACGAAGAACAGTGTAATGCTGTGCTTAATTCTTACGGAAATACACTTGTTATAGCTGGACCTGGTAGTGGAAAGACGAGGGTTATAACCAGTAAAGTAGCACTTCTTTTGGAAAGCGGAGTTATCCCTGAAAGGATAATGCTCGTAACTTTCACAAGAGCTGCAGCTAAAGAGATGCTTAAAAGAGCCGAAGAACTTACGGGAAAAGATCTCGGTGGTATTCTCTCAGGTACTTTCCATCACGTAGCCAATTACTTTCTCAGAATGTACGGTAACAAAATAGGTATATATAATAACTTTACTATCTTAGATAGTGAAGATTCTGAAAAACTTATGCAGTTGGCTTTGAATCAAATCAAAGAAAAAGGTTCAAAACTTCCTAGTGCAAAACAGCTTTTGAGGATACATTCTTATATGCAAAACACTATGACAGATGTTTTTAGCTCTGTTAGAACACTTTCAAGAGAGTTTTTAACATCGATAGATATAATTGAAAAGATATTTGATAATTATAGATTTCTCAAAAAAGAATGCAATTCTTGTCTCGACTATGACGACCTTCTCTTAGAACTTTTAAAACTTTTAGATATAGACGAAATCCGCGAAAAAATTACTAAAAGATTTGAGTGGATCCTAGTTGATGAATTTCAAGATACAAATCTCCCTCAGCTTTTATTCTTAAAGAAACTCTCAACCCCCGAAAACAACTTTTTTGTAGTTGCTGATGATTCTCAAAGTATTTATTCTTTTAGAGGTGCAAGATTTGAAAACGTAAAAGACCTTTTTGAGAATTCGCAAGTTTTCAAAATCCAAACGAATTACAGAAGTAGTGAAAGAGTTGTAGATCTTATAAATGCAATAATTCCTTCAAAATCTATAAAGAAACAACTTAGGGCTGTTAGAAAAGGTGGCGAAAAACCGTTTGTCGTTTTTGTTAATGACTCTTACGATGAAGCTCTCTTTATTTCTGAAACAATAAACTTTTTCAAAGACGAAGGATATTCTTTTTCCGATATGGTTGTTCTTTACAGAATCCACAGCCATTCAATAGTGCTTCAAGCAGAGCTTTCAAGACATTCGGTCCCTTTTAGAATTACTTCTGGATTAAGATTTGTTGAAAGTACACATGCCAAAGATGTCTTCTCCTATCTAAAAGTTCTTCAAAATCCAAATGATAGACTCTCTTGGTTAAGATTACTACAACTCTGTCAAGGAGTTGGTGAAAGAAAAGCAACTGGAATAAGTGATATTCTTGCAAATTGTTTAACTCCGTTGAAAGAATTTATAGATATGAATTTTAAGCAACAAGATTTAAATATCTTGAAAAAAGTTCTAAAGAAATCATCTGAGCTTTCAGTTCCAGAAAAGATAAAAGTTTTTTACGAAGATTTCTACAAAGATTACGCTGAAACAAATTTTGATAATTATTCAGAAAGGTTAGAAGACGTGGAGATGCTTATAGAGATTTCAAAAGGTTACGATTCGGTTGAAGAATTTCTGACTGATATGCTCTTTGAAGAAGAAGCAGCATTTGGTCAAGATTCAGAAGAAAAAGTAACCTTAACAACTATACATCAAGCAAAAGGACTTGAATGGAAAATCGTCTTTGTTTTAAAAGTATGCCCTGGCGATTTCCCACACAGTCTTGCGATAAGTGAAGGAAATTACGATGAGGAAGAACGATTGTTTTATGTAGCAGTTAGTAGAGCCAAAGACTTCTTGTACCTTATGAGACCGGAGTTTTCAAAATCAAAGAGCAGCTATTACTCTTACAACGTTCATAATGATCTGGATTTCATCGACAGAATACCTCCACATTTGGTTGAATTTATAAGGGTTAGGTAAGAATTTATGTGGTATGTTGGGACAAGTGGCTACTTTTTTTCCGACTGGATAGGAACTGTGTATCCAGAAGATATAAGAAAAGAACAAATGTTAGACTACTACGTTGAAAATTATAAATTCAACGCACTTGAACTTAATTTCACGTTTTATTCTATACCTAAAAAAAATAGCTTAAAATCTATTTTAAAAAGATGCAAAACGTTAAAAACTGCGGTGAAACTTCACAAATCGATAACTCACGAAAAAGATTTGAACAGTGTTAAGGAATTCAGAAATTCCCTTCAGGTGCTTGAAAATTATGAAAGTTTCATAGGCTATTTAGCTCAATTTCCGTATTCTTTTAAGTATTCTCAAGAAAATGCTGATTATATTTTTAAAATAAGAGACTCATTTGGTGATATTTTTTCGCTCAAAAAGGTATATTTTGAACTCCGACACAAATCTTGGATTGAGTTCATAAAAAATACCAAGGAGCTAAATTTTGTGCTTATCGATATCCCAAAGATATCTTTGCACCTAACTTTTGAAGATCTTTATCCGATAATCTTGACAAGGAAGGATGAGGGCGTCTATTTTAGATTCCATGGAAGAAATGAAAATTGGTTTCAAGCTGATGAAAAAACAAGGTATGATTATTACTACTCTGAGTTTGAACTTAAGAACTTTGCTGAAGCTTTGGGAAAAATCGATGCAAAAGATTATTTTGTATTTTTCAACAATTGCTATCGTGGAAAAGCTTTAACAAACGCTCTACAATTCAGAGAAATTTTAGGGAAGTGAAGATTATCGAAAGCAGTGAAGATAAAACGTACGAGTTTTTTGAAATTTACAAAAACGAAAAAGAATTGATTAGTGCTTTAAAACGTGGAGAAGAGTCTGCGTATAGGCGACTCTATAAGTTTTTTGCCCCAAGAATAGCCTTACTTGCAAGAAGTTACAGATTATACGAACATACTGACGACATAATCCAAGAAGTTATTCTAAGGGTATACAAACATATTAGAAAATTTAAAGGGGATTGTCATCTAATAACTTGGGTTTATCGAATAGCTATAAATGTATGTAATGACACAATTAAGAAAACAAAAAAGCGAGAAACGAATATTGAATTAGAATTCGGTGACGAAGATAAAACTTATCAATTTGCAACAGAAGAAAGCTTTGAAGAAAATTATTTTAGCGAGATAGATGAAGAGATCTTAAGAAAAGCTATCGATAGACTAAACGAGAGTGAAAAAGTACTATTATTTCTAAAGGAAGTAGAAGAACTAACCTACGATGAACTCGCTAAGATTTTTAATATTCCTGCGGGAACTGTAAAAAGTAGACTTCACTACACTAAGGAAAAATTAAAAAAACTCTTAGGAGATCAGAGTACGAGATGAAGCACAGAGCTGAAGAACGAAAGTATCATAGCGAGGCAAAAAAGATTATATCAAAATTTTACAACCATCACCTGAACTTGAGAAAAAAATTATAAAGAAAGATAAAGCGAAAGAAAACTCTTAAAATAATTTTTAGTAGGTGACGATTTGTGGTAAAAGTTTTAATTGTTGGTGCTGGTCCTGCGGGCTTAGCGTGCGGTTTTATGCTTAAACGTTATGGGATAAATTCAATAATCGTAGAGGAAGATGTTGTTGGAGGAACAATTTCCAACGCTTGGAAGATTGAGAACTTTCCACTGATAGGAACTTTGAGTGGGGGTGAGTTTCAAAAAAAACTTCAGAATATCATTGTAGAAAATAATTTAAACGTAGTATACGATAAAATTTTATCAGTCAACGAAAATATCGCACTTGGACAGAAAGAAATATATAAATTTGACGAAGTTGTTATCGCTACCGGTACAGAACCTAAAAGGTTGATAGATTTTGAAGTTTCAGAAAAGGTAGTCTACGAATATCGTTATCTTCCCCAAGGCTCACATAATATTGTTATATACGGTGCTGGCGATGTTGGCTTTGATTCGGCTATTAGAGCTAAAGAAGAAGGAAAATATCCAACAATAATTTCAAGAAGCTCAAAAATAAAGGCTGTTAAACCTTTAGTAGAAGAGGCAAAAAAAAGAGAGATAGATTTTTCGATTGAAGAAGAGATAAAGTCAGTAATTAACGTTGGTAATGAACTCAAAATAACTACAAATAAACGAATAATATATGCGGATACACTTCTAATATGCGTTGGAAGAGTTCGGAAAGTTCCCGAGATTAAAACAGAAAACTATTACATAATAGGTGATGCTCTCCATCCCAATTATAGGCAGACTTCGATTGCATTCGGAGACGGTATGATTACCTCTATGAAAATAATAGAAAAACACAGGTTTTAAACCTGCGTTTTCTCCATTAAAAGAATTTTATCTGTCCTTCTATCTCTTTTGATTTTTTCTTAGTTCTAAGCTGTTTAATCTGTCCTTCTTTCAAGATTCCGACCTTCTTTTCGATATCGCTCTTTTCGACTATTACATCTAAAATTTCGCGTGCTCTTTCAATTATTCCCTCTGGAAGTCCCGCTATATGGGCAACTTCTATTCCATAGCTTCTATCTGCAACTCCTTCGACAACTTTATGTAAAAAGACAATACCTTCATTTGTTTCTTTGACTTCAACAGTGTAATTTCTTACACCTTCATATATATCTTTAAGTTCTGTCAATTCTGTGTAATGTGTTGCGAAAATAGTCTTGCATTTAATTTCGTTGTATATGAATTCAGTTATTGCCCAAGCTATACTTATTCCATCAAAGGTACTCGTCCCTCTTCCAACTTCATCTAACAGAACAAGACTATTTTCAGTAGCTTTATTAATTATAAGTGCTACTTCTATCATTTCAGTTAAGAAAGTACTTTTTCCCGTTGAAATATCATCTCTTGCCCCCATTCGAGTGAATATTCTATCGAATACGGGTAATATTGTTTTATCAGAAGGAACAAAACAACCAATTTGTGCCATAAGTGATATTAGACCGTACTGACGAATGTAAGTGCTTTTACCACTCATATTTGGACCTGTTAGTATAAACATTCGATTTTTCTCGTCCATCAGAATATCATTAGGGACAAAATCACTAACAAATCTTTCAACTATAGGATGTCTCCCACCTATAATTTCTACTTTTTTATTATCAAATTGTGGTCTGACATAGTTATAAAGTTTTGAAACGTATCCAAATGCCGAATATAAGTCTATAAGTGAAAGTATTTCGGCAGTCTTTCTAAGCTCATCTGAAAAAACTCTTATCTTCTCACAAAGATCTTCAAAGAGAGTCTTTTCAAGTGCTGCTACCTTTTCAGAAGCTGAAAGTATTTTTTCTTCAAAAGTTTTTAGTTCTGGGGTTGTAAACCTTTCAGCGTTTACAAGCGTTTGTAATCTGTTGTATTCACTCGGAACATTTCCAATCTGACCTTTAGGCACTTCTATATAGTATCCAAAAACTTGATTGTAACCAACTTTCAACTTCAAAATTCCAGTCTTTCTTCTTTCTTTTTCTTCAAATTCTTTCAGCTTTTCATTTGAATGTTCCAAAAGTTCTTTGTAATCATCGAGTTCTTTTGAAACACCGGCCTTTATTATCTTTCCTTCTCCTAGTTCACCTTCAAATTCATCTTGAATTGTTTCTGAAATTATCTGATAAAGTTGTGATAAATCAGGTAGACTACCGCTTAATTCTTTCAAAATATTATTTGTTTCAAGAGCTTCTTTAATTGGCTCGAGTGATGATAATGTATTTCTTAAAGAGATTATATCTTTTGGATTTGCTTTTCTATATTGTAGTCGATTGATTATCCTCTCAAGATCGTAAATTCCGTTAAGATATTCACGAACTTCATTGCAAAGCAATGTATCTTGGTGGAAAGCTTCAACAAAATTCAACCTTTCTTCTATTTTTTCTTGATTCTTTAATGGATGCAAGATTACCCATTTAAGTAACCTTGCTCCCATACTCGTAACAGTTTTGTTGAGAACATCGAAAAGGTTCTTACCTCTTTCACCTGGGATAAGAGATAAATTCTCAATTGTTGAAGTATCAAGACTTATGTATTCACTTTCATCAAGAAATTGTGGAAGCTGAAGTTTGGCTTCGGTATTGAGTGTATATTCTATGTATTTGATTATAGCTCCGAATGGATATACACTTTCTCCAAGCTCTAAATGTTCTAAGCTTTTTACACCGTAAACATTCTTAATCTTTTCTTCAGAACTTTCATAGTACCATTCATCCAATCTATCTATAAAGACATTTGGAAATAATTCTTTAACCTTTAGATAAATCCATTCAGGGCAAATTATCTGAGAGACGTTATGAGAAGAAACGAAGTCAAATAAAGTATCGAATGTTTCAAAATTTTTCACAAGTACCTTCCCAGTTGAAATATCGACTAAAACACCTTTTAAATTAACAAGTTTTTCGCTATCTTTCTTGGATGTATATAAAGACAAAAGAAAAGAATTATCAGTTGACAAAAGTTCGTCTTCTATCAAAGTTCCCGGAGTAATTACCCGTGTAACTTCTCTTTTAACTATTCCTTTTGCAAGTGCAGGATCTTCCATTTGCTCACAAATAGCGACTTTGTAACCGCTATCAACAAGTTTCTTTAAATAGTTGTCAAGGGCATGATATGGAATACCAGCCATTGGAGCATCTTGTCTTTTAGTTAGGACAATACTCAATACTTTAGAAACTGTTAGTGCATCATCAAAAAACGCTTCGTAAAAATCACCAAGTCTAAAAAGCAACACCGAGTCCTTATACTTTTCTTTAATTTCCAAATATTGTTTCATCATAGGGGTGAGTTTGATTTCACTTTTGTTCACAGTTGCTCCCCTCTCTGACGCTTTTCGAAGTTTAACTCAGCTATACTCTTTTGAAGATACATAGGTTCAACAAAATCAACGAATTTTGGATTTTCAAGTTCTATCTTAGCAAGTTCATAGAAGTTTCTTGCAGTTGGTAAGTCTAAGTATATGTGGTTATCCAAAAACTGTGCTCCATCCCCTACTGTGTAATACGGTTCAAATTGCTTTAAGTTTTTTTTGAAGTCTTCTAAACTTTCAATAAAAGGCTCTCTGAGTGTGTTCATTTTTTCATCGTAAACCGCACCGTAAAGGTAACCTTCACGGGCTTTTCTTGCAACAACTATGTTTTTGCCGAAATTTCTGAGATTCATCCCAATAAGTTTTAAAGAGTTAATTTGAAGATATTTTTTGTCTGGTCCGAGTCCCAAAATGAACGAAATACCAACACGAAGCCCTGTTAAAGATCCTGGACCAACTCCCACAGCTAAGAAATCAATACTGTTAAAATCCACGTAGTTGAAAAAATTTACAATATCTCCTATCTTGTATCCGTGTTTTTTAGAGCTTTCAAATTCAGCACATATTTTTTGTTCTTCGTCAACATAGACCGTTACAATTCTTGTTGTTGAACTATCCAAACCGAAAAATCTCATCTAACAACCTCTTCCCAAATTTTGTTGTAAAGATCTATATCTTTTCCCAAATAATTTATCATCTCACAATTTTCCAAAACTTCTAATTCATAAACGGTTTTCGCTTCTTTGTAATCTTCAGCTCCTTGAACGGGTGAAGGAATCATAAGGTAATCGGATATTTGAGCGGATATCTCAGGTCTTAAAATGAAATCGATAAACTTGTACGCTAAATCCTTATTTTTTGCACCTTTTGGAATAACAAAACTATCTATCCAGTAAGCTCCACCCTCTTTTGGAACAAAGAATTCAAAATTCTCAAGTTCCTCTTCGGGTAACTCTAAAAAGACATTCTCTGGGTAACCGTGTACAGCCCAAAGTTCACCATTTACAATTCCTCTCGCATAAGTTGTTGCATCGAATTTGAGGATATTCTCTTTCCATTTAAGTAAAACTTCTTTAGCTTTTTGAAGTTCTTCAGGTTTTGTTGTGTTCAACGAGAATCCAAGATATTTCAGTGCAGCACCTATAGTTTCCCTCATATCATCAAGTAATGTAATTTTTCCCTTAAGTTCTTCTCTTTCGTAAAGATTCCAGGATTTCTCAAAATCATTTAAATATTTTTTGTTTACAACTATACCTGTAGCTCCTATCATATACGGTATAGAGTATTTGTGTTCAGGGTCAAAGACACATTTTTCCAATACAATAGGCTTAAGATTATTAAAATTTGGTATTTTACTAACGTCAATTTCTTCTATTATGTTCTCCTTTATCATCATTGTAACGTGGTCTCCCGAAGGAAATACAAGATCGTAGCCTTTTGCACCAGCTTTGAGCTTTGCGTACATTTCTTCATTCGATGCATAGGTGTCGTAAACTACTTTACAGTTGTATTCTTTTTCAAATTGGGATATAACTTCCTGTGGGATGTAATCTGCCCAGTTGTAGATTTTGAGAACTTGTTTGTTTGAACAACTTGAAATTCCCAAAATACCGAAAATTAAAACTAAAATAGCAACTCCTGACAATACTCTCTTTTTCACTTTTCATACCTCCTTTGTTTTTTGCTACTCTGATATATTTTAAACCAAAATGTTGAGAAATCAACATTAAGAACAAAACTTTAGAAATATGAAGAAATATTTAACGTTTTGTAATATTTTGTAAGTTTTTGAAAATTTGACTTTAGGGTTTCAAATAGTGTATAATACAAGTACACATCTCAAAAGAGGGGGGACTTCAAGTATGAAAAAGTGGTTAGTTATTCTCTTAGCAAGTTTGTTAGTTCTAAGTGTTTTCAGTGCAAAGCTCGGTTTTAAGATCGGTGTTGTCACAGGTACAGTCTCTCAAGGTGAAGACGAGTATCGCGGTGCAGAATTTGCAAAAGCAAAGTACGGTGCAGAGATCGTTCACGTTACATACCCAGACAAATTTATGCAAGAACAAGAAACAACCATCGCAAGAATTGTCGAACTTGCGTACGACAAGAACGTGAAAGCTATCGTCATTAACCAAGGTGTTCCTGGAACAGTTGCAGCAATCAGAAGAGTCAAAGAATTCAGACCAGATATGGTTTTCGTTGTCGGTGTTCCTCACGAAGACCCAGATCTTGTCGCTTCAGTTGCGGATGTTGTTCTCGAAACAGATAACCTCAAACGTGCTGAAACTATCGTCAAACTTGCAAAACAAATGGGTGCCAAAACATTTATTCACTATTCCTTCCCAAGACATATGTCTTACACACTTTTGAAACAAAGAAGAGATTTAATGGAAGAATGGTGTAAAAAACTTGGTATGCAATTTGTTTTCGTATCAGCTCCAGACCCACTTGGAGAACAAGGTTTGACAGGTGCACAACAATTTATTCTCGAAGATGTTCCAAGACAACTTGCAAAATACGGACCAGCAACAGCATTCTTCTCGACAAACTGTGGTATGCAAGAGCCACTTCAAAAAGCGATACTTAAACACGGTGGTATCTACCCAGAGCCATGTTGTCCATCACCAACACACGGATTCCCAGGTTCACTCGGTATTTCAATACCAGAAGACAAGAAAGGTGATATAAATTACGTTCTTAAAGCTGTCAACGACAAAATAGTTGAACTCGGTGGTACAGGAAGATTCGCAACTTGGCCAGTTCCAGTTAACTTGGTATTCACTGAAGCAGGTGTTGAAGTTGCTGCTCAAATAGTTAGAAAACAACTCAAATCAAACAATATGCTTGGTGTAAAATCTGTTCTTGACAAAGTAATAAGCGAAAAAGTAAAAGGTTACGGTATTGCTTCTATAAGCAGATACAATAAAGATTCCAACTTCTATATGATCGTTGTTAACTCTGTCGTATTTGGAAAGATTAAATTCTGATCATTCAAAATTCAATAAAAGAATGTCGGCAAGAACTGCCGGCATTCTTTTTAAAAAAGGAGGAATGAGCCGTGGCAGATAAAACAGACAAAGTTTTAAATACAGATAGAAAGATTTTAGTGTTCAAAAATGTATCAAAATCATATTATGGTAACCAAGTCCTAAAGAATATAAACATTGAAATTGCACCAGGAGAAGTCCTTGGATTAGTTGGTGAAAACGGTGCTGGAAAATCAACTTTAATGAATATACTCTTTGGAATGCCAGTAATCCAAGCGACCGGAGGTTACGAAGGTGAAATTCTTTTTGATGGAGAACCGATAGTTATGGATTCTCCAATCAAAGCTATGCAACTTGGTATTGGTATGGTCCACCAAGAGTTTATGCTTCTTCCAGGATTTACAGTAACAGAGAACATAAAATTAAATAGAGAAATAACAAAACCTAACGTATTTAGTAAAGTTTT
>FWWM01013119.1_pt1 | contig 13527 bp, 7 predicted proteins | sample 2228351 | NCBI WGS metagenome assembly FWWM01 (sample SAMEA103939774, study PRJEB20133) | metagenome | reverse complement strand
GGCTGCGTGTAGCCCTCGACCGGGACAGGCACCCGCTCGTCGTCGGGTCCGTGTGGGCCACCCCTCCGACTCATACCGCCTCTCCGACCCTCGCTACCTGTTTACGGCCATCCCCCTGGGATGGCGGCCCTTGATACAAGACAAGTGTATCGTTAATAGGGAAACTTCACTCGGAGGCGTCCAAGTTTGCTGCGGCACTGGCCGGCCACTGCTCGTCGAGCCCCTACGGCCGCCCAGGGACGCAAGCGTGGTCGAGCGACCAGAGGCTCGACGTGCGGGTGGCGTCGGGACTACTGCCCGGGGTCTGGAAGCGGCTGGATGATGACCGGCTCGTCCGAAGGAGAACCGTTGCTCGGCGCGGGAGCCGGTTCGCCTGGCGATTCGTCGCTCGCCTGGCACGCCTCGGGCCGACTCTTCGCGGCCTCGAAGACTCCATGCCTCATCATCGAAATCCGTGGCGGCTTGCGGGGGCTTTTTCTCCCACCATCGGCAATAGGGCCCGTTGCACCTTTTTGCTCGACTTTGGCTGATGGCCGCCCAGGCCGGGCGCCCCAACCTCGGGACGAAACGGGCCTCTGCCGAAAACGGCCACCAAACGAGTATTTGACATGCCACCGTCACCTAGAGAGAATCGGCTCGATGGAGCATCGCCGTCTCTTGGCCATGCTGGTCGCCTGGTCGCTCGCGTGCGCGGGGGGGGCAGACCCTGCGCAGGGACCGGACGCGGGCGCCCCGGACTCGGACGCCCCGGACGCCGCCCTGCCGGACCGCCCGGACGCCGCGGCCCCGGAGGAACCCGGCCCGGGGAGCGACGCCCACGCGGACCCCGGACCCGCGCCGCGCATCGAGTTCTTGGCCCCGGCCCCTGGGACCTACGCGACCGGCTGCGGACAGCCGTTTCCCGTGCGCGTGCGCGTGGAATCGCCCGGCGCTCTGCTCGCCGAAGTGGTGGCCGCAGGGCAGCCCATCGAGGCCCGCGAGGGGGAACAGGAGGTCGTGATTGCGCTGTGGCCCGGCCTCAACCTGATCGAGGCGAGCGCCCGCACCGTGACCGGGGCGCAATCCGTCGAGCACCGAGCCGTCCTGTGCGGGGAGTACCGGTCGCCTGCCGAGGCGGTGGCCCACGCCGCGGACCTCTACCTGGGCCGGCAGGCGCTGACCGTGATCGGTCGGGCCGCGGCGCGGTTCGTGGACACCGCGGACCTCGGGGGCATCGCGCGCGGCATGAACCCGCTCTACCGGTCATCGCTCGTCACCGTGACCGCGGAGGACGTGACGCTCTCGCCAGGGACGGAAGTGACGCTCAAGCCGGCCTGGGGCCTGATCGTGCTGGGCCTCCTGGTGCGGGACCTGGACGTGCGAGCCGTCGTGTCCCTGCTGGACCAGCCCTCGACGACCTGGCGCGTCCGGATCGCGACCGCCCGCTTGTCGGCCGAGGGGATGGTCACGCTCGACGTCGTGCCGGCCCGCCCAGGAAGCGGCGGGGGGGACCCACCCCAGGGCCGCGTGTCCGTCGGCCTCGCCGGGATGACCCTCGACCTCGGGGACCCGATAGTGACGGTCGAGGGGCTCGCGGACGACCTGCTCGCCGTCTTCCCGGAGTACCGCGAGACGATCATCCAGACGGTCGAGGGGTTCTTGGCGGGCTTCCTGGAAGAACAAGTGACTCGGGCCGTGGGGGCTGCGTTCGAGCGGCTCGCGGACCCGATCCCCATCGAGGTGCTCGACCGGGCCTTCGATCTGCGCTTTTGGCCGTCCGAAGCCGAAGTGACCCCGGACGGGGTGCGGGTCGGGCTCGACGTAGGGCTGACCGGCCTGGACGCGGTCCCCGCGCACAACTCCCCCGGGGCCCTCGCGACCCCGGGCCAGGAGGCATGGCCGGAGGTCCAAGGTGTCCGGGTCTCCCTCAAGGACGACCTTCTCAACGTGGTGTTTCACGAGGCGTGGCGGTCGGGTCTTCTGGACTTCACCGTGGACCAGGCGTTCCTGGACACCCACAAGGTTGAGGTGGACCTCGTCGCGGGGTTTTTGGGAGGGGTCCTGGCCTTACTGCCCGGCCCCCCGGTGAACCCGGAGACCCGGATCGCGGTGGACCTGCGCGCGACCTTCCCGCCGGTCGCGTCCCTGGACCTGCCGGCCTCGGGCGGGGTCCGGCTAGGGGTGGGCGATTTGTGGCTGGAGGTCCGCCGGGACACGGCGCCCGATCAAGACCCCCTGCTCGCGATGGCCGTGACGATCCGGATGGACGGAGAGGTGGTCCCCGCCGAGGGCTGGGGCGCGGGGTCCGCGGTGACGGTGAACCTCCACGCCCTGGACGTGGCCCTGGACGTCGCGGACCCCGACGGGAGGTTCGCCGGGGTCGAGGTGTATCTCGAGGAGACCACGTCCGGGCTGCTCCAGGCCATCGGCCCCACGGTGTCCGGGCTGCTGGGGTCCATCCCGCTGCCGTCCTTTGGCGGGTTCGCCGTGAGCGGCCTGCGCGCCGGGACGGACCGCGAGGACGGCGGGGTCCTGTTCGTCACGGGCGACCTGGTGGAGGTCAATCCGTGACGGCGCACCGTCCGACATGCGCGCTCCTCGTGGCCGCGGCGTGCCTGGCCGCGTGCGGCGGGGGCGGGGGAGGCACGGGCAGCGACGCGGGCACGCCAGGGCCGCCCGTGGACACGCTGGGCCCTTGCGACACAGGCGGAACGGTTCGCATCGTGGCCCTGGATGCCTTCGGGCGGCGACTGCGCGCCTGGGACATCGTCGTCTCCGCGAACGCGGCCGTTGTCGAGACCGCACGCGGGCGGGACCCGCTGGTCCCCGCCTCCCCGGGCGCGCCGCTGCGCGTGGCCGTGCAAGCGGACGGCTTCATGTCCGCGGAGGTCGAGGTTCGCCTGGACCCTGGCGCCGCGGAAGGCGCGTCGGTCCGGGTGGTCGCGGGTCCCGCGTGGACCGCCTTGTCCAGGGCCCCGGACGCAGGCTGCCGGGTCACCTGCTACGTGGGCCTCGACCACCTCTGGTTCGCCCCGTCCGGCCGCCCGTTTCGCGACGGGAACCAGGTGGACCTCCTGATGGACGGCGAGGCGTTCTGGACCGCAGTGCGCGAAGACCTTGTGCGGGCGACCACGGACGTACGGATGAGCACCTGGTGGTGGCAGTCGGACTTCGAACTGGTCCGGCCCCCCGGGCACGAGACCATGACCCCCGCCCAGCGGCGCGCGAACACGATCCTCGCGACCCTGGACACGTCGCCGGCGTTCAAGCGCCTCCTGATCAATCGCTTCGCGCCCGAGACCGCGACCGGCATGGCCTACCTGAACACGGACCTGGACATCCGGGCCCGCGGGGTCGCGGAGGGAGACGGCTTCGAGGTCATCCTCCAGGGGAACGCGACGGAGGTCCCCCTGGTCGGGACCTACGAGGGTCCCGTCCCAAGGTGGTCCTTCGCGGACAGGGTCGCGCGCAACCCGGAGTTCGCGGGCGAGGACTGGCCGGGGGTCGCGCGCGGCGCCGCGGTCCTGACTGCCCTGGACGCGGCCTCCTATCACCAGAAGGCCTTCGTCATGGACGGGCGCGTGGCCTACGTCAGCGGGATGAACGTCAAGAGCACGGACTGGGACACGTCGGACCACCGGGTGTTCGACTCGCGACGCATGAAGTTCGACACGCCCTCGGAGGAGCGTTTGCGCGTCCAGGAGAAGCGGCAGTTGCCGGACCTCGGGCCTCGCAAGGACTACGGCATCCGCCTGGAAGGTCCGGCGGCCGCCGACGTGGACGATGTCTTGTGGGTGCGCTGGGACTTGGCCCTGGCCGAGGGCGCGATGTATGCGGAGCATGCGACGCCGTTTCCCAGGCCGGTCCCCACCGGGTCCTGGGACTGGTCGGTCCCCCAGGGTCGCCCGCTCGTGCAGGTGGTCGCCACCCTCCCTCCCCCCATCGAGGAGCAGTCCATCCTCGAGACGTGGGCGAGGGCCCTGCGCAACGCGGCGTCGTACATCTATATCGAGGACCAGTACTGGCGGATGCCGATCCTGAACTCCGTGATCCTTCAGACCCTCCGGGAGCGCCCCTGGGTCACCCTGGTCGTGGTGACCAAGCCCGTGTCGCTCGCGGACGGGGCGAAGAAGTGGACGGTCGAGACGGACCGCGCGTTCCGCGAGGAGGCCGGGGACCGGTACCTCCTTTTGCAACTCAAGAGTTTCGACGCCGTGCCGCGCGCCGGGCCGTCCGAGCCGGACAGCGAGACCGCGACCTTCTACTTCGTGGACATGGACGTGCACTCTAAGATGTTGATTGTGGACGACGAGTATTTGTCCGTTGGCTCCTGCAACAAGAACAACCGCGGGCTCCTATACGAGGGCGAACTGAACGTCTCGGTGTGGGACCCGGAATGGGTGCGCGAGGCGAGGCGGCGGATCTACCGGAACCTCGTCGGTCCCGAGCGCGCCTCCGAGGTCGGCGACGACCCCGCCGCCAACTTCGCGCTGCTGAAGGACATCGCCGAGCACAACGCCTCGGTCGAGGCCTGGTGGCACGCGAACGGCCCAGGTCTCGATGCGGCAAGCGTGACCGCAGCCGCCCAGGAACACCGGCCTCACGGATTTGTGTATCCGTTATCTTTCACGTCTGATTATCTGATTGAAGTGGGTCCTGACGTGTTCTAGGTCCCCGGCCCGCTCAGACAGTCCGCGCCGTGGGACGTCGCGCATGGTTGACGCGAAACGACACAAAGCGAACATGGGTGGCCGCGCGCACAAGAGTCCCCCTTTTGGCCAGAACACTGGCAGAGGCCGACCTGCTTGAATCTGACCCCGTGACCCGCAAACGGCTTTGCGGTGCGACGGCCTTGGCGCATGCCAAGACAAGACACCGCCTCGAAATCCTGGTATGAAAAGGGCCGCGAGGCGGACCCGCGGGAGGGGGTGGGCCAGGCCATGGACGAGACGGACCTGCACACGCTGAACCTGGAGTTCGCGGAGGACTTGGCCGAGCAGTATCAGCGCGACCCGATGTCCGTGCCGGAAGGATTCCGCAAGGTATTCGAGGCCCAAGCCGGACCCTACAGGCGCGGCCCGTCATTCCGGCCCCGCGGGCTATTTGAACCGGTGCCGCGCCCGGAAACGGCCGGGCACGATGCCCTGGCCACCGCGAACCTCCAGGACCGGGTGGACCAGTTGATCCGGGCCTATCGGGTGCGGGGGCATCTGGTCGCGGACCTCGACCCCCTGGGACGCCCGCGTCCCCCGCAGGTTGAACTGGACCCGGCCTTCTACGGGTTCACCGAGGCCCACATGGACCTCGTGTTCTCGACCCGCACCATCTTCCCACACGAGTCGTTGACCCTGCGCGCCATCCTCGAGCACCTGCGCAACACGTACTGCCGCTCCATCGGCGTGCAGTTCATGCACATTGACGACCTCGCGCTCAAGACCTGGCTCCAGGAGCGCATGGAGGGGACCGAGAACCGCTGCACCCTGACCCGTGCCGAGCAGGTCCGTATCCTGACCCGCCTGACCGATGCTGTGTTGTTCGAGGAGTTTATTCAGAAGAAATACATTGGGGCGAAAAGTTTTAGCCTCGAGGGGGCCGAGACCCTGATCCCGCTACTGGACCTGGCCATCGAGCGGGCCGGGGAACAGCACATTGACGAGATTGTGATCGGGATGGCGCACCGAGGGCGTCTGAACGTACTTGCGAACATCATGGGCAAGAGCCCGCGGCGAATCTTTCAGGAGTTCGAGGACCCGGACCCGGAGGCATTCCTTGGGCATGGCGACGTCAAATATCACTTAGGCCACTCGACCACGTGGAAGACGCTGACCGGCTACGACGTGCACCTGTCCCTGTGCTTCAACCCAAGCCACCTCGAGTTCGTCAACCCTGTGGCCCTGGGGCGGATGCGGGCCAAGATGGACCGCGCCGGCGATGCCGAGCACCGGCGCGGACTCGTGATCTTGATCCACGGGGACGCGGCCTTTGCAGGCGAGGGGATCGTCCAGGAGACCCTGAACTTGAGCCAGTTGCGGGGCTACTCGGTCGGCGGGACCTTGCACGTCGTCGTCAATAACCAGATCGGGTTCACGACCTCGCCCGAGGACGGGCGCTCGAGCCCCTACGCGACCGACGTGGCCCGCATGCTCCAGGTCCCCATCTTCCATGTCAATGGCGAGGACCCGGAGGCCGTGGCCCAGGTCGTGCGCCTGGCCATGGACTTCCGGGCCCGCTACCAGCGCGACGTCGTGATTGACCTGTTTTGCTACCGGAAACATGGCCACAACGAGACCGACGAGCCCGCGTTCACGCAACCTCTGATGGTCAAAGCGATCCAGGCGAGGCGCTCCGTGCGCGATGCCTACCTCGAGCGCCTGTTGGCGCTCGGCGAGGTCAGCCGCGAGGAGGCGGACGAGATCGCGGCCCGACGCAGGGCCATGTTCGAGGCGGAACTCGCGGTCGCACGCCGGGAACCCCTGGCACGACCCGGAAGCCCCAGGGGGCTGTGGGCAGGATACATCGGGGGCCCAGAGGCCGGTGTCCCAGAGCCCGACACCGGGGTGGACCGCGAGCGACTTGCGTCCCTCCTCATGGCCATGACGCGGCTTCCCGAGGACTTCCATCCCCACCCGAAGATCCGGCGCTTCTTGGAGCAGAGGGCCGCGATGGCTCGAGGGGAGCGGCCACTCGATTGGGGAGCGGCCGAAGCCCTGGCCTTTGCGACGTTGGCCGTGGAGGGGCACCGGGTACGCCTGTCCGGACAGGACTCGCAGCGCGGGACCTTCAGCCACCGCCACGCGGTCCTGCACGATGTGGAGGACGGTCATCGCTACGAGCCCCTGAATCACCTGGCCCCAGGGCAGGCGCCCGTCGAGGTCTACAACAGCCCGCTCTCGGAGGCCGGGGTGTTGAGGTTTGAGTACGGGTACTCGCTCGATTGCCCGGATGGACTCGTGATATGGGAGGCCCAGTACGGGGACTTCATCAACGCGGCCCAGGTCATCGTGGACCAGTTCATCGCGAGTGCGGAGGCGAAATGGCACCGCTTGTCCGGGCTGACGTTGTTGTTGCCCCACGGCCTCGAGGGACAGGGGCCCGAGCATTCGAGCGCGCGCCTCGAGCGCTTCCTCGCCTTGTTCGCGGAGGACAACTTCCAGATTACCATCCCGACCACGCCGGCCCAGTTCTTCCACCTCCTGCGCCGGCAGGTCCTGCGGCCCTGGCGAAAGCCGCTCGTGGTCTTGACGCCGAAGTCGCTATTGCGCCACCCCGAGGCGGTGTCCTCGCTTGACGAGATGGCCGCGGGCCGATTCCGCAGGGTCTTGCCGGATGACCGGGGGGCCGAGCGCCAGGCGCGCCTCGTCCTCTTGTGCGCGGGGAAGGTCTACTACGACCTCGTGGCCTACCGGCGCGAGAAGGGGCGAGACGACGTAGCCATTGTGCGCATTGAGCAGTTCGAGCCCTTGCGCGACGAGACCCTGGCCGAGGCGCTCTTTGCGTACCCGGACGGAACCCCTGTGCGCTTCGTGCAGGAGGAGCCCGAGAACATGGGTGCGGCGTGCTGGCTGCGCCGCCGCTTTGGTCGCGAGGTGTTGCTCGGGCGCTGGCCCTTGACGGTGGTGGCGAGGCCGCCCTCTGCGAGCCCAGCGACGGGCTCCCTCGCCAGCCATCGCGCGGAGCAGGCGGCGCTCATCGAGAGGGCCTTCTCTCAGTAGGAGAAACGAATGGCGGTCGAGATCAAGGTCCCCGCTGCCGGGGAGTCGGTGACGGAAGGGATGGTCGCATCGTGGCTCAAGGCCGAAGGCGAGTGGGTCGCGGCGGACGAGCCGGTTGTGGTCTTGGAGACAGACAAGGCCACGGTCGAGGTCCCGGCCCCGGCATCCGGGGTCCTGCTACGGATCCTTCATGGTCCTGGCGATGTCGTGAAGGTGGGCGAGGTCCTGGGCCTCGTGGACGAGACCGCAAAGGCCCGGGAGGGGCAAGCGCAGCGAAGCGCCCCTTCCGCGGTGGCGGAGCCGTCCGCGCCCGTGTCCTTTGGCCCGGCGCGCAAGGAGGAGCCCCGGATCATGCCGGCCGCCCGACGGGCCATGGCCCAGGCGGGTGTGAGCGTTCAGGAGGTGGTCCCGTCCGGACCCGGTGGCAGGGTCCTCAAGGAAGACGTAGAGCGCGCGATCCAGGCGCGCGCAGAGGCAACGAGACAGGCCCCATCCACACCCCCGCCACCTCTGAAGACCGCAGCGGAGCCGGCCTCCCGCGAGGAGGAGGTCGTGCCTATGAGCATGCTCCGGCGTCGCATCGCGGAGAAACTCGTCCAGGCCCGGCTCGAGATGGCGATCCTCACGACCTTCAACGAGATCGACATGAGTCGGGTCCAGGCCCTGCGGCGCGAGCGCGGCGAGGCGTTCCAGGCACGGCACGGGGTGAAACTGGGGATGATGTCGTTCTTCGTGAAGGCCGTGGTTGACGCGCTCAAGCGCTTCCCCGTCGTCAACGCCTCTGTGAAGGGCACCGATATTATCTACCACAACTATTACGACATCGGAATTGCCATCGGGTCCGGTCGGGGCCTCGTGGTCCCGATCCTGCGCGATGCGGACCGCCTATCCTTCGCGGCCATTGAGAAGGCCATCGCGGACTTTGCGCGGCGCGCACAGGAGAACCGCCTGGACGTGGCGGAACTGCAAGGCGGGACCTTCACCATCTCGAACGGCGGGGTCTTTGGCTCCCTGATGTCCACCCCCATCATCAACCCGCCGCAGAGCGCGGTCCTGGGACTGCACGCGATCCAGGACCGCCCGGTCGTGCGGGACGGGCAAGTGGTGGTGCGGCCCATGATGTACGTGGCCCTGTCCTACGACCACCGCATCATTGATGGGCGCGAGGCCGTGTCCTTCTTGCGCCACGTCAAGGAGGTCGTTGAGGACCCGGCCCTATTGATGCTAGAGTTGTGAGATGCCGTCGGAAGCGGTGGAGCACGACTTAGTCGTCATCGGAGGGGGTCCTGGGGGCTACGTGGCCGCGATCCGCGCGGCGCAGTTGGGCCTGAACGTGGCTTGCGTCGAGCGGGAGCCCTCGCTCGGGGGGACCTGCCTTCGCGTGGGGTGCATCCCGAGCAAGGCCCTGCTCGAGTCCTCTGCGCGCTTTGAGGTGGCCCGCCGCGGCCTCAAGGCCCACGGGGTCATGGTCACGGAGGTGACGCTGGACCTCATGGCCATGATGCGCCGCAAGGAGCGCATCGTGAAGGGTCTCGCATCAGGGATCGAATATCTGTTCACAAAAAACAAGATCACAAGGTATCGAGGGCACGCACGTCTGGACGGACCTGGACGGGTCGTGGTGGATGGCGAGGGACCAAACACCTTGCGAGCACGGTTCATCTTGATTGCGACAGGCAGCCGTCCCGCGACCCTTCCGGGCGTGCAGTTTGGCGGGCGGATCGGCACCAGCACCGAGGCCCTGTCCTACCCGGAGGTCCCTGCCCACCTCGTCGTGATTGGCGCGGGGGCCATCGGCCTGGAACTCGGGTCCGTGTGGCGCAGGCTAGGCGCGCGCGTCACGGTCCTCGAGTACCTGGACCGTATCTTGCCCGGCGTGGATGCGGACATTGCGGACAAGGCCCGCAAGGCCCTCGAGCGCCAGGGCCTCGCGTTCCACCTGGGGGCGCGGGTGACCGGGGCGCGCGAGGAAGGGGATGGGTGCGTGGTTGAAGTGGACGGGATGGAGCCGCTCCGCTGCGACCGCGTGCTGGTCGCGGTCGGGCGCGTGCCGGTCACGGAGGGCCTGGGCCTCGAAACCGTGGGCATCGAGCCGGACCGCAGGGGGTTCATCCCAGTGGACGAGCGCTTCCGCACCTCCGCGGAAGGGGTCTTCGCGGTTGGAGACGTGATCGGTCCCCCCATGCTCGCGCACAAGGCCCACGAGGAGGCCATCGCCTGCATCGAGGCCTTTGTCACCGGCTACGGCCACGTGAACTACGACGCAATTCCCTCGGTCTGCTACACCGAGCCGGAGGTCGCCTCCGTGGGCCACACCGAGGAGGCCCTGCGCGAGGCAGGCATCGAGTACCGCGCGGGCACCTTCCCGTTTCGGGCGAACGGTCGCGCCATGACCCTTGGAGAATCCGAGGGCGAGGTCAAGGTCCTAAGCGACGCCCGCACGGACCGCATCCTCGGCGTGCACATCCTGGGCCCGCACGCCGGAGACCTGATCGCTGAGGCCGTGGCCGCCATCGAGTTCGGGGCGACATCGGAGGACCTGGCTCGCGTCTGCCACGCGCATCCGACCCTACCCGAGGCCCTGCGCGAGGCCGCACTGGCCGTTTTGGGCCGGCCGATTCACGTCTAACCGCGGTGCGGCCACGACAGGCCCCCCCAGGGTCATCGCAGCGCGTGCAGGACCTCACGGGGCGTCAGCACCGCGACCTCGGAACCCGCGTCGCAGCGACGCGGGAGCCACAGCGCGACGTGGAGCCTCCGGCCCATCGCGAACGGGGCCGTGGAGGCGAGGGCGCGCAGCCGACGCGCCAGGCCCACCGGGTCCGACCCTCTCTCGGACCACCTGGCCTCGCCGACCAGGACGGCCTGGCCATCCAGCGACTCCGCGACCACGTCGAACTCGAGCCCCCCGGACGCCCGGGTTGTCCACCATCTCGCCGCCGCGCCCCACCTCGTCCCGGCGATTTCCAGGAACGGGACCGACTGCCTCGCGAGGTCCTCCCAGACCCCCGCGACGTGCGACTGGAAGTCCCGCCGCACCCGTTGTTCCACGCGGTCCACGAGCCCAAGTTCAAGGAGGGATCGGTGAGGCTGAACGAACCGGAAGTGAAACGCCAGGAACGGGTCCGCAATCCGGTAGAGGGTGCGCTTGGAGGAGCGCTCGCTCTCGCCGAACGGCACCTCCCTGCGCACGTAGCCGAGTTCAACCAGGGTGGACAGCGGTCGCGTCAGGCTCCCGGCCGGCTTCCCCATCCGCCCGGCGATCTCCGACAGCCGGTGACACCCCTGGCCGATGAGCGAGAGCAACGAGTAGGCCTGGCCCGCGGTGCGCGCCTCGTCGAGCAACAAGGTCATCGGCTCGTCGTGAAGCACCCCGCGCCTGTCGAGGACCAGTTCCCGGATGGCCTCCCACAGCGAGGAATGTTCCCGGGCCAGTTCCCAGTACCTCGGGACCCCTCCAAAAACCGCGAATGCCTCGACCGCGGCCCGGCCCGAGACCCCGAGGGCATCCGGGATCCACCCGACCGACAGGGGCTCGACCTTCAGGATCTCGTGCGCACGGCCATACAGCGGGGCCGTCCGGTCCAGCACCAATCCCTGCATCATGCGCTGGGAGGAGCCGCACAGCAAGAAGTTCAGTCGGGTCCCTCCGGGCCTGTCCACCAGGCGCTGAAGGATGCTCGGGAGCGCTGGACTTACAGCGACAAGGTAGGGGAACTCATCGATCAAGACGTTCAGAGGTCGGCCAGCCCGGGCATCGAGCGTGTCGAAGAGGGCGTCCCAGGACTCGTATCTCGCGCTCGCGAAGCCCGGGATAAGTCGCTGAGCCTCGGTGGCCAGGGCCTGGATCTGGAGCACGGCATCCCGCTGGTCCGCGAGGAAATACAGGTCGCCTTCCCCGCTCGCGCGCTGGACGAGCGTGGACTTGCCGCACCGCCGTCGCCCGTACACGATGGCAAGGCCCCCTCCGTCTCGCGCAAAAAATCTTTTCAAGCGGCGCTGTTCTTCCTCCCGATTCAGAAAGGGGATCTTCATGCGTCAATCATGCATCAGAAGCATCATGTTCGTCAAACATGATCCTTCCGGGTCATCGCTCGCCAGAGCAGTAGCGGCGAACGACCTCGACCAGGACCTGCAATCCCCAGCGGAAGCCCTCCACGGGGATGCGCTCGTCCACGCCATGAAACAGCCGGGCGAACTTCAAGTCCGGGGGCAGGGCCACTGGCGCGAACCCGTAGGTCGCGATCCCCAGCGGGGCGTAGGCGATTGCGTCCGTGAAATCCAAGACCAGGTATGGCACGACTCTCGCCTTTGGGCGGGATTCCTCGACGGTCTCGCGAATCACCTCCCACAGAGGCGTGGGCCAAGGGGTCTCGGTGGGCTCCGCCGATTTGAGGACCTCGACCTCCACCTCGTCGCCGAGCAACCCCTGGAGGCGCGCCACCGCCTCGCGCACGGTGCGTCCTGGGAGCACGCGAACGTCCAGGATAGCCTCGGCCTCTCCCGCTAGCACGTTCTCCTTGTCCCCGGCCCGCAGAACCGTGACTGCCACGGTGTCATGCGTGATTGCCCGGAAATAGCGCACCTGCTCGGGGTCCGACAGCGCCTTCAGCAGGCGCGGGGCCAGGGACTCGAAGGTGAGCCCCCTGACCGCGAGCGACTGCGGGAACGGCAGGCAGTCCGCCACCGCGGCCAGGAACGCGGCCCCAGGACCGTTCAGGCGCGCCTCGACCACCCCGTCCTTGATGCGGGAGAGGGCACGTACGAGCCGGGCCGTGGCGCAGGCCGGGTCCCACAGGGAGCCGTGACCGGGCTCCCCCCTCGCCCGCACCCGCACCCACGCGAACCCCTTGGTCCCCACCCCGACCGGCACCAGGGTCCGGCCACCGAGGTCCAGCGTGAACCCGCCGACCTCGGTCAAGCAGGCCCGAGCCCGGATCAGGTCCGGGCGGTTGCGCGCGAGCCACAGGCTCCCCTGCTCGCACCCCCCCTCCTCGTCCGCCACCGCTGCGAACACGATGTCGCGCCGCAGGGGCCACCCCCGCCGCTTCGCGGTCACGAGCACCATCAGCGCCTGCGCGAGCATGTGCTTCATGTCCAAGGCGCCTCGCCCCCAGATGCACCCGTCCGCTTCCACACCACGGAAGGGGGGGTGGGTCCACTCCCCAGGCGAGGCCGGCACCACGTCCATGTGCGCAGAGAGGAGGAGCCCCTCCTCGGGCCTCCCCTCCCCTGCGGACAGCCTCGCCACCAGCATCCCCCGGCCCCGCCCTGGGACCGCCTCGACGATCTCGTAAGGAATGCCCTCGCGGTCCAGGACCCCGGCGAGGTACGCGGCCACGCGCCCCTCCCGGCCCGGAGGATTCGAAGAATCAATGCGCAGCAAGGCGCGCAGGTGCTCGACCGCCTCCCGGGTTTCCACGTCCGTCCAACGATTTGGGCTCTCCATCGGATTCGCCTCCTCGCCGGAAGATCATGGCACAAGCGCGCCCCGGCGGGGCAGGGTCTTCAGGACCGGCAAACGTGGACCGGCAGATCCACCAACGACGCAAACAGCAACAGACTCCTTGCTGGCTCCCTCGGGCCGCGCTTTGCGTCCCTTTGCGGGGCCTTGGGGCCCTCGCTAGCACTGCGTGTTGAAAGACGGAGCCCCGAACCTCGGGCACCATCCGGCGCGCAGAATCACGCGATGGTGCCGGACGCGCATCTCGACGTGCCGGTCGTCGGCAGAGGGGCTAACGGGCCTCGAACGGTTTCGCACACGTCGTGACCGGTGCCCAAGGGTCCTCGCGGCGCCGCCTAGGTACCTGCGCGCGGTGACCCGGCTGAGGCCTCC
>FWWM01013117.1_pt1 | contig 13528 bp, 17 predicted proteins | sample 2228351 | NCBI WGS metagenome assembly FWWM01 (sample SAMEA103939774, study PRJEB20133) | metagenome | reverse complement strand
GGCGCGACAGGGGCTGGGATGGAGAAGCGGGTTAGCAGAGCCGTGATCAAGAAGATACAGAGCGAGGCCAGGAAACAAGGGGTTGATAGCATCCAGATACTCCCAGACCTGCCGAGAAGCGAGCTGAGGAAGCTTTTGCTAAAAGCATCTTTCTATATACATCCACGCTTCCCGGAGCATTTCGGTATAGCTGTTGCTGAGGCAATGTCCGCGGGAGCTATACCGGTGGTATATAGAGATGGTGGTGTGTGGAGCGATATTGTGTCTCCGGTGAGCGAGGTGCTGGGATATGGTGATTTAGAAGAGATACCCAGGATTGTGAGGAGTGTTGAGAGAAACGAATCCCTGATGAACAATCTTAGGGAGAAAGCAATAGCCAGGGCTGGGATGTTCAGGCCAGAGATCTTTAGGGAGAGATTCATAGAACTATTAAAGCAATCCAACCTAATCTGAAGGGGGTGCAGATACGCCTTATAACCTTCTCCATCCTGAAGGGCGGGGACAAGATCATAAACCCCGCATATGGCCATTTCTTCGTAGTTCTCTACAGGCTAGCCCTGCTTATCTCGAGCCTCTTTCTTCTCCCTCCCCCTCTGCCTGCTTCTTTGCGGCCCAAGCAACTGCTATGTTTGCATATATATGTAGATTCCACGTATCGTCCTTGTCGCCGTGCTCCTCGATAACCTTTCCCGCAAGCTCTCTCAGCTCTAGGGCTTCTTCGAGGCTGAGCTCGTCCTTGTCCGGGAGCTCTTTGATTCTCATCCCCCTCTTAGTGAGGTGTTCGCTAACGCAAGCTCCGTCACCCTCCTGGCCTAGTTTCTAACGAGATCCCTCTTCTCCCCTAGCCATTATGCCCTTGCCTATGAGGAACTCTATGAAGAACTCCTGGTAGCCTAAGAAACACCTAGCCATTCTCTCGATAATAGACCCAAGACCCCTGATCCTGGATTCTAGAGAAACCACCTGGATTCCAGAGAACCAATCTAGTCTCTCTCCCCATTCTATAGCCCAGAGCCGCTGATGATGCTATGATCGTGGCCGCTATAGGGATCACAGACAGGATCGGCTCTAAAGCATCAACCATAGCTCTCAGAATATTATTAGCCTTATAAATATGTATGCTCCACCTATGCCAGCATCTAGGGATTATATCTATAGATGCATGCCCTGCCCATGGTCTGCAAATAAGATAGGCGCGATATAGCCTTGCAACATAGCTTGATTGGGTGTTGCTGCTGGCCTATGCTCTATTCTAGGCCCAGTTTCTCCAGGATCTTTATAGCCTTCTCGAGATCCTCTAGGGCTTTTAAGCCCCTATCGGTTATCGAAACAACCTTGCCGCTTTCTGTTCTTGTGATCTTTATCAGGCCCCTCCTCTCGAGATCTCTAACCAGCTCCTCAGCCCTGTCGTAGGGCATTCTAGCTATATAGCTGACACCGGTGATCGTTGTCGAGCCCTTGAATGCCAGGTTGCTGAGCACCTCGTAGACTATTCTCGCCCTCGATCTCTTCCTCACCTAGCACCACCTATCCCGAGGGATAGTGCGAGGAACCCGGATACCCTTAGGAACTCGGCTATGGGTAATAATAGGTAGAGGTAGGGCTGTGCAAGGCTGAGAGAGAGGAATCTTAGGAGATGGGATGCCGATAACAATAGAAAGCCTATGGACACGGGCCTCGACCTAGATCCCAGGGCAACTACCGCTGATAACACCATCGAGGCGAGCTCCCCGTAGAGGTAGTATTGGGCTAGAGGAGCCACCGCAAGGATCACGGGCTCCCCGAGAAATCTTGTCGAAAGGATCAAGAGATAGCCGGCCAGGGAAGAATAGATAGAGAAAAGAGCGAGTGAAGAGAACAAGAAGAGATCATCTATAAAGATAGACACTATGGAGAGAAAAAGCGACACCGCGAGGAAAAAGAACCCTGCCGAGATAGCAACAGATCTATCGTCAAGGGCATAGCGAGAGACCCTATATAGATAGCCACAGATCCTCAGGAGCAGTGCTAGAGAGAAGATCTCCAGGATCAGGAGCGGAAGATCCAGAACCCCTGGTAGTGTGAGAGACACAAAGAGCACCAGGATAGTTAGCGAGCAAAACATTAAAACATAGAGCTATATCATTTATGCCACTCAACCCTCCCGAGATCCTGTTCCCACCCACATAAACCCCACTATCTATGCAGCGCAACTATATAGTACGAGAGCCTCAGAACCCCATCCTCAATTATCTCGGCTCTCTTCCCAACATAGCTCTTAACCCTGGTTCTCACCCGATCTAGCTTCTCCCTCCCATGGCCAGGGATCATGCTTGCAACAATGCTTGGATTTAGATCCACCACAATGATCTTCCCGCCCGGTTTCAAGACCCTCACCATCTCATCAAGAGCTCTCTCAACATCGTCGATATGGTGCATCGTCATGTGGCTAACAACATAGTCGAACGAGCCATCGGCATAGGGGAGGGATCTCGCGTCAGCAGCATCGAGAACAAGGATCTTTTTCTCAACATACCTCTTAAAGATCTTCCCAGCCCTCCCAACACTCTTGGGATCTATATCTATGCTCGTGAGCCTGCCACCAACGCTCTCAACGATCCTCAGGAGAACCCCGGTGTTTACTCCAAAGCCTGTTGCAACCTCAAGCACCCTGGGCGATTTCCCAGCTATATGTTTCCTGTATATGGGTTCGACATTTATTATGGAATTAACAGCCATCGATGCGGCGAGCCACAGAACCCTCGATCCCCACATGCACCTACACCTTTATAAAACATAAAAAAAGGACTATATTACAGCGAATATCGACAACCCTCCGTCGAAGCTGTATATTGTGAAGGGCTCCCTCTTAACCCCCGGCATTCCTGGAGATCCTTGCGGCATGCCTGGGAGAGATATGCCCTTTATACCTGGCTTCTCGCTCAGAAGCTTCTTAATAGCCTCTGCAGGCATGTGCCCTACAACAACATAGCCCTCTACTATGGATATGTGGCAGGATCTCAGATCATATGGGATCCCCAGCCTATCTGAAAGCACACCCACATCAACGATCTCTAGGCTTACCGAGGCACCTAGGGATCTGAGGTACCCAGCATACTCATCACAGCATTGGCAGAGCTCATCCTTATACAGCTGGATCGAGATCCCCTCCAAAGGCTTCTCTGAAGGTGTTCTAACAACTAACGCCAGAGCTATGCCCCCAAGCACAGCTATAAAGATCAAAGAGGCTAGGATAAGCCTTCCCCTAGATCTATTCCGACGCCTCTTTCTATTCATAGAGCCTCCCCGCCAGCCCCGCCTTAAAAATACCTATAAAAAATAATATCGATAAAAAATAATATCGAGCTATCTGTAAGGCGTCGTTGTGTATCCGTTGAAAGTTATCTCTGTAACTACTATGTGGGGTAGCTGCATTAGGTACATGCAAGCCTCCATGTGGTCGTGATCCTCATCGCCCTCCCCATGGCCGCCCATGCCGCGGCTGTGCATCCCCATGCCCATTCCACCCATCATAGGCATCATAGGCCATGCAGCCCCGGGATTGCCTATTTGGAGTGAGTGGCACATGGGTGCTCCATAGCTACCCATCATGCTTCCCATCATTCCGTGCATAGTGCTCATCATATCGGCCATGCTTCCGATATAGATCCCTTTAACGGTGACTCTGGCTGTGTTGAGCCTCTCCCTCAGATCATCTAGATCAACTATCGATGTTGAGCCGTTAGGGCTTCTAACAATCCACCTCTCCGAGGGCAGGATCAGCGCGTATCTCTCTCCATTAGATTCAAGGATAGCCATGTGCTCCATATCCTCTATATCCTCGTCAACGATAAAGATCCCGGGAATTGTGATGCTTGTATAGTTAGCGTTCACCATGCCCCCCATGCCAACTATTCTGCCCATATAGCCGCTCCCCCAGGGCCCTGTGCCCATCATGCCCCCCATCATGCCCCAGTAGGAGGTGGCGGCCTTGGAGTAGCCTTTATAGGCTGTGTTCATCATCCATCCCCAGCCGCTCCCCACGGCCTGGGCTATTGCTATGGAGGGGATTAGGATAGCTATCGATGCTGCTGCCAGCAATACTATAAGGGTTGTTGTTCTCATATCCTCACCATGATCCTCTCGCGCATGGCTATTTAAAAGGCTAGCTCATGATCTATGCTAACGATCTGTGAGTCTATAGCTGGGCCGGCAGAGAGGATCCAGATGATCTTTTGATACGATCTTGAGGAGTATAAGCGTTAATATGGCTGGAAAACCGATATTAATAGCGGGGCTCTGTGGAGGATGCCCCGATGATCATTAGGACTCGTTTGAAGGAGAGAAGGAGGTATGATAGGTTTGAGCTCGAGCTGAAGGGGGGAGAGGTTCTGAGGTTCATCAGATCCAGGCCCAATGGGTGTGCCCTTGTTAAGGAGATAGCTGAGAACCTAGGGATCCCTGAGGATCTTGTTCGCTACATAGCAAGATTGCTCGCAAAAACAGGGCTTATCAGGAGGCACTGGATAAAGCCAAGCGATGTTAAGGGGAGGAGGGTTCTCTACTGCATCTACGACTCGCCCTACCGCCCCCCAGAACCAGGTGTGACCAGGGATCTGTATGGGGGTTCTGGGAAGCAATACCCAGGCGTTAGATAGAGAATCGATGGAAGATCCCATATCAGCTGGGTTGGAAAATCGATCAGAGGTTCAGCCATGATCATCCGTGTTGGGACATGCGGCTTCCCCAGATCTAGAGGGAAGATCTTCAGAGCCCTCGATATAGCCGAGATCCAGGAGACGTTCTACAACCCGCCTCCCCCAGAGAAGGCCAGGATCCTTAGGAGAGAGGCTCCCCAGGGATTCCTATTCAGCGTAAAGGCATGGCAAGTAATAACCCATAGCAGTGAGAGCCCCACTATGAAGAGGCTTGGGAGAAAGCTTGAGGGAGATCCCTCTGAATACGGGCTTCTAAAGCCAACCAAGAGGAATCTATGGGCCTGGGAGGTTGTTGAGGAATATGCTAGAGAGCTGGGGGCCAGGTTCATAGTGCTCCAAACACCCCCCTCCTTCGGCTACAGCGATGAGGCTTTGAAATGGGTTGGCGACTTCCTATCAACGATCACGAGGAGGGGTTTCGAGATAGGCTGGGAGCCGAGGGGCTCCTGGAACTCTGAGGATAATAGGGGGAGGCTATGCGATCTTCTCAACAAGCACAAAGTGATCCATGTTGTCGATATTCTGAGAAGAGAGCCATGCCCACAGGATAGAGACACACCGCTATACACAAGGCTCCACGGACTAGGAGGAGGCGAGGTTAACTATAGATATAAATATTTGGACAAGGATCTTGAGGATCTCTATAACAAGATCTACTCGAGGGGTTGCGAAGAGGCCCTAGCACTGTTTAACAATATCCACATGTGGGACGATGCCAAGAGGTTCAAGAGCCTTGTTGCGGAGAGGCTTGGTGCGAGTCCCTAGAATCGCTGTATCTATCCAGGAGATTCTTGATCTCAAAGATCCCCTCGTTAGTGGTTACAGGGATCCTATCCACCCTAACCCCTCTGGCTAACAGCTCGTAGAAGATCTCGCTGACCATCGGGGGCCTTACACCTGTTCTCCTAACCAGCTCGGGATCTCCGAATACCTGTGGAGGCTTGCCATAGGCAACAACGGCCCCTCGATCCATTATGGCTATCTTATCAGCTATCTCCACGGCCCACTCGATCCTGTGCTCAACAACTATCACCGTGATCCCTAGGCTCTTCTTAAGCCCCTCTATGAGGCTTAGAACCTTCACAGTCCCAACATGATCTAGCATCGAGGTAGGCTCATCGAGGATCAGGATCCTTGGTCTCATAGCGAGCACAGAGGCTATGGCCAGGAGTTGCTTCTCACCAGCTGAAAGAGATCTTGGGGGAGTGTTTGCCTTCTTATCAAGCCCCACATACCTCAGGATCTCGTTGGCCCTGTCGAGGATCTCTTCTCTACCCAGCCCGAGGTTCTCAAGACCCATGACCACCTCCTCAAGCACTGTGGGCATTATGAGCTGTGAATCCGGGTTCTGGAACACGAAGCCAACGTTCCTCGCGATCTCTTCGGGTCTCATTTCCCTAATATCTCTGCCGAGGATCTTGATCTCTCCCTTAACATCGCCCATGATCATGTTGGGTATTATTCCAGATAATATGTATAGCAGTGTTGACTTGCCACAGCCAGAGGGCCCCATTATAGCTACGAACTCCCCCTCCTCAACAGCCAGGTTAACATCTCTGAGAACCCAGTCATCTGAGAGCATGTACCTGAACCAGAGATTCCTAACCTCGACAGCGTATCCCAAGCGCCTCACCCACCAGCTAATAGATAATATGTTGAGAAGCCAGCCAGCTTCAGAGCTATTATAGATGTGTAGAAAATAGCTATTATGACGATCGCGATTGTGTCCCTCAAGCCCCATTTAAGGGGGAATGCATAGCTCCTCTCCCTAGAGTATCCAAAGCCCCTCACCATGAGGGTTATGCTCAGCTCCCATGCAGAGCCCATAACCCTTATAACGAGTGGGACGAAGACAGGGATTAGGTTTGCAACCCTCTTGAAAGGGTTCCTAGAATCAACCTCGATCCCCCTGGCCTTCTGAACATCCATGATATTCCTGAGCTCTGCAACGGCTAGGGAGAGCATTCTGAGCGATAATAATAACATGAAGCCCGCCTTGTAGGGGAGCCTCATTCTAGACATAACCTGCACGAGATCATAGGGCTTTACTGTCGAGAAGAATATGAGGATCGATATTATTGGGTTTATTATCAAGAAGAACTTTCCAGTCCCCACAAGCAAGCCAGCATCGGTCACCCTAACCCCGAAGAATGTGAATAGATACCTCCCAGCATCTTGATAATAGCTGGCCCAGACGAGAACAGTTACTATGAAGAACACAACGCTATAGCCAATAATAAGGGCGAGTCTCTTGAGGGGAATACCGGCTAGAACCATGCCGGCCACGAGGGAGAGGAAGATGAAGAGAGAGACAGACCCGTCGAGCTGGCACACAATGGAAGAGGCCAGGATGAAGAGAAACCATAGAAGCTTAACCCTGGGATCTAGGCTGTGGATAACGCTCCTACCCTCAACGTAGAGCCCGACCTCGCCCAACTAGCCGCACCTCGAGAGAACATCGCTCCTAGCCCTCAAAAGCTCGCTATAAACCTTACCCAGATCGATCCTTCTGGGCAGCCCTCCCGAGACCACGTGCACCCCATCTACAAAAACATCCTTGACCGAGAAAACCCCTAGATCGTATATAAGGCTCCTAGCTATAGAAAAGAGGTCCCCGAGATCCACCGGCAGCACGGGCTCCAGCACAACGAGGTCAGCCCTATAGCCCTTCCTAAGGATCCCCACATCTTCCCAGCCGAGGGCCCTTGCCCCCTCAACTATCGAGGATCTCAAGAGACCCAGCGGATCTATTGCGTAGGGCCTAGAATACCTCGAACTCTGGATAGCTATAGCTATCCTCATCTCTAGAAGAGGGCTCATCCAGCCAGAGGTTAGAGGGCCGTCGGTTCCTATCGTGACGCTGATACCCCTCTCGATCATCTCGAGAACCCTTGCAACTCCAGATCCCCAGGCCATGATCGATGATGGACAGTGCGAGATATAGGGTTTTCTTCTAGCAAGGATCTCGAGATCATTATCATCAACATACACAGCATGGGCTAGGAGAGGAGATGATGCCAGGATCCCCAGCGACTCAGCAGCCTCGGTGGGGGAGGCGTTGTACATAGTCCTAACCATTCTAACCTCGTCCATGGATTCGGCAAAATGCATATGGATCCTGAGGCCCTTCTCGATAGAGGCCTCAGAGGCCTTTCTCATAGAATCGCCTGCAACTGAGTAGAGAGCGTGAACACCGATCATCCCTTTCACAAGCCTCCCACCGCCCATGATCTCTGCAAACGATATAGACTCATCTATGGTATGCTTCGGAGGCCCCTCAAAGAGCTCTATAACGCCTAGGGAGAGGGAGGCTCTTATACCTGCATCCTCACATGCTCTCGCAACCTGCTCCTCATAGAAATACATGTCCCCAAACAGGGTTGTGCCGGTTGTGAGGAGCTCCGCGATCCCTGCGAGGGCTCCCCAGTATATGTGCTGCGGCTTTAAGCACGACTCCAAAGACCAGATCTTCTTTAGCCACTCGAGACCTGTTAGGCCCAGCTCAAGTCCCTTGAATAGATACATGGGAATATGGTTGTGGGTGTTCACAAGCCCTGGGATTACGACGCTCCTCTCACCCCCAACAATGATCTCTGGGGAGTATTTCTCACCCTCCTCAAGGGTTGTGACATCAATGATATGGCCGCTTTGATCAAAAACAACCATGCCGTTTTTGAGAAAAGGCCTCTCAGAATCTAGGGTGAGTATGCTCCCCCTAACCCCTACCAGGCCCATGCCGAGCACCAGCTATGCTAGGATAGGAAGCGGATCCTGTCTCTCCAGTAGAGACCCCTCATCTTTATCGGCTGGTAGAGAAGGTACCCGAGGATCGGTGTGAGTGTTAGGGTTACTATGGAGTTGTTGAATATAACCCATGGTGCGAACCACCCCCACACAAGGGCTCTGGGGAGCCCTATGGCAGGTTCCAGCAGATCCAGCCACCATGAGATGTAGAGGGAGCACCAGATAGAGCTGATAATCCCTCCCCATATATAGTATTCAATAAGGCTTCTCGGTGTTCTGAGCGTGTGATCCCTCATGAATTTATAGGGAACCCATGCTATTATGAAGTTACCTATAAACCCCCCAATGCTCCCAATGCTTAGATAGCCCGTGAGGGCGTCTGCTATGAAGTTACCGATAGCTGTTCCAAGGGCTCCTGGGACGCCGAAGAGCATTCCGAAGAGAGGTGCCAGCGCGTTGCCAGGCCTCACCCACGTGAAGCCAGGTATGATCGGTATGCCTCCCGTCGCTGCCAGAGCCCCTCCATATAGTGCTGCTGTCAGCGCTACTATAGATACGTCGACAGCATCCCACCTGAGATCGACCTTAGCTATGCCCCTCCTCGTTATTGTTCTACCACTGATCTCGAGGGCAAAAACTATTGTTCCCACGACCCAGAAGATCCCGGCTACGGCGAACCAGAAGTCCCTCCCAAGCTGGGCGAAGGGCTGTGTTATTAGCCATGTGGATGCCTTGTCAGGCCCTATACCCTTGCTAACTATATCGTATGCTATGTATATGAAGAGGGCTATGAAGAGGATCGCTATTACTATGCTTAAGCCCCAGATACCCTTAACAGATCCCGCCACACCCCTCACCTCCTATGCCTCCTCATAACATATAGAAGCGCCCCGACACCGATGAAAAATATCAGGAACCCGAGGGCGGTTGTTATAGCGGGCCCGATGCTCTCGGCAGCGAGACCCCCATAGGGGCTGTAGAAGCCTCCAGCCCTGTAGGCGGCATAAATCCCCATTGCAAGAAGCCACAGAACACCGGCTGTTACAGCAAGCATCCAGCCCCTCATCTTCATGGCGAGGAGCACTAGCCCGGCTATAAGAATCACACCACCGATCGCGGTCAAAACCATATCATACACCGCTATGAATCACCAAGATAGGTCTAGGTAAATGCTTATAAACTTTGGATAGGAGCCTCGAGATCTTTAGCAGATTTATTATAAAAGAGATTTAGAAGATGATCTTCTGGAAGATGCTTCTTAATAAAAGATCCCTACCGGGCTGTTCCTAAGGCTTTAAAGGAAAGATCTATATGGGGCTCTGTGGTTTACTGACAGACATAATAGTGATCCTTTCTGAGTAACAAGATGATATGAAGAAGTATCTAGACCCGGAACTTAGAAATATGTTAGAAATATGGGTTGGATTGTTGGCAAAGAGGATCTGATAATCAGCAATCCGCCGAAGATCCTGCTTTTTGGGGGCGAGGGGTCATGTTCCCCCTATTCCTTTCATTATATGATCCACGGCGTCTCTCACCCTTACATATCTCCCGATCCCGAGTTTTGATCCTATGACTGTTATCTGGAGCGGTATGTAGCCGTTCTCCACCAGGAACTCTATATCCCCTAGTATATCATTGATAGCACCCTCCCTCACTATTTTTCCACCCCTCATCACGATCACTCTATCGGCCACCTCACCTATGAGCTGGAGATCGTGGCCTATGAGTACTATAGATCTGCCGCTCTCTGTGAGGCTTTTGAGAGCTCTGAGGAGCTGTAAAGATCTCCTGTAGTCGATGCCAGCAAAGGGCTCGTCGAGGATCAAGACATCGGGCTCCATGGCAAGGATAGATGCTATTGCCAGCCTGTGCCTCTCTCCAAAGCTCAGTATGTGGGGCGATATGTTGAGAGGCTTATCAAGATCCACAAGCTTCATAGCCCTCCTTATCCTCCCCTCAGCTTCCTCCCTACCTAGGCCGAGTCTCTTGAGACCCACGATCATCTCCTCATATATAGTCCCGCTAAAGATCTGGGCGTCGGGGCTCTGGAAAACATAGCCAACATGAATAGCGATCCTCGATGTAGGGGTTTTCCTCGTATCCATCCCGAGCACGATCACGCGCCCCCTCTGGGGCTTTAGAAGCCCGTTCATATGCTTAGCAAGGGTTGTCTTGCCAGCACCGCTCTCACCTATTATTGCCACCACCTCTCCCCTCGAGATCTTGAGGCTAACGCCCCTCAACACCCACTCCTGCTCCTTGTTATACCTATACCAAACATCGCTAACCTCTATGATCGTGCTCCCCATATCTAGCACCCCACCAGTTGTGCTTAAGCCATCGCTGTATATATACCCAGCTGGTTTATAGCATTGCCGCTGAGAGCCCCCACAGTGGGTAAGGACTATCTATTTGCCCCACGACCCCCAGCCCTGCCCAGCAGATAATAAGGGATCACAGCTATGAGCGGTGCTAGGGAGGAGGCTAGCATAACGCTCCCAGGGCTCGTGATCCTCATGGATAGGGCTGTCACTATAGGTGCGGCTGCACCGCTCAGCTGCCAGAAGGTATTTACCAGGGAGGATGCTGTTGATAAAACACTGGGTGGGAAGATCATTGAGAGTATTGTTGAGTTGAGGGGGGTTATGGCGAATCTCGTGAACCCCAGTGCGACCATTATGGGGAGTGCTAGGGATCCTGTTGGGTGTTGGGATAAAAGGATCCCTGATGCTGAGTAGAGGACAAGATCTATTGTTATGAGTCTGAAAACGCCTAGCCTCGAAGCAAGGATCCCTGTGAGGGGCATTGAGACGAGCCCTGCTATGGAGAATAGGCTCATCGCTATAGAAGCCTCCACAGGGCTTGAGCCAGAGGATATCAAATAATATGGAGCCCAGTAAGCTATAACCCAGTTGTAGTATAGGGTTAAGAAGCCACCAATGCTTGCGAGGGCGAGAGATCCTCTATAGCTCCACAGCGTCTGAAGCAGATTCTCTGGAGAGTTGTTGGAACCCCCGCTCCCTATTCTCCTCAACACAGAAAGATCGGCGAGCCCTGTGGAGATGCATAGAAAACCCACGGCTAGATGAACATACCCAGGATCACTGCTCCCCACGATGCTCGAGACAAGCCATGGGGCAACTAGAAAGGGGAGAGACCATGCAAGGCCATAGATCGCCATGGCCTTCTCGGTATCTCTGGGAAAAAGGATCTTGATTAGCTTTATCGAAGGCCCATACACAGTGCCTGAGGAGAGGCCGGCGGCAAGAGAGATCAAGACCCAATAAACACGATCCACAAGGTAGAAAAGAGAATTAAAGATCCCCGAGAGCAGCAGGCCGAGACCCATAACAAATCCGGGGTCCTTCCTATCGCTCAAAACACCCCCAGGAATCTGGGAGACCACATACCCGGCGAAAAAGGCGCTCCCAACAAGGCCGATGAGATCCTCGGTAACTCCTTGAGAAACCAGGTATGGTGCGAGAGCACCCCAATAGACCCTCAGCAAGAGTGTTGAGAAGAAAGATAAGGAGGCGAGGGCGAGGCCCAGATACTGAGTGGAGGCTCCATAGGCTGTCGAAACGCCCACCCCAGTCTAATCCTCTATAGCGGGTCCTTGTTATTAAGCAACCAACACAGGGTTTCTGAAGGATGTTTTTTATAGACCAAGGGCTTGCTAGGATAAGAACCTATGGCGGTGTTCTCCATGGGTCGAAGGGAGTCAAGGTTCTTCGAGACGTTGGTAAGAATATAAGGGGGATCAATAGAGGCGGTGGAACACACTTTGAAGCGGTGTACGTGAGATGAGATGGCGCTAACAAGGTTGTGAGTGCCGCAGGCTCTGGGAGCATTTCAGAGATCATATTCGATGCGATCAAGAGCCTGATCCCTCGGTTTTCTTTGACGGAAGAGCTGTTATCAGCATAACCCTTAGTCTCGGTAGGTTCTTCGGAAGGGTTATCGAGGCTGTATCGCTCTCCAGAAAGGCTAGGGGTTGTGGAAGAATATTAGTAATGATGGGGTGGGTAGAGAGCGGGGAAGATGTGAGAGAGTTTGAGAGGGGCTTGGAGATCTTGCATAATGTGGGGAGGGCGGATCTAAAAGCATTACCAGGAGAGGGGGCTTCCCCACGGCAGTAGTTCTTACGAGCGATGCTCTAGCTATAAAGACGTGAGGGAGATTGATGGGAAGGTTCTCTAGTCGCTGATATGGAACCTTCCTAGAAGGGATTTTGAGAGGCTCGTAGATCAGCTTAATATAAATGTGGATAAAGATCTGTTGTGGAGGCTTGCCGGGGGAAACACGGGAGCCCTGGGGGGGATCTTGTGTAGAGGGCTGCATAGCTGGATATCGACAGAGATAATAAGGAGGATCTCTGACGCCCTAAACCCTCTCAGGGAGCGGGGTCCACGGCTCTTGAGTCTATAGGAGCAGCTGTAGATAATCCTGACAGCTTGAATATCTGGTATGACAGAAAGGTGTTCCACTGATAGACAGGCTTCTAGCTCTCAACATATTGCTAAGGATCATTGTTTCGATTGAGGTGAGGGAGCTGGATAAAGCGATCCAGCTGATCTCGGAGCTGCCCGAAGAGCCATGGATAGTAGGGGAAAAAGAATATGCCTCCCAGATCCCAGTATACTACTACGCACTCAAAGCGATATCAAGGAAAAGAGATATAGGAGTAAAGCCGGGAGAAGTAATAGGAGAGGCAAAGAAACATAGGTAGAGGCTATCCATAAACAAAGAACCATAGACCATTTCAGCCATCAGAGAGGCCAAAAGACGCTGCATAGGGGTCTTCGAGCTTCGCTTGATCCGCCGAAACGATATAATTCGGCATGATTTGCTCAAAAATAGCTCCGCCACTTTTATATTCTGGTTATTATATTTCTAATGGTTTGGCTTAGTTGTCTGAGGAGCTTGTGATCTATGCCCTGATAGCTGTTCTGATCGCTGTCCTTATCGGGCCTCTCCTGTCGAGGAGGGTTGAGGAGAACCTCGAGATCTTTTTCCTAGCTGTGGGTTTTCTCGCATCAGCCATAGCCGGGACTCTCGGTGCTAAGCTACTGCTGGAGGCCCTT
>FWWM01013112.1_pt1 | contig 13528 bp, 10 predicted proteins | sample 2228351 | NCBI WGS metagenome assembly FWWM01 (sample SAMEA103939774, study PRJEB20133) | metagenome | reverse complement strand
ATGTTTCAAATGCCCGTTGCTTGGAATTTTTTCCCCAACATCAAATTCCTCATCAATATCTACTGAAACAACAATTTTTCTTTTTACATCTTCTACACCTTCAACAACTTTTTTCTTACCCTCAATTTTCTCCATTATTTTTCTTTTCTCCGTCTCCTCAGATACAAATTCTTCTGTTCTCTGGAATGACTCAATTTGATACTCAGCTTCCGAGCCTGATGGTCGGATTTCCTCTGCGCTTGGCTCCAAAATTGGTTTCTCTTCCACCGGTTCTACCGCTGATATATGCTCCCCCTCTATTCCTTTCACAGATGGTAATTCAACGTAAATCTCGGTAGGGGCTCCCTTTTCCCTATCGGTCACACCCACTTCAACACCTCTATCTTCTTCATATCTGAGCTCTCCTGCTTCGTATTCGTAGCGCCTTTTCTCCGAAGTTTCACCTACCTTTCCAATAAATTTCTCAAGCAGGGGGTCTTTATGTCCTGTTAAGCTCTCGTAAAGAGATATAAACTTCCTCTCCATACCATTAAAAAATATTAGTGTTTCAAGTTAAATAATCGTAATTTAGTCGTTTTTCTACAAGATTCCAGATGCATTGATAATTTAGTGATATGGTCATAGGATGTGCGAAGGAACTTTTCCCAGGTGAGAGCAGGGTTGCCATAGTTCCCGAGACTGTTGAGTTCTACGTAAAGATGGGTGCAAAAGTTTTAGTGGAAAATGAGTATGGCAAAGGAGCTTTTATAAGCAACGATGAGTATAGGTCAAAAGGTGCAGAGATAGTGAATTCTCGTGAGGAGGTCATAGAAAGAGCAGATTTAATCCTTTACGTGAGAGGTCCCGGGGCTTCTCCTGAGGTTGAGGAGAGAGACATACCTCTGATGGGAGAAGGAAAAACCATAATAGGTTTTCTCGAACCGCTTGCATATCCCGAGGTCATGAAGAAGCTTGCGGAGAAGAAAATAAACGCTTTTGCGGTAGAACTTATTCCAAGAATAGCAAGAGCACAAAGTATGGACGCTCTCTCATCCATGGCATCAATAATCGGATACAGAGCTGTCATTGAAGCGGCAAGACTTCTTGACAAGATCTTTCCCATGCTCATGACAGCGGGTGGGACTTTGAAAGCTGCAAGGGTTTTTGTCATAGGTGCAGGTGTTGCAGGACTTCAGGCTATGGCCATAGCAAAAAAGCTCGGAGCAATTGTTGAAGGATACGACATAAGACCGGAGACGAAGGAGCAGGTGCGAAGTGTTGGCGCAAAATTTGTAGAACTTGGACTTGAAACCGAGGAAGCACGTGCGGAAGGAGGTTACGCAAAGCAGATGGGAGAAGAATTTTACAGAAAGCAAAGGGAACTAATGAAAAGGCATGTGGTTGTAGCGGATGTTGTCATATCTACCGCTATGGTTCCGGGAAAGCGTGCCCCCATTCTTATAACACACGATATGGTGGAGAGCATGAGACCCGGCTCGGTTATAATAGACCTTGCGGCGGAAAAGGGAGGAAATTGCGAGCTTACAGAACCCGGAAAACTCAAAGAGGTAAACGGTGTAAAAATACTTGGACTCATAAATCCCGCAAATGCATATACAAAAGATTCATCATACCTATATGCAAAAAACCTCGCGAACTTCGTCTCCCTCCTTATTGGAAAGAACGGAAAACTCGTGATCAACTTTGAAGATGAGATAATACGCGATACAGCAGTCACATACAACGGTCAGATCGTAAATCCACTTGTCAAAAAAGTTATAGAGCAAAGCTGAGGGAAAAATAAAAAAAGAGAAAAAGAAAGAGAAAGAGAAAAGAGAAAGAGAGAAAAAAGAGAGAAAGAAAAGAGAGAAAAAAGAAGAGGAGAAGAATGAGAAAGGCGAAAAGAGAATAAGTGCTAAAGAGAGTAAGCATGAGGATGGTTAGAAGCAGAAGGGAGGGAGGATAAGGAAAAGGATAAGGGAGAGACCTTGCGGATAACTCGTTATTTGGGGAAGGAGAAGAAGGAGGATAAGGAAAAGGATAAGGAAGAGGGGCAAAGGAGGACGCTTAAGAAAGAGGCAAAGGGAAGATGCTTAACCCTCAAGAAAAAGAATTAATTTTTTTAATTTTATCCTTTTGCTTTGTCGCAAACAAGATTGGAATGGATTGAAATAGGAAGAAATTGAAATTCTGCGTTCAACTTCTCACAAGTAACAATATCTTCGCGACAGAGCATTATCCTTTTATTACGCCGACGGGTTTTAGCCTCGCCACAACCAGAGATAATCCGGCCTGCTCACAAACCTGCACAACATCTGAAACATCTTTGTATGCATCTGACATTTCCTCAGCGAGAAGGTGCACTTCACGAGCTCTGACAAAAATTCCCCTACTTTTGAGCTCAGCCCTTATATCACGCCCCCGAGCGGTTTTTATAGCTTGTTTCCTTGACATCATCCTCCCAGCCCCGTGACATGTTGAACCAAAACTCTCAAGCATTGACCTCTCATCACCCACGAGAAGATAAGAATACCTTCCCATATCTCCGGGGATAATGACTGGCTGTCCTATTTCTCTATGCCTTGATGGGAGGTCTGGATGTCCCTTCGGGAATGCACGAGTTGCACCCTTTCTGTGAACAATAACACGAACAGTCTTACCGTCTACCTTATGGGTTTCAAACTTTGCTGTATTATGGGCAACATCGTAAAGGAGGCGAAATCCGAGCGAAGTTTCGGTTATTCCGAGCGCCTTCAACATTGCTTTCTTCGCATAATGCGCTATTATGAGGCGGTTTGAGAAAGCATAGTTTATAGCACACTTCATAGCAGAGATATAGCTTTTAGCCTCAGGTGACCGAAGCGACATATAAGCAAGCTGTCTATCTGCAAGGGAAGCTTTGTTCTTTTCACACCACCTGAGGGCTACTTTTATATAGTCATCACATATTTGATGACCAAAGCCACGAGAACCAGAATGAATAAGTAGGGTCACTATACCCTCTTGTAATCCCCATTTTTCCGCCACATCATTTCTGTAGATTTTATCGATAAACCCAAGCTCAACAAAATGGTTCCCAGAACCAACCGTACCAAGCTGGTCCCTGCCTCTCTCATAAGCTTTCTCCGATACATCAGAAAAATCAGCCCCATCTATCCTCCCCTCAGACTCTATATTTTCAATCTCATCTTGAGAACCAAACCCCATCTCAAGCGCATATCTTGCGCCCTCCTCCGCAATTCTCCTCATCTCATCCCTGCCGAGCTTGATATGACCCGAAAGTCCAACACCAGCAGGAATGAGTCCAAAAAGCGTATTGACAATCTTCTCAACCTTATCTTTTATATTATCTATATGAAGCGACGTTATGTGAAGACGCACACCACAGTTTATATCAAATCCGACACCGCCCGGACTCACTATCCCATCCTCAGCATCAAATGCTGCAACACCACCGACCGGGAAACCATATCCCCAGTGTATATCTGGCATAGCAACAGCCTGCCCAACCACACCTGGCAAGGTAGAAACATTGATGAGCTGTTCAAAAGATTTATCTTCAACTATTTTGGGAAGAAGTTTTTCGTTCGCAAAAATAACAGCTGAGACATTCATCTTACCCTGTTTGGGTATAACATACTTGCACTCTGAGACCTTCTCAAACTTGATTTCCATAAATTCCGGTCAATTTTGGTACCCCCGGCGGGACTTGAACCCGCAACCTGGGGATTAGAAGTCCCCTGCTCTTCCTTTTGAGCTACGGGGGCAAAAAGGATAATAAATTTAAACATCTGTGCTGACTTTTTTGAAAATTCAGCTTATTATGGAATACGTAGGTCCTCCTCCACATATTTTATCTCAACTTCCCTCCCGCGATAATATATGGCGTAAAAAAGATTTATTATGCCTATTTTACCTGTAAGCATAGTTATAATGAGTATGAGTTTTGATGCTTCCGAAAGCTTTGGGGTTATACCAGTGGAAAATCCTACCGTCGCAAAGGCGGAAACAGCCTCAAAAAAAAGGGACATCGGGTCAAAACGATGTCCATCTGCCCACAGAAGAAGAAAGAAGGAGATGATAATGATGAAAAAACAACCCGATGCAAATGCTACAGCCTTGCTAACCGTAGGCTCTGGAACTCTTCTTTTGAGAATAGTAACATACTTTCTTCCCGATAGCTCCTTGAAAACGAATGATATGAGAACCGCAAAAACAACTGTCCTTATTCCCCCACCTGCTGAACCGGGAGAAGCACCTATATACATAAAAATACAGATGATGAAAAGTGCACTATGAGGAAATCCTGAGAAGTCAAAAGGTGTAAAACCTGCAGTCCTTGTTGCAATGGAAAGGAAGACGAGCTTTAAAATGTCCTTGCTTCCAATGAGAATTAAAAGTATAATAGTTTGGATAAGTATGCATATGGCAGTAGTGCGCAGAACGATACGAGTATGAAGGGAAAGGCTCTCATATTCAGCTCTCCTTTTTAAGAACCTAAATATAAGCTCAAAAAGTGCAGGTGCTCCTAAACTTCCCACAAGTATTAAAAATCCGTGTATAATAAGAACAATTGAAGAGGCAGGAATAAGACTTTTGCCTGTGAGGTCTAATCCTGCATGGTATAGTGCTGATGTCGAATGAAAAAAGGCATCAAAAAATCTAAATTTGAACTGATCTGTAAGAATCAGCGCAAATGTTCCAAGAATCTGGAGAGAGAACATAAAAAACACAACAAAAAAGACAAGATGTCTTATAGACAACTTCGTGATGGCGAACACATCTGAAAATAGTTTGCGATATGATATATCTATAATCCTCCCAGATAAAACATAGGAGATAAAAAGGTAGAAAGATATAAAACCAATTCCAGAAATCTGGATGAGAATGAGCATAACAAATTTGCCAAATGTGGTAAAATCTGTTGAAATGTTTTTAACCGAAAGTCCCGTTAAAGTTAAGGCTGAGACTGCGGTGAAAAGAGCATCTATGGGGGGAATTTCAAAACGCGTTGATATAGGTAACATAAGCAAAATTCCACCAATAAAGCTTCCAAGAACATATAATGTGAAGAAAATGAGAGGCGGGGACATTTTATTTCTTTATGAATATCCTTATTTCAATCTCATTTTCATTTTGGTAAACATCTCTTGAAAAATTCACGCCCATAGTGTGCAGAAAATTATCTAACTCACTTATAATCCTCCTCAGAAAACCGTCGTTCACATCTTCAAGTTCGTTATTCTGCTTACCAATTATTGTTATTTTTTCTTGCCCTTTATCTTTTCCTCCCTCTCTCCTGCTCTTTTCTGTATCCTCTCTTTTCGCTGCTCGATTGCTCTGTTTGCTAGCAAATTTCCCGTTCATATTTTTGATTAAAATCTCAAGTTCTCTCACGCTCATACCTCTCTCAACTATCTGTTTCGCAATCTCTCTTACTTTGCTTTTATTTTGTATTGAGCAGAGAATCTTTGCATGCCCCAACGATATTTTTCCTTTGTCTACGAGTTCTCTTACATCTTCAGGAAGATTAAGAACTCTTATTATGTTCGTTACCCACACTCTTGACTTTCCTATTTTTTTAGCTATATCCTCGTGTGTATATCCCATATCAACAAGCTTACTGAAAGCGATAGCAAACTCAACAGGAGATAGGTCTTCTCTCTGCACATTCTCTATGAGCGATATTTCAAATGCTTCTTTATCTGAAACATTCTTGACTATAGCAGGTATTTTTTCAAGGCCAGCTATCTTACTTGCTCTAAGCCTCCTCTCACCGCATATAAGCTCGTAATTTCCGTCCTCGCTGAGGCGGACAATTACTGGCTCTATAACGCCTTTTTCTTTTATACTCGCGGCAAGCTCCTTCAGTTTTTCCTCATCAAATCTTCTTCTTGGCTGAAAAGGAGAACCTCTTATCCGCTCTATACTGATCATAGAAACCTCATTCCGTTCGGAACCTATCAAAGATAAAAGACCACGTCCTAACCTCTTTTTCTCCGCGAGCACCCTATACTTTCACTATTTTATATTTTTCTTTTATTTTTATTTTATTATTTTTTATATTACTACACATCTATCTACATTATTTATTTTTTTGTTTAAGAAATTTCTTACCCTAACTAAATTTTAGAAAGGAAAATTTTTGCCTTGATCTTTATTTTCGCTAATGTTATGTTGCAAACCATAATATAAATGGAAAACACAAAAATAAGAAGGAAAATTACAAGGAAAATTTTGCTTCATGCTCCTATCATTATTCTCCTCTGTTCGTGCACATCAATATGCAAAAGAAAGGGAGAAGAAAAAAAGGAAATTATGGAAAAATATGTGATCTGTTGCCCACCTTCAGATATAACAATCACCAAAATTGGAAATGATACTGTATCTTTGAGTTGGAAATTAAATTCTCCGGAAGCAGAAAGGGTTGTTATACAAGCTTCACCATCAGAGGACTTCTCCTCTGAGGTTACCGCAATTGAATTTCCGGCAAACGCAAAAGAAGCAACCATCTCAGGTCTCTCTGAAAATACAACATACTACTTCAGAGTTTATGCTGTCGGTTCAAAAGGTCCAACAGACCTTTCAACCGTGGTGTCAGCAACGACAGCTTCCCTTGAGAAAAGCACCACAACCAAAAAAGGTGTCCCATAATAAAAAACTGTCCCATAAATAAAAAGCTGTCCCACCTTATCCTTATCTTACAACCGCACACTCCAACTCCCTACTATCCCCAATATACCTACTTTACAAAGAATAAAACAATATCGCTTCCATGGCGGGAAATAAAATATTATCCCTTTCACCCCTCCGCCCACTTCCGGTTTACATCCCACTCCCTCTCATACGCCCAAAACAAAATTGAACAAAATTATTTTTATAAAAATTAAATCCTAAATTTTAACTGAATTTTCTCAATACATCAAAGGTCTTTATTTATTTTTTTCTACGAATGGTATTTATAAGAAGGTCTTTTATTTATTTTTCTCTACGTGCCGCAATGGTATTTATAAGAAGGATAAATAGATGCAGAGCTCCTATCCGGATTTAAGGCGAGCGTGTAGTATGTTATGTAGCCAAAGGGTCATTCAGAATTTTAGACATAAAGGAAAAAGATAGAACTTCCGGTGGCAAACAACTATAGAGAAAAAATTTGTAAAGTAATGAGTAAAAATTCAGTTAGGTAAATAAATGCAAATTTAATATAATTAAAAAAATAAAAAAACTATATGTTCTACATAATAAAATAGATCTCTGTGCAAATATGCTGTTAATTGTGGGATTTGAATTGAAAAAGGAAAATTGAGCAGAAAGTTCCGAAAATAGATAATTCAAACCAAAATATAGATTTCTGAATGTTTTCTGTTCTGAGGAGATTATATGAGTGGGTTTTGAGTTGGTCAGATACGAAGTGGGGTGCTCATGCTCTAAGTGGTGTAGCTTTTACAGAATCGGTGTTCCTTCCGGTTCCGCCTGATGTTCTTTTGATATCTCTTTCGCTCGGGAAACCGAAAAAAAGCTTTTTCTATGCATTTTTGTGTTCTGCTTTTTCGGTAATGGGAGGGGTTGCAGGATACATAATCGGATACTTTTTCTGGTCCCTAACACATGATTTTTTCTTCACATATGTATTTTCCGAGGAGGCATTCAGAAAAGTTGCGGAACTTTACGACAGATATTCTTTTTTCGCTGTGTTCACTGCGGGTTTCACACCGATACCATATAAGGTATTTACAGTCTCCGCTGGTGTATTTTCCATAAACTTCATAGCATTTTTTCTCGCATCCTTGATATCACGCTCACTTAGGTTCTTCCTCGTCTCATCACTTATATACTTTTTCGGAGAGAAAATATCAAGTTTCATAGACAGATACTTCAACATTTTGACCATAGTTTTCACAGCACTCCTTATAGGCGGATTCATTCTTCTCAAAATCATCTGAAATATGGGAAATTCGCATTCAAATGCTAAACAAAATAATAATTTTAAATTAATTATCGTTGGTCATTGAGATACCAAAGGTAAGTATCGGGAACTTCACTGATACACATAATATAACTGGTGCAACAGTTTTTCTCTTTGATGAACCACTCCTTTGCGCGATAGACAAAAGAGGTGGAGCTCAGACAACGAGGCAGACAGATGCTCTCACACCACCGCATATATCTTTGGGCGTTGATGCTATCTTTCTCAGTGGGGGCAGTGCTTTTGGACTTGGCGCTGCGAACGCAGTTGTTCAGTTTCTACGCGAGCAAGGGAAAGGTTTTGAGGTAGGTAAGGCTAAAGTCCCTCGTGTCCCGACAGCTTGCATCTTTGACCTGAACATAGGAGAACCTGTACCCCCATCTGAGGATGGGGTATATAAATCTTGTAAGGAAGCGAAGAGAGATATAAATTTCATAGAAGAAGGTAGCATAGGTGCGGGAACAGGAGCAACAGTAGGTAAATTATTTGGTATAAAATATGCGACAAAAAGCGGGATGGGCTTTGCTTGGTCTGAGAAGAACGGAGTGAGAAACTTCGTATTCGCAGTAGTCAACGCTTTTGGAAACATAGTGAAGGATGGTAAAATAATAGCAGGGGTGAGAAAGATGAGCAAAGATAAGGAAAAATTTTTTGATTTCATAGAAGAGGGAATTTTCCATCCCCCATCTACAAATCTATCGACAGGACGAAATTTAGCTAAGCCTGAAGATTACTTTTCATCGACGGTGCTTATTGTGGGTTTCACAGAGGGGTCTTTTTCTCTACCTGAGCTTTCAATACTTGCCCAGTGTATGAATTCTGCACTTGCACACTGCGTAAAGCCTGCGCATACACCATTTGACGGAGATATCGCATTTGCGGTATCATGTGGAGAAAAGAAAACAACACTTTTTGATGTCTTTGCAGAATTCTACCGACTGACAAAAAAAGCAGTGATAAGCGCAGTTGAGAAAGCAAAGTCACTCGGCGGAGTTCCATCTTTGCAAGACATCTAAGGAGAAAGAAATACCCTTATCTCATTCTCCTTTTCTTCAAAATGTGATACAAAACCGTAACCGGATACGACAATTTTTTTATTTTTCTTCACGTCATCTGGTAAGTTCTCAAGAAATTCAGAAAGTGTGATCCTCCTTTTAATATCATTTTTCTCTCCCCTATTCTCTCCTTTCTCATTCTTACCATCTATTCTCATATCACTTGCTGATACTGCTTTTCTTCTGGTTTTCTCTTCTCCTTTATTTTTTTCTTCTTCCCCCGCCTTCTCATCATTTATACCTTGCGCGAGCATGAGCGATGAGAGATATTTTTCTACGGTTTTGGAGAAAACGGGCGCTGCAACTTCTCCTCCATAATACCTCTCCTCAGGTTCATCAAAGATGACAAGAAGAACAATTTGTGGTTTCTCGTAAGGTGAAAAGCCTATGAAACTTGAGAAATATTGTTGGACATATTTTCCATCTCTCATCTTCCTTGCTGTTCCTGTTTTTCCTGCGGAAAGAAAGAACGGAACCTCAGCCCCTATACCCGTTCCAGAGACAACTGCTTTCCTGAGCATGCCCTTGAGCACACTTAACGTTTCTGGAGAAAGAATTTTATCTTTATACTCAGGTTTTCTTTCAAAAATTATCTCGCCAGAAGGAGAAACAATTTTGCTGACAATAAATGGGTTGACAAGATAACCGTCGTTGGCAAAAACTGAAAATGCTCTGACAATCTGAAGAGCGTTCACACCTATAAAATACCCATAACCCAGGGTGGCAAGGTCAACTTCATACCATCTTGAGTGTGGATGGAGTATTCCTTCCTCCTCCCCTGGGAGTTCTATTCCTGTCTTCTCACCAAAACCGAACTTCTTAAGATACTTATAAAACTTCTCCTTTCCTATAAGGAGTGCTATCTGGGCAGCACATATATTTGATGATTTTGCAAGTATCTCAGATAAATCAGCATAACCAATTTTTTTTACATCATAAATTGTCTTTCCTCTGAAAGTCCACTCACCATTGTGGCAGAAGAATGTATCATTTTCTGAAACAAGTTCCTCCTCAAGAGCTATCGCTAAGGTGAATACCTTGAATATTGAACCGGGTTCAAAAATCCACTGATAGAACCTTGCAGTCATGAGATTTGTCCCCACAAACTCTGAATACGAGTTTGGGTCATAAGAAGGAAGAGAAACCGCGGCGAGTATTTCACCTGTATTTGGTTCCATAGCTACAGCAAAAGCTCCCTTTGCTCTCATCTCAATCATTCTATCTTTGAGTTCTCTGAAAAGAATTGTTTGTAAATCAATATCAATTGTGGTTATTATTTTGCTACCAGGCATAGGCTCACGCGGAGGCATATTCATTATAATCCTGCCGAGAGCATCCCGCAAAACCGGAACCGCCACATTCCCACCTTCAAGTTCTCTGTCAAAAGAAAGCTCAAGCCCAGCAAGTCCCCTACCATCAACATTTGTAAAACCAGTTATATGAGCAGTAACCTCACCATAGGGATAAAACCTCTTCCATTCCTTTATATGACCTATCTCATTCTTTCCAAACCCATATTCATTTATAACTTTCATCAGCTCATCAAATTTTTCCACAGATATGTGTCTTTTGAGCCAGACAAAGTAAGCTTTCCTATTGAGTTTTTCCATAATCTCTCTGTCTGAAATACCCAGCATCTTGGCTATTTTCCGTATATTTCTCATCTTACTCCCATCGCGATTCAAAGCAAGAGGATTTATCCAGATTGAGTATGATGGAATATCCTTTGCAAGTATCTCACCATTGATATTACGGACCTTATCTTCATCCACAGGCCCGGTTGTCCTCCACCCTGCTCTTGCAAGGATATCTCCTCTCTTGCCCTTTATATATATCACTGTTTTACTTTGCTCTTTCGCTCTCTCCCTCAGTTCCGGAGAAAACAACGACAGTTTTGCGGACCTCACGACAAAAAGTAGAACCAAAGAGGTAAGAAAGAAAACAGAGATTTTTATCCTTCGGTCGGTTATTCGCTGAGTATACCCTCCCCGATTATATACTCCACGACTATACCTTACACGATTTTCATCTTTCTTTCTTCTCTCAAATTTTTCTCTGACTATTTTTCTCCTTTCACCCCGACCAGACCCAAAGAAAAATGGCATATATAATTCATTTTACCAAAAAAGAAAAACAAATGAAATTGGATTAGAACTGTCTCATCAATTTTCGCAAATAATGCACATAAAAACTGCACGAATTTTCAGTTTTCACCTTTAAATGACTATAAAGCAAAAGTATGAAAATTTTTCATGAAGATTTTGTGGTAGAAATAGATGCGGATGAAAAGATAAAAGATGTATTTCAAAAATGTATATCAGAAGGCTTTGTTTTACCGATTATCCCTGTATTTGATGTGAGCTTCCGCAAAGCATTTGAGATGGATATTTTTCCAGACAGAATCTTCGGTTTTCCCCAAGAACATTTTATCTGTGGTTTCGAGATGCTTTGGGAGGGCAGAAGGATAAAATACGGAGGTAAAATATACAAAACTAACACCGGCTTGAACATAACACCAATGATTTTCTCAAGTGGAACACTCATCAAAATACTTGTGAGGCTTCTTCCAAGAGCAAAAATAATAATTTATGAGCTCAAAGAGGATGAGGATAAAGACCCAAAACTTCTTCACGAAGCAAAGTTTATAATCTCAGACCGCAAACTTATAAAATGTATATCAGACTCTCCTTTTAGCTTATACGATTTCCAAATAGAACTACCTGGTAACACAGACCTACTTTCTCTCATCCCCCAACCAATTCAAGAACCCACTGTGAGGGAAAAAATAGAAAGAAATAAGGTGTTTAGAAAAATAAAAGAGAATGAAAAATTCGTTCTTGTGAGCAAAGGTAGATACTTCTTTTTATTTTATTAAGTTACCGAATGCGGGCAGTAATGAAAAAAACACACAAAAAAACAAAATCCTAAATTTTACTTTATGGGAGATAAACTTATTCTCTTCAAAATACAGGGAAAAAATTTTGCTATAGATGTAAAAAATGTCAAGAAGGTAATAAAAGATAAGAAAGGGAAATTAAATATAGAAAATGTTGAAGGTTCTCCACCATACATAATAGGAGTGGCAGAGATAGAAATAAGCCAAAGTCAAAAAGAACTCATAACATTCGTTGATTTCAACAAAACAATAGATATAGGCAAGTTGGATGAAAATAGCGAAGCAGAGAAGAAAAACAGAGAAGAAGAAATAGAAATGGGGAGAGAAATAGAAATGGGAAAAGAAATAGAAATGGGAAAAGAAATAGAAATGGGAAAAGAAAGAAAAAGAGATTTTGAAGAAGTCGAAGAAACAAAGAAAAAAAAGCATGAAAAAAGATTGTATATGATACTTTCGCTACCAGATAAAAAATACATAGGTATGCTCATAGATGAAGTAATTGGCATAAAAGAGATAGATGAGACAAACGCGGATATATACCCGCCTCCGGCGATAAGGGGAGTAAAAGAAATATTCAAAAACATAATAATATTGCGCGAAGATGAAAGCAAGGTATTCGTGATAAGACCGGAGAAAATAGCGGATTCCATAAATATGGAGTGAAGAAGAAGATAAAGTGAAAAAATAGAAGGAAAAAAAGGAGAAGAAGGAAGGCAAAGAGGAACGGAATATGATTGAGATAAAGGAAGTGAGGAGCTGGAGAGATCTTTTTCGCTTTCTTATAGCAGAATACAAAATAAATAAAGGGACAGAAGGTTTCGTCCCCCCGCTTTTCATCCAAAGGCTTATGACACTGAAGTTCAGCAGTTTTACAAACCATGGTAAAGTCAAACTTTTTATAGCATGTAGAGGGAATGAAGTGCTCGGGAGAATATCAGCACAAATTGATTTTCTTCACTTGAGAAGGTGGGAAGATAGAACCGGATTTTTCGGATTTTTTGAAAGTGTGGATTCACAGGAAGTAGCTCATGCTCTTTTCCGGAGCGCAGAAAAATTTCTTACATCAGAGGGTCTCAAAAAGATAAGGGGGCCATTTTCCTTCAACATAAACGGAGAGTCGGGTGTTCTGGTAGAAGGCATAGAAGGCTTTGATGCACCTCCGTATGTTATGATGACACACAATCCAAAATATTATCCTGAATTGATCGAATCATATGGATTTAAGAAAGCTAAAGACCTTTTCGCTTGGCAGATAGATAAGGAAACAGCAGATAAAAAACTATCTTCTTTTCTCAAACTCTTCTGGAAAGAGGCACAAGGAAAAATCAAAATAAAGGAGATAACAAAAAAGAACCTTAGCGAATCCATCAAAACCGCAATAGATATATTCAATGATGCATGGAGCGATAACTGGGGTTTTGTCCCAATAACAGAGAGAGAAGCAGAAGAGATAGCTTCATCGCTACGCCTTGTCCTTGATGAAAAAATGGCGTTTTTCGCTCTTGCAGAAAATGGAGAAGCAGCAGGAGTGTGCTTAGGTGTTCCAAATATAAATGAAATCCTTCTGAAACTACGCGGAGGGTTTTCACCCACCGACTACTTGAAGCTCTTGAAAATGTTGAAAAAAATAAA
>FWWM01013111.1_pt1 | contig 13528 bp, 6 predicted proteins | sample 2228351 | NCBI WGS metagenome assembly FWWM01 (sample SAMEA103939774, study PRJEB20133) | metagenome | reverse complement strand
TAGCCGAGCACGGCACTGGCCGGCGTCAGGCGGTCGGGGACCGCTGCCGGGGCCGGATCGCCGGATGCGTCAAGCACTTTCTCCCAGGCATCCATGCGGAGTGTTCGCATGCCTTTTTTTACGGCCAATTTCTTGAGTTTCGTTGCGGGCTCGACGCGGATAATCATTTGCCGCAGCTCAGGGTCATTGACGAAGATCTCGTGAATGGCGGTACGGCCACGGTATCCTGAATTGTTACAGCGGTCGCACCCCGCGCCTTTGTAGAAGGTGCGGTCTGCGAACTCCTTGGGATCGTACCCAACAGAAGCGATCTCCTCCGGCTTGGGTTTGTACTCGATCTTGCAATGACTGCAAATCTTGCGGACCAGGCGCTGGGCCACCACGGCCTGGATGGAACTGGCGACGAGGAACGGCTTGATGCCCATATCGATAAGACGCGTCGCGGCGCTGGGGGCATCGTTGGTGTGCAGGGTGCTGAAGACAAGGTGACCTGTGAGAGCAGCGCGGATGCCAATCTCCGCTGGTTCAAGGTCGCGCATTTCGCCGACCATGATGACGTCGGGCGATTGACGCAAGATCGCGCGAAGCCCCTGCGCGAAATCTAAGCCGACCTCCTTATTCACCTGCACCTGATTGATGCCGTCGATCATGTATTCGACAGGGTCCTCGATGGTGACAATCTTCGTCTCGGGGTTGTTGATTGTCGAGAGCGCCGCGTAAAGTGTTGTGGTTTTCCCGCTTCCCGTCGGTCCGGTCAAAAGGATCACGCCGTTGGGCGACTTGATGAGCTCCTTGAAGAGCCTCACCGAGTCCGGGAGAAAGCCGACATCTTCCAGACCCATCAAGACGCTCGCCTGGTCGAGAATACGCATGACGATCGTTTCGCCGAAGATGGTGGGCATCGAGGAAACACGAAGATCTAATTTCTTACCCTGAAGGTTCAGCTTAATGCGGCCGTCCAAAGGGACGCGTTTCTCGGCCAGATCCATCCCGGAGAGCACTTTGAGGCGTGAGATAATGGCATTCTGCCACTTCTTCGGAGGAGCCGGTACTTCGTGGAGCACACCATCAATGCGAAACCGGATCGAAATGCCCGTTTTTGTCGGCTCGATGTGAATATCTGAAGCGCGGTAGTGGACGGCTTGCTTGAAGATGAGATCGACGTACTTGACAACTGGCGGCTGGTCGGCTTCCGGAGTGCCCGTGATTTCAATGCTCGAGTAGAGGTCCTCTTCATTAGCCTGGGCCTCGGCCTGCACGGCCTCTTCTGCGGCACTCGCGTAAAGATCGGTAATATCTGATCCCTCATAGTAGTGCTTGATGTGGCGGTTGATATCATCTTCAGCCGCAATCACAGGAATGACCTTTTTGCGATAAATGCGTTCCAGGTCATCCGTGATTTGAATGTTCAGCGGGTCAACAACCGCGACCCAAAGGTTTTCGTCGTCGTAGCGAACGGGAAATACTCGATACTTGATAGCGTGGGCAGGCTCGATTTGCTCGATGAGGTCTGGCGTCGGTTTGAGGTCGCGCAGGTTGACTTTCTCAAGACCCAAGTTCGCGGCCAAGGCCTCCAAGATGTCCTCGTCGCGAACCAGACCCTGCGACACAAGTGCGTGCTTGACTGTCTGCGCGCTCTCATCCTCAGGAATCAAATCCTTGATCATGTCCTGGCTCACGAGCCCTGCTTCTTCGAGGAGCCAGGCGAGCGTTCTCCCTGTGCCGACACCGCCTTTTGCTTTGGCGGCAGCCGTTTTCTCAAAGTATTGACGCTCTTCGGGTGTTGGTTTTCGCACAGCCATGATTAAACCTTGTCAAACCCTTCTGCTCTTGGGCTCGCGCTGTCGACGTCGCTAGGCTTGCTCGAATGGTCGACCAAGCACAGTATGGCTACTCCGTTTTCACTCGTGTCCAGCGTGGCACCCTACTCGTATTTTACCCAGCCTTTTACACTTTATGGGACACTTTGCGAGGACTTTTCTACAAGAAAAAAGTCAATCTCCCTTGCGCAAGAATAGAGTAAAGCTGGAAAAACTATGTGGTCTGCGCACCCATGAGGCGCAAAAGTCGTCCCGGGGAAAGAGCTCAAAGATGTTACGCTATCTGCCTCTCATCATAGCAGTTGTTGTCGTGATTGGGCTGGGGTGGGGATTTTACCGCCTACGCGACCGCTTTGAAATTCTTCGCGAGTTTCTTCAGTTCCTCCGAGAGCGCAAACTCTGGTGGCTGGCGCCGATTCTCATTGTTTTCGCTTTGGCTGGCCTCTTTGTTGCCGTGACGAGTAGCTCAGCGGTGGGAGCTTTTATCTACACACTCTTTTGACACGATGATTGAGGTTTGTTGCCTGTGATCAAGAATCTGTGGACGCGTTGGAAAAAACTCGGTCACTTGCTCGCCAGGCTTTTTGGCTACGTTCTTTTTGCGGCACTCTACCTCCTTCTCTTCGCGCCTGTGGCCATTGCGTGCAAGTTGGCTGGGAAGCGCTTTCTGCCCCACTTTGATCGTTCGGCAAGCACCTATTTTCTCCCCAAAGAGAAAATTGCTCCCACCCTGGATTATCTGAGACGCCAATGGTGAAAGGGACAGGAGGCTTGTTTGAGCCGCCTGTCCCTCGGCTTTGCGGTATGAGGCGTTAGTTACCCGCGCAGCTGGGCAAGTTTCTTTGCGTATTGCTCGTGCTCAATTTCGAGCTGTTGCAGTTTTGTCTTTTCCTTCTCCACCACTTGTGCCGGCGCCTTCGAGGTGAATTTCTCGTCCGCGAGTTTGCGTTTTTGAGTTTCAATGAGCTGACTGACGCGGGCCACTTCTCTCTCTAACCGCTCGATCTCGGCCGCACGCATTTCTTCGGGCAGCTCCACATGGACCACAACTGGCCCAACTACAGCCGTTGACGTGAAGGCCGTCACTGCGTGCGAATCTTGAATCCCAAGGGAGCCAACATTTGTCAGCCGGCGGATGAAGTCCTGATTTCTGGTCATGGTGCTTCTCTGGGCTTCGTTTTCGCAGACGAGAATCACGTCGGTGGCCATCGCCGGTGGCACCTTCATTTCTCCGCGGATGTTGCGGATCGCGTAAACAATTTCACTCAGGAGATTGGCAGTTTCCTCAGCTTCGCGGTCACTGAGAAGCCGCACTGCGTCGTCATCAAATGAGCACCAGCTGCTGATCATGATCGACTCGGCGGCAAGAGCCTCCAAAGTCCTCCAACCAAAAGTTTTATTTTGCGAGGGACGGCTTGTTGCCGGACTCCACCGCTCGCGCATGGTTTGCCACAGCTCCTCTGTGATGAACGGACAGAACGGGTGCAGCAGGCGAAGGGTTCCTTCCAGAACAATCACAGCAGTGGCTTGGGCACTCTCACGTGTGGCCCGTGTGCTTAGGTCTTTGGCGTAGAGGCGCGGCTTAATTAGTTCTAGATAGTAATCGCAATAATTCTTCCACAAGAAGTCGTAGATCGCGTGGACCGCATCATCAAAACGATAGTCTTCGAGAGCCTTATTCACGGCTTGGACTGTCTTGACGTACTCGTGCACAATCCATCGATCCTCGAGGGCGGCGTTCTTTCTTGCATCGGCGTCAAATGGAACCGCGTTAGCGAGCTGCTCCTGCGTCAGATCCTCTGTATTGCTCAGAACAAGCCGCGCGGCATTCCAGAGCTTGTTCATGAAATTGCGGTACCCTTCGCAGCGTTTGACGCTAAAGGCAATGTGCTGCTCTTGGGCGGCATAGCCGCACATCGTTATGCGTAGCGCATCGGTGCCGTACTGTTCCATGAGATCCAAAGGATCGATAGCATTGCCCTTGGACTTGCTCATTTTCTTGCCGTGCTCATCGCCCACAATGGGGTTGAAATAAACATCGCGGAAGGGGACTTCCCCCATGAAATGCAGCCCCATCATGATCATACGGGCGACCCAAAGGAAAATGATATCCTTTGCAGTGACCAACGTATCAGTGGGGTAGAAGAGCTCAAGCTCGCGAGTCTGGTCAGGCCACCCCAGCGTTGAGAAAGGCCAAAGGGCGCTGGAGAACCAGGTGTCGAGGACGTCGGCGTCCTGCGTCAGTTGGTTGCTGCCGCACTTTGGACAATTCCCATCGTAGTTTTCCGTATCGGTGACGACGAGCTCGCCGCAATCGTAACACGTCCAGGCTGGGATCCGGTGGCCCCACCATAGCTGACGTGAGATGCACCAGTCTCGTAAGTTGTCCAGCCAGTGATAATAATCGCGCTCGCGGCTCTTGGGAATGAAGCGAATGCAGCCGTCTTCAACTGCTTTGCGGGCTGGTTCTGCCAACGGCGCCATTTTGACAAACCATTGCAGTGAGACGTACGGCTCAATAACTGTGTGGCAGCGGTAGCATTCTCCCGAACGCTGTGTATAATCCTCGATCTTTTCGATCAGACCTTGTTCTTCCAGATCTGCAACGATGCGTTTGCGAGCCTCGTAGCGATCCAGCCCAGCGTAGGCGGGCACGGTGTCGTTGATCCGCGCGTCGGGAGTCAGGACGTTGATCTCGGGCAGGCCATGGCGCTTGCCAGCAAGGTAGTCATTGAAATCGTGGGCCGGAGTGATCTTGACCATGCCCGTGCCGAACTCTTTTTCAACAAAATCGTCGGCAATGATCGGAATACGCCGACCCACCAGCGGAAGAATGACAGACTTGCCAATCCAACCTCTGTAGCGTTCATCCGATGGGTTTACCGCCACGGCGGTGTCGCCGAGCATAGTTTCTGGGCGCGTGGTTGCCACCACAGCGTATTTCCCCGGTTCACCTTCCACCGGGTAGCGAATATACCAGAGTTTCCCAGGCTTTTCCGTGAACTCCACTTCGTCATCACTTAGAGTCGTTAGGCAGCGCGGGCACCAGTTAATAAGATAATTCCCACGATAAATGAGCCCCTCATCGTAGAGGCGTTTGAACACAGTGCGCACAGCGCGCGACAGGCCCGGGTCCATCGTAAAACGTTCACGCTGCCAATCGCAGGAGCAACCGAGGCGCTTCAATTGATTGACGATGATGTTGCCATGTTTTTCTTTCCATTCCCATACGCGTTCGAGAAACTTTTCGCGCCCAAGCTTTTCTCGGCTCAGCCCTTCCTTTTTCAGGGCTCGCTCGACGACGACCTGCGTGGCAATGCTGGCGTGGTCAGTCCCCGGTACCCAAAGAGCGTTAAACCCGCTCATGCGCTTCCAGCGAACGAGAACATCTTGGAGCGTATTGTTGAGCGCATGACCCATGTGCAGAATCCCAGTGATATTAGGTGGGGGAATCACAATGCAGTAAGGCGGGCGCTCTTGGGGCGACAAGGTCTCGTCGGCATGAAAAAAGCCCCTCTCCTCCCACCAGGCGTACCACTTAGATTCTGCAGATTTAGGATCGTATCGGCTCGGCAGTTCCATATGTTGTTTTGCTCCGCGTCTTGGAATTGTGTCACGTCTATATGTCCCTTGCCATTGCGCATTCTAGACCGATGTCAAGATGTGTTACGCACAGCGTTGCTTGCTAGCCAATAAGGCTCGCGCGACATGATGGAATAACATTTTCACGATTTGAAAGCTCAGACTTGACAACCCATCCCACGCGACTACCCTTCTTAGCTAAAAGCTGGGCGAAAAGGTTTCCTTTGACCTCAGAGAGGGACAAAGAGGAAAACTTTCATTGACGTTGCCCAGCGCCACAGAAGATGGTTGCTGTGCAGATTTGATTTTCTTCAGGACGATCGGAGAGGAGTTTTTTTAGTCTCGGGATCGTGTGAGGGCGTAAGCAATTTTGCGCGACGTGTGGAAGGGATCGTATGCTTCAAGCCGAGCGGCACAATGTGATGGGAGGCCAGCAGCAGGCTCATGCATAATCTGCGGAAATGCCTTGGTGTGGACATTGGCTCCACGTCCATCAAAATAGCAGAATTGGTTGCGGAAAAGACTGGCGCCCGTGTCACAAAGTACTTCTCTGTTCCGCTCTCCTTATCGCCCGGCCCCCTAGATGCGCAACGCATTGAGGTCATCTCAAAGGCGATCCGCGATGCCCTCAAAGAGCAGAAAATTGCGACCAAACACGCTGTCTTCAGCATTTCTGGCCAGAACGTCTTCATCCGCAAGGTTCACCTACCGCGCACAACGGAAGAGCGTTTGCAGCGGATCATTGCCTACGAGGCACGCCAACAAATTCCCTTTGCGCTCGAAACAGCCCTGGTTGAGTACCAAGTTTTCGATTTGGGTCCGGAAAGCGACCTCGAGATCCTTCTCGTCGCGGTCAAGAAAGACCTCATCAACGAGTTCATGAAACTCGTTGCCAAAACGGGCCTCAAGCCGGTCGCGATCTGCGTAAGCTCATTCGCTCTCTTCAACTTCCAGATTTTCGACGCGACGCCCTTTGAGCGCCTGTGCGAAGAGCTTGGGCTTCTCAAGAAGAAGCGGGCTTTCAAGCCGGTAGCGCAGGTGAGCCAGGAAACGGCCTCGGAGAGCGGCGAGGATGAGCCTGGGCCGAAAAAGGAGAAAGGCTTCAAGCTCCCGAGCTTTAGTTTTCTGAAAAAGAAAACGGAAACACCAAAAGACGCGCAGGCAGAGCTGCCTGAGGTTGCTGTGGAAGAGGCGCCGGAAGAAGAAATCTTCGAGGAGGTTCGCGCCTTCGTCAATATCGGCAATCAGGCGTTCGATCTGGCTATTGCGCGTCTTGGAAAATATCGGCGTCTTGGCTTTGCCCGCAGTGTGGCGTGGGCAGGATGGGAGCTCACGCGTAGCCTGCAAGAAAAGCTCGGCCTAGAGGATCCGGCTGCCGCTGAAGAGCTCAAGCGCACACGCGCCATGATCATTGTACCGGGCCGAGAGGACGAGATCGAGCAAGCTGGGGCGGATCCCGAGGCCTCAGAGTTCGCTACGAGCTGGGCGGATCGCCTCATCTTGGATATCCGCAAGTCGCTCGACTACTATCTTTCCCAGCCTGACGGGATAGCAGTTGACTCAATTTGGCTAAGTGGCGCTCAGGCGCTCCAGCCCAATCTCGCTACCTATATCGAGGAAAAACTTGGAATTCCGGTCGATATCAAGCGCCACGTCGAGAATGAAGCCCTGCGCGTCCCCACAGAAGAGGACGATCCAGCCGGTATTGCCCATTACTGCATCGCTTTCGGTCTCGGTCTGACGGGCTTGGGTTTTGGTCGCATCACAATCGATTTCCTGCCCCGAGAACTCAAGACTCTGCGTGAGTTCAAGAAAAAGAATATCGAACTGATTCTGCTCTCGGCGGGATTGGCTGCCATGATTGCCGTGAGCACGCAGGTGGGGCAGCGCGACATCAACAATATGAAGCGCTGGCTCGAGGAGAACGAGGCGAAGATCCAAACGGCCGCCCAAACTAAACAGAAAATTGAGGAGGCCCGCCAAAAGCGTGAAAAAGTTAATGCGAAATTTACGGCCTTAGGTGAAGCTATTGGCGATCGTGCCTTCTGGCTCGAGTTTCTTGGTATGCTGCAACGTGTCAAGCCTGCCGACGTTCTCATCACCTCGCTCGAAATGCGTCCCGACGGTGAAGTCCGTCTCCAATGCGAAGCAGAGAACATGCGCTCGCTGCTCGATTTCGTGAAAGCCCTTAAAGCAGAAAAAGAATGGGTGAAAGAGATTGTCAATAGCACCGTCGGCGATCCCACTTTGGTGCGCATCTCGAGTTTTGTCGGCAAGCAGGTGCAGACCGGTGAAGTCGTTCTGCGCGTGCACTGGAAGTCAACGCGGCTTGCTCCCGCACGTGTCACTCTCGAGCCCGGCTTGATGTACGCCACGCCTCCGCCGGCGACCCCGCAACAGCACGCTCCGAAACCTGGAGCCCCTGGCGCGCCGGGTGGGGAAATGTTAGGATTGTGAGGATGCCATGAACGAAAAGACCGCACAATACCTCAAACTGCTTCAAGCGAACCTCGATCGCATCGCCATCGCGGTCATGTACGTACTTGTTGGCGTGATGGTGTACTTCTGGTGGATCGAGCAGAATCCTACTGAAGTTGGGGCGGGCGAACAAAAAATAGCGGTCTTCAAGGACCCTGTGGCGGAAAACCCCCATTTCAAGGCGATCGAAGAGTTCACCAAGTCGCGTGACATCTCTTCGAAACCAGAAATTGATCAGGTGGCGAAGTTTAACATGTTTGAATATAAGAGCGTGAAACAGCGGGAAGCCCTTGAGCGTGAAGTTCGCAACAAAGTTGACACGGCTGAGAAAGCGCTTGCGGAGGGACGAGCCGAAGAAGCGCGGCGGCTATTGCGCGAGGTTCTCGATGCCTTCCCAGCGCACCAGCGGGCGCGTGAGCTCATGAATCGGATTTCAGGAGCACAGGCACAAGGCACGGCTTCCAGCACGTCGACCACTACGAGCCCTCGGTAAGTGTGCAAAGGAGCGAAATTTTGATTGCATTTAAGATGACAGCGCAGCGTCAATATCGGCGTAACTTCCAATGCTGGGGTTTGTTGTCCCACCAAGGTGGGCAAGAGAAAAGCGCTTGCGATAGCGTTTCTAGTGCGGAAGGAAAAGTTTCATCTTGTATGGACGAGTTGCATATCGATAAGCACGTAGGACCAAAAGGGAGAGAGCTAAAATCGATGCTGTCGACAAAGCCGAATCGGGTGCTATTGGGAATATGCGCAGGGCTGGTTTGCGCAGCCTTGACCGCGGCGCCAACAACTGCCGTACCACAAGCGCGTGCTGAGGCCGAGAGCGCCGAGCAAGTCGCAAATGCAGAGGCGTTATACCGGCGAGCTCAAGAGCTGTATCAAGCCAACCGCTTCGATGAAGCTAAAGCGCTTTTCGAAAAAGTCAAAGCCACGGCTGGTGATTATCGGCAGACAAGCGTTTATCTGCGTGAGATTGCGAATCTTCACAAGGGCACCACTGGTCAGGGGGGACAAGGTATCCCGGTTCCTGCGGGCGGTGGCGTCAGTTCGAGCGAAGCCGTTTCCCGCCTTGTAGTTGAAGGCCGTCGGGCGCTGAAAGAAGGGAAACTCGATGCGGCCCGTCAGAACTTCAAACAGGCCATTGCGCTCGATGCCAACAATGCTGAGGCGCGTCGCTATCTCGACGAGATCGAACAGAAATCGAAGACGAAAGAATTCTCTCCTTCCGTTGCGCGTCTTGATCTTCCTGGAAACCTACCTAAGGATCAGAAGACCGCCGACGGAGCAAACAGCTTTGAGCGATCTTCAAAACCCAGTTTGGCGCAGCACGTCAAAAGCATGTTCTCGCGCCAAGACCTTCCCGCTGCAGAGCGTGTCTCCAAAAAAGAGAGATTTGAAGTCGATCAAGCATCGGCTCTTCGCGTGCGCTCACAGGGGGTCAGCTTCGACTCTCCTGTCGTTGCCAGTTTGAAAGAAGGAAGTGCGCCCTCGGTGCGCAACGAGAAGCAGCCTGCTCAGCAGGTCACCGTGAAGAAAGAGGAGCCAAAAGCGAAAAACGCTGCAAGTGTAGCGTCTGCAGCTCAAGATGTGGCGCGCAAAGAGGAGCCAAAGCCGAAGACTGCAACGGAGAAGAGCTCAAACGTGCCGGAGAAAACCCATCAGGGGGAGTCGGAATCGGCCAAAGTTAATGTGAAGGCATCGGCGCTGCAACCAAAGGATGTTTCCGCGGCTCCATCGAGCCAACCAGCAGTCGTGGTTTCAGGGGCGCCGGAAGCAGTTGTTGTTCCCGGAAAACCTGAGCCCGTTCAAGTGGCCCAAGCTGACGATGCGAAAAAGAAATCATCTCCGGCGGCGGAAACCAAGAAAGAGGCCCAGTCGGAAGCGACTGCCAAGGGTGCTCATCCTCAAGCGGCAAAGCCAGATACTCAGAAACAGGCTTCGAAATCCGAGGCCAAAACGACCGAAAAGAGTTCCCCGGCGCAGGCGTCTTCGAAAGAAAGCGAGAGCGATAAGAAAGCATCGAGTGCGGAAGTAGCCAAGGACAAAGCCCAAGAACCGGATAAAACAGCCAAATCTGGGGCGAAACCAGCCGAGAAGGCAGTTGCAAAGGCTGAGCCTAAGAAATCGGATCCCAAGGTTGAGGCCGACACCCTTGTTCGAGAAGCCCAACGCCTTCTGAAAGAGGGTAAACGCGAGGAAGCCCGCGCAAAGGCGATGGAGGCCATGCAAAAGGATCCGGCTAACGTTGAGGCGAAGGCGCTCGTCAAAGACTTGGAGCCGAAAGCCACGGCTCAGAAGTCTGTCTCCCAGAAGTCATCCGGTGAAGCGGTTGTCTTGCCTCCCTTGTCTGCGACACCTAAGACCGAACAACCGGACTCGAGCGCTGCGGCGAAGGAGGGAAAGAAAGCTGAAGAGAAGGTTGTGGCTTCGGCCCCGCAGGCGAAGCCAGAGCAGGAAGAGCCAGCCACTGAGAAGCAAGTCTCACGTGCTCGCGAAGAAGCCGGTACCAAATCCGTGGCTACGGAAAAACCGACTCCTTCCCGAAAAACCTCTCGCGATGCTGAGGCAGAATTGGCCGCTCGGGAAAAGGCTGATCAAGCAGAAGCCGCGTTCCAGAAAGGTTTAGCTGCTTATCAGGATGGGCAGTTGGACGTTGCGGTCCAGTGGTGGAACTACGCCCTCACGCTTGTTCCAAATCACCCACGCGCGCTGCAGTATCTGCAGCAGACTCGGCCCGAGTATGACGCGTGGGTCCAGCAGCATCAGGCCAACGCCATCGAGCTTCAGAAAGAGGCGACGACGAACGCACGCCTTGATATGCCGGTTACGTTCGATACAGCTGGCCCCAAGTCGTTGACAGAGTTCCTAAGCGCGCTCTCGCTCATTACCGATATTAGCTTCTACGTCGCCGATGGTGTTGATCCAGATCTTCGAATTACAGCGAAATTCGAAGATGTACCGCTGCGCGATGCACTGGACACAACGCTTCTCCCCATTGGTCTCAAGTGGACCCAAAGCGGCGAGGTCATTGCCATCACGCTCGACCTCAAGACAAAGTTCTTCAACCTGACTCCTGACCAAGTGGCACGGTTGAAGACCCTCCTGGAAAATAAGACCCTGCAGCGCTATCTTTATGGTGGCGATGGTGTGCCAGTGGTGAAAAACGTCGAGCTCCTTCTCGACGACCGTGAAAACGTGCTCTTGGTGACGGATTCCCAAGAGAATATCAACAAGGTTGAAGCCTTCTTGAAGGATATGCAGCAGGCGGGGCCGCCCGCCCTGATTTACAAGAGTTGGAAGATCCGTCCCGAAGAAGGTCCAAAGATCAAAGCCTTGGTTGAGGCGATCGTTCGCGTCCAGGGCGATGCCCCGTATGATCTTGAGCGGAAGGTTGTGGTCGACGGCGGCGACCTCATCGTGAAGGATACGGCCGAAAATATCAAAAAGATCGAGGAGCTGCTGCTCGATAAAAACTTTATCAAGAAGATCGAGAATCAACAGCTCCAGGTAGCAACTTTCAACCTGACGCCTCGTGAGCCGCTTTCCGATAACATCGAGCAGGTCCGCGAAATGGCGCAGAATATCGTGACTGTCGTCAAAACCCTGCTCTATGCCAAATCGAGTGAAAGTGCTGCTGCGGCGGAAGGACGACGATATTGGTACGATCCCAACACGTTGCAACTGACGATCGTCGACTACCCAGATAACCTTCGCATCGTTAGCGATTACATCCGCTCGCTCCCGACGCTCGGGAAAAAGCAGAAATCTGAAATCATCTTCCTTAAGCATCAGACGGCCTCAGAGATGTCAGACCTAATCAGTCGTGTGCTCGGCCTCTCGGCCCAAGAACCGACGGGGGGAGCAGCTCAGAGAGGCAACCAGATCACCCGCACAGTGAGTGTCAGTGGCGGAACTCCTCAGGAGATTGTGTTCCGTGATTTGAGACTCAGGGCGAGCAAGATCAACGAGAACGATGCCAATGACCGCAATGACGATTCGATTGAACTCATCATCAACACGCCGACGACAAGCGAAGAGCGGACAATTGATGAGTACAAGAGCGAGTTCATTGATGATTACGAAATCGCCGTGCTCGAGGTTCGACCCTCAGGAACTGCAGGCCAAGGCACGGCCAAACTTCAAATTCGTTACGCTCCCCAAGGTACAGGTGTCGCCGGCATTGGCGCAGGAGGCCTTCAGCCTGGAGCAGCTCAGCCTGGGGCGGCGGTCCCAGGGCTTGTGCCGGGCCAAGTGCCTCAGCAGCCCCAGCCTGCCGAGACGGGTCTCACCGTGGAAACGATCGATAACATGAACGCTCTCCTCATCCGTTACGATGACCCGGCGGACTTCGCTGAAATTAAGAGCTACATCGAGCAGCTCGATATCCCCGTTCTCCAGGTGAGCATCGAGACGAAGCTTGTCGAGGTCAACGAAAGCAAGGCCAAAGAATATGCACCCCAGTTCTCTATCTTGAACATCGGTCAGCAGGGTGTTGATTTTGATAACAGTGTCCTGAACATGCGATTTGCGCAGGATGCTGATGAATGGCGAAGTCCCTTTGATCCGTCCATCGAAGGGGTGAGCAGTATGGGGTTACTCAAAGGGGCAACGGTTCTAAACTTCATCGCTCCGGGACAAACACCTGTCGCCTTCACATTACGTATGCTGGAAGCGGAAGGGGTCGTCAACGTAGTTAACGGGCCTATGATCACGGTTGAGAATGGGGAGACGGCTGATTTCCAGATCGAGCAAAGGATTGGCGTTTCACCTTTTGGAGGTGGAGGTGCAAGTACGACTACGACTGGCGGTACCACAGGTGGAGGTACAACTGATACAGGGGGAGGAACGACGACGGGAGGCACAACATCCACAAATAACACGACAAATCAAACGTCCACGGGTGGTGGTTATTCGATTCCAACTGTTACCATGTCCGTTTCCCCCAATATCACCCAGTTGGGAGAGATCAGGCTGGAGATCTCAAACCTCGAGCTATTCGATATCGGTGCTGAAGGGAAACGCTATCAGACGGATGCCAATGATCAGCAATCAGTGGCGACCGCACCGGGGGCATTTGATTTGCGCCGCCGGTATCTGACAACAACAGCGCGTGTCAATGATGGCGGAACAATCGTTCTGGGAGGTTGGACGGGTGAGCGTTCTCGCAAATCCGAATCCGGAGTACCCATTTTGCGCAATCTCCCCTATGTTGGAAAGCTCTTCTTTAATCGGACCAACAACGTTACGGACAAGACGACATTGCTTGTCTTCTTGACCTGCCATCTCCAGAAGCCCTAACAAGCGTAAGAGACCCAGGAGAAGTTGGCCCCACTTGGTGAGGAAGTGGGGCTTGCTTTTTTTAGCCGCTGACCATGCGGAAGAGTTATGCTCCGCGAGATACGCTACCCGGTTGCATTACCTTGATTTTGCCCGACGGTCACCTTTCACTAGGTGGCGCAATCTAGACACTGCAATCGCTAGACTTCCTTCGTGGTCAGATGATAGGCTTGCACTACTGGGCTATTGGATAGCTTGGATAATGTATCCGCTCTATGGCTAGGATTGTGAGGGGAGTCCCGAGCGCTACGGGTGACCTTTTGTGCCTTGGGAGCGCAATTTGGAATAGTGTCTTTATCTGGGAAACGGTA
>FWWM01013107.1_pt1 | contig 13534 bp, 11 predicted proteins | sample 2228351 | NCBI WGS metagenome assembly FWWM01 (sample SAMEA103939774, study PRJEB20133) | metagenome | reverse complement strand
TAGGCCTCAGTAATCTCGGCGATGCCCCGGTTCAGGCGCGAAACCATCCAGCGGTCGGCCAGGGTGGGGGTGGCCAGGGCGCTGGAGAGGCCCGCCTGCCTGTTCATCAGCACGAAGCGGGCGGCGTTGTAGAGCTTGTTGGCAAAGTTACGCCCCTGCTCGTAGCGCCGCTCGTCGTGGCGGATGTCCTGCCCGCCCGTAGCCAGATAATCCCAGGCAAAGCGGCAGGCGTCGGCCCCGTATTTATCAATCAGCTCGAGGGGGTCGATGCCGTTGCCCTTGCTTTTGGACATCTTCTGGCCCTTGGCGTCCAGGTACAGCCCGTGCAGCACGATGGTGTGGAAGGGGGCCCGACCGGTGAACTGGTAGCCCGACATCTGCATACGGGCCACCCAGAAGAAGATGATGTCGTAGCCCGTTACCAGCACGTCGGTGGGGTAGTGCTTCTTCAGGTCGGGGGTGGCCTCGGGCCAGCCCAGGGTAGAAAAAGGCCACAGCGCTGAGGAGAACCAGGTGTCGAAGACGTCCTCGTCGCGTCGCAGCTTGAGGTGGGCGTAGCGGGGATCCTGGTCGCAGTCGAGGTCGGGGTTGTCCGGGTCGGGCACGTAGACGTTGCCCTCCTCGTCGTACCAGGCCGGAATCTGATGGCCCCACCAGAGCTGCCGGGCGATGGCCCAGTCCTTGATGTTTTCCAGCCAGTCGCGGTTGACCTTCTCCCAGCGCTCGGGCACGAAGCGCATCTCGCCTCTATCCAGGCCTTCCAGCACCTTTTGGGCCACCGGCTTCATGCGCACGAACCACTGCTCGAGCAGGAGGGGCTCCACCGGGGCCTTGGTGCGGTCGGAGTAGCCCAGGGCGATGGTGTAGTCGCGGACTTCCCGCAGGTGCCCGGCTTCCTCCAGCGCCTGCACCACCCGCTTGCGGGCCTCGAAGCGCTCCAAACCCCGGAACGGCTCGGGCACCAGCTCGCCCGCAAGGCAGCCCTTCAGGTCAATCACGCTGGGCATCTCCAGGTGGTGCCGGCTGCCGATCTCGAAGTCGGTGGGGTCGTGGGCCGGGGTAATCTTCAGGGCCCCGGTGCCGAAGTCCATCAGCACCGCTTCATCGGCGATGATGGGAATGTACCGCTCGGTGAGGGGGATGCGGGCTTTTTGTCCAATTAAGTGCCGGTAGCGCTCGTCGGCGGGGTTCACCGCAACGGCCACATCGGCAAAGATGGTCTCGGGGCGCACCGTGGCAATCTGAATCTCGCCGCCCCCTGCCAGGGGGTAGGCCAGGGTGTAGAGCTTGCCGGGGGTGGGCTCGACGTTGACCTCGAGGTCGCTCACCACCGTCTGGGCCACCGGATCCCAGTTCACGATGCGCTTACCCCGGTAGGCCAGCCCCTGATGGTAGTACTCCACAAAGCTCCGCCGCACCGCGCGGGAGAGCCCTTCGTCCATGGTGAAGCGCTCGCGGCTCCAGTCGCACGAAGCCCCAATGCGCCGGAGCTGATGCAGGATGGCGCCACCGTTTTTCTCCTTGAAAGCCCAGACCCGCTCCAAAAACTTCTCCCGGCCCAGGTCGTGGCGGGTTAGCCCCTCCTGGGCCAGTTCTTTTTCCACCAGCACCTGGGTGGTGATGCCGGCATGGTCGGTGCCGGGCAGGTACAGGGCCTCGTAGCCCTGCATGCGCTTGAAGCGGATGATGGTGTCGATGATGGTGTTGTCCAGCGCGTGGCCCAGGTGCAGGTTGCCGGTCACGTTGGGCGGTGGGATCACGATGGTGAAAGGCCCCTTGCCCTTGTGGGCGTTGAGTTCGGGCTTGAGGGGGTTCTGGGCCCATTCCAGGGCCCAGCGGGGCTCCACCGCCTGGGGATCGTAGGTTTTGGGTAGTTCCTTAGGTTCGGTCATGGCTTCTCCTCGGTGACAGGTAATAACGCTTTTCTTTGTCCTCAAAGCTGGCTTCCTCGTAGGCCACCCCAATCACTTTGGTGTTTTCATCGAAAGTGTGGCTCCAGAAACCCACGGTCAGGCGGTTGCCCTCGAGGCTCACCATACCCACCGCAATTTCCTCCCAATCCTGCTCTTCCTCCTCTTCTTCAAAGCCTTCGTCGTCCTCCAGAAGGTCGAGGGGCTCGAGGTCGTCTTCATCCAGATAGTCCTCATCGAGCAGCTCGATGACCATCTGCTTGTGGGCTGCACCGCTGGCCTCAATGGGCGCAGGTTGACCCAGCAAGTCTTTCATCTTCCAGTGCTTGAGGCGGGACTTTAGGGCGGCAAGGGCCTCCTCGAGGCTATCTACAATTCGCATGGAATCGCCGCGCTGAAGAAAGTACCAGCCGGGGTACTCCTCCGACTCTGTGGCCGGTATTTCCTCCCCTAGCAGCTTGAGGGGCTGTGGCTCCCGGCTGAACCAGTAGAGGCCGGGTTCATAATGGGGCTCGAGCTGCCATTCCCTGGGAATATCGTTCATAGCACCTCCCTAACGTCGCTGGAAAAGAAGCGCGTGCGATCGGTTCGTCACGCACACCGCCCACCTTGATGCCGGACTCCAGCCTGTCCGCTGCTCCCTCATCCTCACCACGCCCTATAAACAAAAGCGCCCCTGCAGGCTTTGCTGCACGGACGAGGAAAACCCCGCGGTACCACCGCGCTTCCTGAAGCGCCAGCAGGGCTTCAGGCGCTCAAAATGTGCTGTAACGGGCACCCCCGGCAGGCTCTACTGGGCCAGATGGCCGTTCTTCCTGCAGGCTCGCGGGCGACGTTCGGCTGGTGCGTTTCCAGGTGCCCTCTCAGCCGGTGGAGCACCCTTGCTGTGGGCGCGGCCAGCCTACTCTTCCCGGTCTACGCCACAACCCAGTATACATCAGGCGGTCGTGCAATTTCTCAAAAGGCCTGGATCAGCTCGAAAATAAGCCAGCCCAAAAAGAGAACCGCCGCCAAAACCGCTATGGCGTGACGCACCACAGGCTCAAAGCGACCGAGCATGCCCTTGAAAAGCTCCGGAGCACGGCCGAACACGCTTCCTCACCTCGCTTCAGTAGTACATGCCGGGGAAGGTCTGGTTGCGGCCCGAGCTTTTGGCCTCGGCCTGGAAGTGTTTGGCTCGAGCCAGCACGGCCTGGGCGGTTGGCTCGCCGTCGCGGCCGGCAAAACCCAGGCTGATGGTGACTTTAAGTTCAGGGTGAAGCTGGCTCCAGGGGTACTTCAACACCGCAAGCCGCAACCGCTCACAAACCCCCAGGGCCCGATCCCCGGTGATGCCGCGCAGAATCAGGGCGAAAGAGTCACCCCCCACACGTCCGGCAACGTCCGAGGCCCGCAGGGTCTTCTGCACCAGATGCCCCACGCGACGCAAGACCTCATCGGCCAGGGCCTGGCCGAAGCGCTGTGCAATGGTTTGGAATTCGTCCAGGTCGAAGGCAACTACGCTAAACGCCTCACCGCTGGCAAAAGCGCGCTCGAGGGCCTGTTCAAAAGCCAGCTTACCGGGCAAACCGGTCAGCGGATCATCCGTTTCACAGCCGTAGCCCTCCAGCCAGGGGCTGCGGTGGTTTAGCAGGTTGCGGTTCCGCTCCTCAACCAGGCGCTGCACCGATTCCAGAGCCTGTCTAAGTGAGTCGAGGTTATCGCTGGCTTGCGCTATCTGGCCGCGCATCTGCTCGAGCAGATGCAGCAGTTTGAGATCCTCTTCGCGCAGCTTTTCAGCACTCATCTTACTCGAGGATTATATGCAGTTCAGCGTCCAAACCCTGTGCGATTTGACCATCGCCTATCGGCTGGATGCTCTACCCCAATTCACCATTGGGCGGATTGACAAAATTGTGTTGTCAATCCGCTGTAATGTGATTCCAGCCCCGTTCATCGAAGCGTTTCCAGGGATATTCTTAGTGTGAGATGAGTGCGCTCAGCGAAGCCCAGGTACTGGAAACCCTCAAAACCGTCCACGACCCCGAGCTACACAAGGATCTGGTATCGCTGGGGATGGTTGAGCAAATTGCCGTACAGGGCACCAAGGCCGCGATCAAGATCAACCTCACCACTCCGGCCTGCCCCCTCAAAGAGAAAATCGAGGGGGATATACGCCAGGCCCTTAGCAAGATCGGTGCAACCGAGGTCGAGGTGCATTTCAGCGCCCAGGTGCGGGGGCCGCAAAACCTACCGCTACCCGGCATCAAACACATCGTAGCGGTCGGCTCGGGCAAAGGGGGCGTGGGCAAAAGCACGGTCGCGGCCAACCTGGCTGTGGCGCTGGCCCAGGAAGGCGCTCGAGTAGGCCTGCTGGACGCCGATATCTACGGCCCCAGCCAGGCCCAGATGTTCGGCACCCAGGGCGAGAAGCTGCGCGTAGACGTGCAAAAGCGGATGGTGCCCCTGGAGCGCTACGGCGTTAAGCTCATCAGCATCGCCAATATTGTGCCACCGGGCCAGGCCATGGTCTGGCGCGGCCCCATTTTGCACGGCACCCTCAAGCAGTTTCTGCAGGAGGTGGCCTGGGGCGACCTCGACTACCTGATTGTGGATTTGCCGCCCGGCACGGGGGATGTGCAGCTTTCGCTTGCGCAGCTCACCCGGCTCTCGGGCGGCCTCATTGTGACCACCCCGCAGGACGTGGCCCGGATCGACGCTGAGCGGGCCCTGGACATGTTCAAGCGGGTGCAGGTCAGCATCCTGGGTGTTATCGAGAACATGTCGTTTTTTGAGCAAAACGGGCAAAAAACCTATATCTTCGGGCAGGGCGGGGGCCGCAAGATGGCCGAGCAGCACGGCACCGCCTTCCTGGGGGAAATTCCCATTGCGCTCTCGGTGCGCGAGGGGGGCGACAGCGGGGTGCCGGTGGTGATCGGGGCGCCCGATTCGCCCGAGGCGGTGGCCTTCCGCCAGGTCGCGCGCAATTTAGCAGGTCAACTGTCGGTGCAGTCCTACATGCTGCTGCCGATGGCATAGGAGCGTTATGGCTTTGGGGATGGGCGAAACCAAGCTGCGGATTCTGGAAACCCTGCGCTCGAGGGCCTGTTGCGCGGGTTCGCTGGCCGAGTCGCTGGGCATCTCGAAGGTGGCCGTGCACCGCCACCTCGAGGATCTCGAGCGCGAAGGGCTGGTGCGGGCCCGCCTGGAAAAAAACGAGGGCCGGGGCCGTCCCAAGCAGGTTTACCAGGCCGTAGACGAGCAGGCCCCTTACGCCCGGATGTGCGCCGAGGTGCTCACCCATCTCAAGGAGCTTTTCGGGGAAGGTCTGGTGCTGGAGGTGCTGACCCGGCGCAACAACAAGCTGCTCGAGGAGCTGGCCCCGCATATGGAAGGTCTGAGCCTCGAGCAGAAGATTTACCGCCTGGCCGAGTTTCTGACCCAACAAGGCTACCAGGCCAGCTTTTACCGGGAAAACGGGGCCTGGTACCTGGAGCAGGCCCGCTGCCCCAAGCTGGCGCTTTCCCTCGAGCACGGCGAGCTTTGCCAGAGCGAGCTCGAGCTATACCAGCAGCTCCTGGGAGCCACTGTGATCCGCGAAGAGCGCATCTCAGCGGGGGGGCAGTGCTGCCGCTACCGCATCGAGACCCAGGGTTAGACCGCCCTTTTGGCAGGCCAATATAACCAGATGCCCATCGGTTGAAATGCACCCACCGGGGTTTTGATTCCCTATAATACCGTTTCTGCTTGAATCCTTCACCGCCCGCCGAAGTCAGAAGTGAAGGATTCAAGCCGACCGAAGGGAGTAGAAAAGCATTTCGGTAGTATCCGTTTAGGCTTGTCAAAGTGAACGATACTACCGAAATGCGTATAAAATCGTTCAGAACGGTTTATTGATGGGAAATTGTTGGCTTTTCCCAAATAAATGCCCTGCAACGGTTCAGATAACCGAAGGGGCGCTGCCGGTTTTGCTATCGTTTGGTAATTAAAGGGGATGGGTTGGATAAAGGCGGCAGGGGTGGGAGGTATTCAGTATGTCTGAATTAGACCTTGACATTAAGGTACGACCGGGCCTTGACCCGCTCGACCTGCCCCAGGGGGTTATGGTGGTGCGAACCGACCTCGAGGGGCGCTTCGTCTACGCCAACCGGGCCTACCTGCAGTATATGGGGCTGCAAATCCTACCGATTGGTGCCAGCGCGCTGGAGCATACCGACCCCAGGGACGTACCGGCGGTTATGGAGGTGGTGCATCGGGCCCTGGAGAACCCCCACCAGACCTTCTGGGTAGAGTTCAGCAAGCCGACCCGCAAACCCTGGAACCGCAGCCGCTGGGAGTTTATGGCGGTACTGGATGCACATGGAAAGCCGGTGGGCATACAGTGCATCGGTTTTGATATCAGCGATGCCTACCGCCGGGCCCGTTTCCAGGGGGCCTCGCTCGAGCTGCTGGCCTCGGGGCTCAAGGAGACGCTTTCCCCCGAAGAGGTGCTGCAACGGGCCCTGGAGGCCGCTTTGACGGTCGTGCCGGTCGCCCAGGCCGGCAGCGCCACCCTGCTCCAGCCCGACGGATGCTTCCGCTTTGTGGCGGCCAAAGGCTACGACCTGGAAGCCCTGCAAAAGGTCTATCTGCACCCGCGGGAACCCCTTTCGCTGAGCCAGCACATCCAGGCCCGGGTGTTTACCCAGATCGACATCGCCCGCTTCAACCAACAGCTCGACCCCGAGCGGCGGGCCATCATAGAAGGCCCTGGGCGCGCCGGTAGCATCCAGGCCATGCTGGCAACCCCGGTGGTGGTTAAAGGGGTGGCGCGCGCCTACCTGTACCTCGACCACTTTGAACGCCCCGACGCTTTCGACGAACTCGACCTGCGCCACCTGGAGGGGCTGGCCCACCACGTGGCCTGGCTGCTGTACGGGAACGAGCTGCGCAACGAAGTCCAGTACAGCCGCCAGCACGACCCCCAGACCGGTCTGCTCAATCTGTATGGTCTCAGAACCACGCTGGCCCTTTTATCGCCCGCCCCGCGAGCCCTGCTGGCGCTGCACTGCCGCTCCCTGGAACGCGTCCGGCGGCTCGAGGGCGAGGCCACCTGGCTGGCCGTGATTCGCAGCCTCGCCGAGGCGATGCAGGCCGAACTGCGGTCAACCGATCACCTGGCCTTCGACCGGGGCATCTTCTGGCTGGCGCTGGAGGGGGTTGATAACCCCACCACCACCCAGGCCGTGCTAACGCGGCTACAGGTGCGCGTGCGCGAACAACTGGCGGCCCGCTGGCAGCAGCTCGACTTCAGCCCACGGGTGGGGGTGGCTTTTGCCCAGCCGGGCAGCACCCCGCTCGAACTTCCTCAAGCCGCCGAAATCGCCCTGGAGCAAGCCCAGCCCGGGCAGGTACGCTTTTACGATCCCGCGCTGGTAAAGAGCACCCTCGAAGAAGACTGGTTGCACCAGGCCCTGGGGCAGGCCCTGCGGCCGCTTAAGTCGGGGGGAACGCCCCTGGGCTTTTTTCTGCACTATCAGCCCATCCGCACCCTGGAGGATCGGCGCCTGCAGCACCTCGAGGCCCTGCTGCGCTGGCAGCACCCCAAGCGGGGCCCGATCTCACCGGCCCTGTTTCTGCCCATCGCCGAGGAGGAGGGCTGGATGGTGGAGCTGGGGGGGTGGGTTTTAACCGAAGCCATCGCGCGCGCGGCCCAGTGGGGCATACCGATTGCGGTCAATCTGTCGGGCAGCCAGCTCGAGCCGAGTCTGCCCGAACGCATCGCCGGTCTGCTACAGCGCTATAACCTGCCCCCCCAGCACCTGATCCTCGAGGTCACCGAGCAGGTAGCGCTGAACGAAACCAACCTTGCGGTGCTGCGCCAACTGGCCCGGCAGGGACACCCCCTCTACCTCGACGATTTCGGCAGCGGGTTTTCCTCTCTGGAGCGCATCACCAGCCTACCCCTGGCGGCCATCAAGCTGGGCCAGGGATTCGTCAAAAACCTCGGCCCCAACCCCCGCGCCGATACCTCCGAGGCCCGCCTGATGCGCGCCGTGCAGGCCATAGGCCATGGCCTCAGGCTCAAGGTGATTGTGGAAGGCATCGAGACCGAGGCCCAGTACCGCTTCCTTCTGGCCGAAGGTTTTTCCCTGGGGCAGGGCTATCTGCTGGGCCGGCCTGCAGCAATCGAGTCCAGCGAGCAGCTACAGGCCATGCGCAGAGGGGACGCATGAACCGGGCCTTCAGTTGGTCAGCGGTTAATCTGGTCTACGGGGCAATTGCCGCCTCTGCCCTGATTTTTACGTTTTTTTCGGATTTCCTGGGTGCGCAGCCCTCATACAAGCTCCCCTTCCTCATGATTTTTACAGCGACCACGGCCAGCATCTATGGCCTCAAATGGGGGTTCGCGGCCGGCATGCTATCGGCCGTGCTGCTGGCCCGCCTCGCCGGGCTTCAGGCGTGGGATGGTTTACTGCTGTTGCTATCGGTGCTCATCGCCAACGGCATCGGGGGGAGCCTGCGCAGGGCCCACCGCCACGCCAGAATGCTGGCCCGGAGCCATCAGCTTCTTGCAGAGGCCCTGGAGGTTTTGCCAGCCCTGGAACACCGGCAGGCTCTCCTGGCCAGCCTTCCCGAGCACCTTACCAAGTTTGTGTCGGGCGGCCACGCCAGCGTATGGCTGCCCCAAAAAAACACCCTGCACCTGCTCGCCAGCGCCCCGATGCTTGGTGCGCAGGAGATTTCGGCCGAAGGGGTGGTGGGCCGGGCCTTCCGCGAAGGCCGGCCCCAGTACGTGCCCGACGTACGCCAGGAGCCCAGTTTCATCGCAGCCCCTGGCATCAACACCCTGGCCGAGCTGGCCCTCCCGCTGTTCGAACGGGGCGAGGTGGTGGCGGTGTTCAACCTGGAAACCGAGCGGCCTTTCTGGCCTGAGGAGGTCGATGGGCTGATCCGTTTTGCCGAGACGGTGAGCCTGCACCTCGACCGCCTGGCCGACCTCGAGGCCCGTCGCCTGCTCTCCGACCTCTCGGTGGAGCTGCACAAGGTGACCTCCCTCGAGGAGGCCTCGGAGATGGCCCTTTCCCTCCTGCTGCAGGGCCTGTCGCTCAGGGCGGGGGTGGTCTGGGAGGTGCGGGGGGCGCGGATGCAGGCGCTGGCCCATGCAGGCGTAGACGAGCCCACCCTGCTGGAGGTTTTGCGGGAGGGCCTGCCCTACGGTCAGGGCCGGGCCTGGGACGTGTACGCCTCGGGTAAACCGTTCTTCACCCAGCGCTACGCGGAAGAACCGGGGGGGGTGCAGGCTTTGCAGGCCCTGGGCTGGCGCACCTTTGCGGCGCACCCCATCCCGACCCCTGGCTCCCCGCGCAGCCGCTACATCCTGGTGGTGGGCACACCCCCGGAAAGAAACTGGCGCAAGGCCGAGCAGGAGCTGCTCTTGCTCTTCTGCCGCACGCTGGGCATCGGGTTTGAACGCCTGATAGAGAAGGGCCGCCATGAAGGCGTCAGCCGTCTGGTGCAGGCCCTTTTGCAGCAGCCCTCGGAAAACCTTTACCAGATGGTGCTCGAAGAAGCCATCCAGCAGGTGCCGGGCAGTGAGGCCGGGAGCCTGATGGTGCTCGAGAACGGGCTATACCGCTATAAAGCGGCCGTGGGTTTCGACCTCGAGGGGTTGCAGGCCGCCCCCAGCACGGCCGCCGATATGCTCAACTGGTACGGCCTGGGTGAGGAGCGCTTGCACCAGGGCGAGCCCCGCATCCTGAGCAGCGAGACCACCCCCATCCACGAGGTCAGCCATCGGACTGCGCCGCCCGCAGTTGTGAATGGGGCCGGCAGGGTGCACGAGATTCAGGCCAACCTGTGCCTGCCCATCGTCTTTCGGGGTGAGGTGCTGGCCTACCTCAACCTGGACAACCTGCACGACCCGCAGGCCTTCGGCGAGGATAGCCTGCGCGCCGCCCAATTCTTTGCGGCCCCGCTGGCCACCCTTCTGCACGACAGCAAAACCCATCGCCTTTTAGAGGAAGCCGCCCTCACCGACCCCCTGACCAGACTGCCCAACCGCCGGGCCTTCGACAAAGCACTGGCGGAAGAGCTCGAGCGGGCCCTCCGGTACGGCTACCCATTGTCTTTGATCGTGATGGATCTGAAAGGGTTCAAGGCGGTCAACGACCGGCTGGGCCACCCCACCGGGGATCTGGCCCTCATCCGGGTGGCCGAGCTGTTGGAAAAGGAGCGTCGCTCGGGCGACTACCTTTTCCGCTGGGGCGGCGACGAGTTCGCGGCCATCTTTCCACACACCGATAAGACCGAGGCGGTGGCGGTCACCACCCGCTACGCCCAGATCATCGAGTCCATCTGCTTCAACGGGCTGCGCCTGGGGGTCAACATCGGTCTGGCCGCCTACCCCGAAGACGGGGGTAGCCCGGAGAAGCTGCTCAGCACCGCGGACAACCGCATGTACGAGGCCAAAGCCATGGGTATCCCGTTGAAGTCCTGACGGGCCCCCGCTTACACGCATTTCGGTCGGCTTGAATCCTTCCCGACTGTGCCTGGCGGTGAAGGATTTATTGCGGGGCCGCTCATCCGTGCTATGCTGCATTTTGTTGGCTCGTCGGAAGACAGCATGAGGCGTGAATTCCAGCTATCGAACGGGGGCCGCCAGCGGCTGATAGGTCGCTGGAATGCCCTGCTCATCTCCCTTGGGCTTGATCCCGACCAGCATTTTTCTGTACTGGACGACCTGCTCATCCGGTATACCGAGCCCCAGCGGTACTACCACAACCTGGCCCACCTCGACGCCCTGCTAGCACTCCTGCCAGCCCAGCCGCACCTCGAGCTTGCAGCCTGGTTCCACGACGCGGTCTACGACCCCACCCGCACCGACAACGAGCTGCAAAGCGCCCGCCTGGCCGAACAAAGCCTCCAGCGCCTGGGGGTGGCCCCGGCGCTCATCCAGCGGGTGGTGGGCCTTATTCTTGCCACACAGCACCACCGCTCAGACGACCTCGAGACCGCGCTTTTTTTGGATGCGGATCTTGCCATCCTGGGGGCCGAGGCCCGAACCTATCGGGCCTATGCTCGAGCCATCCGGCTGGAGTACGCCTGGCTGCCAGAGGCCCTGTTCAAAGAGCGGCGGGCTATGGTGATTCGCCAGTTTCTCTCGCGTGAGCGCATCTACCAGACCGCGGGGTTTGCCAGGCTGGAGCAGCCCGCCCGCAATAACCTGCAAAGTGAGCTGGCAACGCTGGTTCAGCCCTCATAGGGCCTGCCAGTAGCGCTCGAGGCTCTCCGCCAGCTGCGCCGCCAGCCCCAGGCGGTAGGCCGTAGCCACCCGGCGGCCCAGCGCCTGCACCAGCGGATCGGGGGCGGCCTCCAGGGCCCGCAGGGCCTTCTCCGACAGCGCGATGTAGACCTGCTTTGGATAGGCCGGCTGGGTTGGCAGGCTGAACCAGTATTCGGCCTCTTCGGGCTTCACCACCAAGGCCCCTCGCTCGAGAAACCAGCCGGCCCCCTCGGGGTGCACGTACACCCTGGCGGCCTGGGCAATGGCCTGGCGCACCGCCTCGGCCAATGACAGCGGAACAGCCCACCCCTGGGGCGGCGTTGCGGGCAGTGGGCGATAGGCCTGGGCTCTTAGTTCCACGTTTCGCTCCCCGTTCCACTCATTCATCGCAAGCCCCGCAGCCAGCTCGAGGGCCTCGGGCAGGCGCTCGCCGTTGTCGCGCCACTTTACAACCCGAACCCCATTCAAACGGAACGATAGGTGCTTGCCCTCCCCCATGGTGCGCACGTATTCCGGCCTGCCTTGGGTATAAAACAACGGTTCGGGGTTGCCCTCACCCAGGGGTTCTAGCAATTGTAAGGCTCGGTGCAGCTCGTCTAAGTCTTCCCCATCCAGCCAGCCATCCAAAACCAACTCGGGCTCTGGCACCGGGAACTGCGCGGCATAGCGGTGGATGGCCTCGGTAAAGGCCGGGATCTGGCTTTCTCGGATGGCAAACCCCGCCGCCTGGGCATGGCCCCCAAAGCGCTCGAGGTAAGCCCTGGCGGACTGCAAGGCCCCCACCGCGCTGATACCGGGTGTGGAGCGCACCGAACCCTTGCCCTCGGCGATGATAAACACCGGCTTGTAGTAGCGCTCGAGCACCCGGCTGGCCACAATGCCCATCACCCCAGGGTGCCCTTCGGCATCGTGGATGACCAGCGCCGGATGGGTGGGGTCAAGGGTGGGCCAGATGCGTTCCAGCATGGCCTCTTCGATGCGCTGCCGCTGCACGTTGAGCTGGGTTAGGCGCTCCGCCAGGGCACCGGCTTGCAAAACATCCTGGGTGGTGAGGAGTTCCAGGGCGATCCCGGCCTGCCCCAGCCTCGAGGCCGCATTAATGCGGGGCGCGATGCGAAAGGCGATCTCGCTGGCGCTGAATTCCTGGCAGTGCTGCGCCGCCAGCACCCTGAGGCCCAGGTTGGCAGAATCGCGCAGACGGCGCAAGCCCTCCTGAACCAGGGCCCGATTAAAGCCCTGCAAAGGGGCCACGTCGGCCACCGTACCAATTGCGGCCAGGTCGGCGTACTCTAAGGGTGGATCCCGGCCCAGCAGTTCGTACACCTGCCACAGCAGCAAGAAGGCCACCCCCGCGCCGGTGGGGTGCGCCTGGCCTTGCAGCCCGGGCGAGAGGGCCGGGTGCACCACCAGGCCCGGCGGCGGCGCAGCGCCCGGCGCATGGTGATCGGTGACCAGCACCGAGACCCCATTCTCGACCAGCGCGCGCAGCTCGGCATGGTTGGTGATACCGCAGTCTACCGTGATGAACAGGTCGCAGGCCTCGAGGTGCTCCGGCACCCGATCCATCAGCACCCCGTAGCCCTCCTCTAGGCGGTGGGGGATAAAGGCATGGATCTCGGCGCCCAGCCTCCCCAGGCCGTTTAGCAGCAGCGCCGTGCCGGTCAGGCCGTCGGCGTCGTAATCGCCGTGAACCCGGATGCGCTCGCGTTTTTCCAAAGCTTCAATGATGCGCAAAGCCGCCTGCTTGAGGCCATCGATGGGAAGGCATACCAGGGGGGGCTCGAGGTCTTCCTTGCGCCGGAACCCCCGGTTCCAGAAGACCGCCGCCGCCAGCGGGGGTATACCCAGTTGCTCAATTAATGGTCGAAGTTCGGCCACATGGGGCCATTCACGGAGTCTCCACTTCATCCAGATCTCCACCACACCCGATCCACCCGGGGCCCCCAGGTTACAGGCAGGATGGGCCTCTGTCTCTTCCCATCGGGGGGGCTTGCTGGCTGCTTCTACTCAAGCTGTCCGATCCGGGATGACCGGGGTTTCTTCAGGGTGTTGTTTTTTGAGGGCCTCGAGTTCACTCCTGACCTGGCGCAGCTCCAGGTTGCGCTGGCGCAAAGCAGCCTGGGCCTGCATCCAGCCGGTTAGCACGTACAGCCCCATCACCGCCAGGCCCAGTCCAAAAGCCCCCACCCACAACAGGCTCAGGTGAACCAGGCCCCAGGGCGTACCAATCAGCAGCCCAGGCTGCAGCGCATATAGAACCCAGGCCACCGCCGCCACTCCCAGCACAACCGCGAAGGCCAGCGCGCTCAGAACTTTCATGCTAAAAGTCTACCGCAGCCATGCGTGAGAAAAGCGCCCAGTTAGTTTACAAAAGTTGTAA
>FWWM01004910.1_pt1 | contig 13534 bp, 20 predicted proteins | sample 2228351 | NCBI WGS metagenome assembly FWWM01 (sample SAMEA103939774, study PRJEB20133) | metagenome | reverse complement strand
CAGCAGCGCGCAAGCCTCGTCCGGGCCTTCCTCCCCCACCCGGCCCTGCTGCTCCTGGACGAGCCCTTCACGTCTCTCGACGAGGAGGGAGCGGACTGGCTACGGGGGCTGCTGCGCGCCCACCTCGATTCAGGCGGAGCCCTGGTGCTCACCACCCACCGGCCCGAGGAGGTCGGGGACCTCTGCCATCGGGTTCTGCGCCTGGTCGACGGCCGCCTGGTCGCCCTGGACACGCCCGCTCCTTCTCCCCCTGCCCGGTCGGCCCACCCGCAGAGCGGGCGGATCCCGGGGTTTTGGACCGCGTACCGGGCCCTGGTCACAAAGGACCTGCGGATCGAGCTGCGGGCGAGGGAGCTCGTGCTCTCCATGGGCCTGATGGCGCTCGTGGCCGTCGTCCTCTTCAGCGTGGCCCTGGGCTTAGACCCGACCGTGGTGGCCGCGGCGGCCCCAGGGGTCCTGTGGACCACCGTCACCTTTGCCGCTCTTCTGGGACTGGGCCGCGCGTACGCGGTGGAGCACGAACAACAGGCGGGATGGGCGGTCCTGGCGAGTCCCGCGGACCGGGCGGCCATCCTGGGCGCTAAGGCCACGAGCACCTTCCTGTGGATGGTCCTGGTGGAGGCCCTGACTCTGCCCGTATTCGCCGTGCTGCTGAACGTGGGCCTGTGGCCGCGGCTTGCGGCCCTGGGAGCGGTCCTGCTGTTGGGGAGCGGAGGCCTTGCCCTCCCGGGGACGCTCCTCAGCGCGCTGAGCGCCAGGACCCGGTTGCGCCAGCTGCTGCTCGCGCCCCTCCTCCTGCCCTTGGCCCTCCCGCTCCTCATCGGGAGCGTGGGCGCTACGGCGAAGGTCCTCCAGGGGCTGCCGCTTAGCGCCGCATGGCCCGAATTGCGGGTGGTGGGGGCCTTTGCTATCATCCTGGGGGCCGCGAGCCTGTTGCTCTTCGAATCGGTGGTGGAGGAGGACGGTTGAGCCGGCTGGAGGCAGCGGTCGTGGGGGCGGCGGTTTCGCTCGCGTGGTATGCGGCTTTCCTGTATGCCCCCACGGAGCGCGTGATGGGCCACCTGCAGCGTATTTTTTACGTCCACCTCGGCGCGTGGTGGGCGGCCCTGCTGGCCTTCTTCGTGACCTTCCTGAGCGGGATCCAGTTCCTGCGCACCCGCAACCCCTACTGGGACGAACTGGGTGGCGGCTCCGCGGAGATCGGAACGCTGCTGAACGGGCTCGTGCTCCTCACGGGGGTCTTGTGGGCGAAACCCACCTGGGGGGTGTGGTGGACGTGGGAGCCTCAGCTCACCGCGACCCTCCTCACCGAGCTCTCCTACCTCGGCTACCTCGTGCTCCGCGCGGTCTCGGAGAGGGAACGGGTCCGTCGCTTCGCCGCGGTGGTGGGCATTTTGGCCTTCCTGAACCTGCCCTTGGTGTTCTTCAGCGTCCGGCTGCTCCGGGGGGTCCACCCCGTGGTGTTCGGGTCGGACCCCGCGGGCCGGCCCACGGGGATCGAGCCCGCCATGGTGCAGGCGCTCGTGGTGAGTCTTGTGGCCTTCACCCTTCTGTACCTGGTTTTGGTGCGGCTGCGGCTGCGGGTGGGCCTCCTGGAGGGGACCCTCCGCCAGCTCCGGGTGGAGCTCCAACGCTAGGATGGTCTACCTCTTCTGGGCGTACTGGGTGGTGTGGATGGCCCTGGTGCTCTACCTCGTGTGGCTGCACCACCGGGTCACCCACCTCCAGCGGGAGCTGGAGCGGCTCTCCTCGGAGGTGCGGGAGAGAGCGGGCGTGCGTGGGAGTGCGGAGGAGACGCGGTGAGGTACGGGCCGATCCTCGTCGGCGCCATCCTCGTCTCCCTCGGGACCCTGGTCTACAGTGGGGTGCGGTCCGCGGCCGTGTACTACGTCACGGTCCCGGAGCTTCGGGCCCGGGGAGAGGCGGCGTACGGGGTGCCCGTGCGGGTGGCGGGGAACGTGGCCCCGGGAACCATCCGCCGGGACGGCCCCTGGCTCTTGTTTGTCCTGGAAGAGAAAAGCGCACGGCTGCCCGTGGCCTATCGGGGAGCGGTGACGGACCTCTTCCGGGACGGAGCCCCGGTGGTGGTGGAAGGGACGTTGCGGCCGGACGGCGTATTCCAGGCCCGAGTGCTGCTCACCAAGTGCCCCACGCGGTACGAGGGAGTGGAGGACGCGCCTTGACGGATCTCAGAAAAGGGTGGACAATGCCGGTGGCCTTGAGGGCGGGGCCAAAGGGCCCTGCCCTTTTGTCTTCTCCGAGGTGAGGGCTTGCCGGGGATCCTCGTGGGAGCCATAACCCGGAAGCGGACGTGTTGGCTTGTGGCCTTGGCCGTCCTCGTCCTGAGCGGCTGCCAGCCGTACGTGCGGATGGCGGGCCCCCGGGGGCCTGCCTACGAGCCCCTCCCTCGCTACGCGATCGGGATGGACCTGATGCCCCGCAAGCCCAATGCGGACCGGGGCAAGCGGATCTACGACGCCCGGTGTGCGGTCTGCCACGGGCCCCAGGGCCGGGGGGACGGGCCCATGGCGAGGACCCTCACGGCGCCGGAGAAGAGCCTCTACACGGACTTTCTGGGGTTTTTCCGGATCCACCCCAAAGGGGAACCCCTCCCCTCCCGGCCCGCGAACTTCCACAACCTCGACCAGATGCGGCTCAATACCCCGATCTCCATGTTCGAGACCGTGGCCCGGGGTCGGCCGCACACCGCCATGCCCGGGTTCCAGCACCCCGCCTACGGGGCCGTGGACGGCGGCACACCGAGGCTTTCCGACCAGGAGATCTGGGACGTGGTGTTCTGGGCGTGGAGCCGGACCACCACCCGGGAGCGGCTGCGGCTCGGCCGGAGGATCTACCAGCAGCGGTGCGCGACCTGCCACGGCGTTTTCGGCGACGGCCGGGGCCCGAGAGGGGAGGAGTTCCGGGAGCTCGTGTGGACCTGGGCGCGGGGCGTCGGACCCGGGATCTTCACGGACCGGGACTGGATGGCCTACCGCAAGCCCACGGAGCTCTACCAGCGCATCGCGGAAGGCGTGGAGCGGCGGGGCCTGCGCCTCATGCCCGCGTACCGGGACGAACTGCGCCCCGACGAGATCTGGGCCGTGGTAGAGTACCTGTGGACCTTCGTGTACGAGCCGCCCGCGGATCTGCGGTAGGAGGGAGAGGATGGCGGAGGAGCGCAAGACGACTGGGGTGAACCGACGGACCTTCCTCCAGGCCCTGGCCTCCCTTCCCGCGCTCGGCGCCCTTGGGGCCTTCGTCGCGCCGCTGCTGCGCTACCTCAAGCCGAACCTGGAGCCCGGGCTCGGCGTGCCGCAGGGGAAGCTCCCGCCGAACCTCACGGAGGGCGACCTGCCGAAGGGAGAGCCGCTCCCGATCGCCCGGGTGGAGGAGCTGCAGGAGCCCTGGTCCAGCAAGTTCTTCGTGTTCACCCAGAAATACCCGCAGTACACGCCGGAGCTGGCGCGGGCCTTCACCGTACCGGGGGTGGCCATCCGGCTCCCGTGGAAGGTGCGCTTCCCGGGGTACAAGGAGGGCAAGGAGCCCACGGACATCGTGATCTTCTCCCGGATCTGCCCGCACCTCGGGTGCATCTTCAACTACGTGCCGGACTGGCGGGAGATCACGGCAGGGTACGGCGGCTACACACCGCCCCCGGACCGTCGCCACGGGCTACTGGGGTGTCCCTGCCACCTCTCCATCTATGATCCCGCGGACCGGGAGGTCCCCGGCCGGGTGCTGTCGGGCCCCGCACCCCGGCCGCCCCGCTACTTCGTCTACGAGATCCGGAACGGGATGATTGTGGTGACCGCGGTGGAACCGGGAGGGATCGCCTAGCCATGTGGGAGCGCCTGCGGGAGTGGTTCAGCGAGCGCAAGCAGAAGCTGGACCTCTTCGACGAGACCAACGTGGAGCGCTACGACAATCCCCTCTACCTCCTCGGCCAGATCGTGTACTTCTCCTGGATCGTGGTCATCGTAAGCGGCATCCTCCTCATGATCTGGTACGAGCCCACCACCCACGGCGCCTACAACTCTATCCTCCGCATCCAGCGGGAGGTCCCCTTCGGCTGGCTCATCCGGGGCATGCACAAGTACGGGGCGGACATGCTCATCATCGCCATCACGCTCCGCATCTACCGCATGTACTTCCTGGGAGAGTACAAGCGGCCCAACGAGCTCAGCTGGATGATCCTGTTCGCCTCCCTGGTGCTCGCGATGATCTCCGGCCTCACCGGCTACCTCCTGATCTGGAACCAGCGGGCCTTCTGGGCCGCGAAGGTGGTGCTCACCGTGGCCGTCTACCTGGACGAGCTCCCCCTCATCGGCCAGACCCGGTTCGGCAGCGCCATCGCCTTCGCCTTCCTCGGCGGGCCCGCGGAGGGGCAGGGGACCCTGACGCGCTTTTACGCCATCCACTTCGGGATCTCCATGCTCCTGCTGATCCTGGTGGAGCTGTACTTCATCTTCACCCGTCGGAAGCGCTTCAACCTCTCGCCCACGGCCATCGTGATCCTGCTCCTCATGCTCGTGGCGGCCAGCTGGATCTTCCCCGCGGAGATGGGCCGACGCGCGGATCCCAACCGGACGCCGCTACCGATCCTCTCCGACTGGTACTTCCTCGCCCTCTACCAGTACGTGAAGTACACGCCGCCCCTGTGGGCGGGCCTGGGACCGGGGCTTCTGATCGCCTACGGGATGCTGGTGCCCTTCCTGGACCGCAGCAAGGGACGGCGGCCGAGCGAGCGGCCCTTCTTTACCGTGGTGGGCATCATGGCCCTCACCTACTTCCTGGTGTTCACCGCCCTCATCCTGTTCAACATCGCGGTGATCGGGCGGGACCCGCATATCGTCCTCATCCTCACCGCCCTCACCCTCCTGCTGGGGTTCGTGCTGGAGATCCGGTACCGTCGCAAGGTCCGGGCCGCGGAGGCGGCAGCCCCCAAACCCGCGCCCCGGGCGGTTCCCGCGGCGCGGCCGGCACCGAGCTCCGGAGCGTAGCGGTGCTGCGGGTGGCCTTCTTCGTGGCGTTCGCGGTCGCGGTCCTGGCCCTCCCCCAGGCGTGGTCCGGGTGGGAGGCGGCGGTGCAACGGGGGGATCCCGGAGCGTGGGCCCGGGCCGTCGGGTGGAGTCTCCTGCTCGTGGCCGCCTTCCTCGGAGCCGGGCTCGTGATGTACGCGGCGGACCGGCGGGCAGGCCGGGTGCGCCGCCGCATCGGGCTCTACGAGCACATCCTGACCAAGCTGAGGACACAGCGGGGCTCCACCCGCGGGATCGTGCTGGTGAGCCTCGCCTCCCTCGCGTGCGTGGGGGCGATGGTGTACGGGGAGCTCGCAGACCGCCGGCTCCTGAGCGCGGGGGCGATGGGGGTGCTCCTCATGCTGTACTCTGTTCTTGTGCTGCTGTTCCGGAGATCAGGGATCACCGCACGGGAGGAGTGAGGCGGTGTACCGGAGGCTCATCCTAAAGCTGCAGGACTGGACCTTGCGGCTGGACCGCGCGATCCAGCGGGTCTACCCCCAGGACTTCAACCCCCTGTACTACACGGGGGGACTTTCGAACCTCTTCCTCACGATCCTCGTGGTCTCCGGCATCCTGATCTTCCTGTACTACGAGCCGAGCCTCGAGGGCGCGTACGCCTCCGTCCAGTTCCTCACGGACCACGTGCCGTACGGGGTGATCTTCCGAGGGATCCACCGGTACGCGGCGGACGCCTTCATGGTGGCCATCCTCCTGCACCTGTTCCGGAACTGGTTCACGGAGCGCTACCGCAAGGCCCGGGACGCCGCGTGGATCTCCGGGATGTTCCTCCTCGTCTTCAGCGGGCTTGCGGGGTTCACGGGGTACCTCCTGGTGTGGGACGAGCGGAGCCAGCTCCTTACAAGCCTCACGGTACAGGCCCTGGGGAGCGTGCCGTGGGTGGGGGCGTGGCTGGTGCGGCTGTTCTTAGGCGGGCCCGGGGTGAGTGACGCGACCCTCCCGCGGTTCCTGTTCCTGCACGTGGGCCCGGCCGTCACCCTCTACATCCTCCTCTGGTGGCACTACGTGCGCATCCGCCATCCCAAGGTGTGGCCGCCGGCCCTGTGGGTCCTCTTCAGCGTCGGGCTCCTCTTCTTCCTGGCCGCGGCCCTCCCGGCCACGAGCGGCCGGCCCGCGGCCCCGGACGCCCAGCCCGAGGGGTTCGCGGTGGACTGGTTCTACCTCTGGCCGTACGTGCTCGCCCGGTGGATGGCGCCGGGGTGGGCGCTCCTGCTGGTCCTGGCCCTCGTGGTCTACGGCCTGTGGATCCCCTACTCCCTGCCCGATGACCCGCACCGCGTCCCGCGGTCTCCGGGGGTGGCCGTGGTGGTGGAGGACAACTGCACGGGGTGCGAGCTGTGCTACTACGACTGCCCCTACAACGCCATCTACATGGTGCCGAGCCCCTACCCCGGCAAGACCCGGGCGGCGGCCAACCGGAAGCTATTGGCGGTGGTGGTGGACTCCCGGTGCGTGGAGTGCGGGATCTGCATCGGAGCGTGTCCCTTCCAGGCCCTGGAGCTCCCGCGGATGCTGGAACGGGACATCCAGGAACGGATCCGGCGGGCTGCAGGGGCCGCGGTCCCCGCCGGGTAAAGGAGGAGCCATGGCGCCGGTAACGGAGCGCGGAGAACCCGAGCGGACCCCCCGGGTGGTGGGCTTCCTGTGCGACTGGGCGGTGTCCAGCGAGGGACTCGTGAACCCGGACGGGACCATGAAGGACTGCCCGGAGGTCACGATCATCGTGGTGCCCTGCTCCGGGTTCGTCCGCCCCGCCTGGCTGGAGCTGGCGTTGCGCAGCGGGGCCGCGGGCACCTTCGTGTGCGGGTGCCCCATGGGCGACTGCCTGAACCGGGAGGGGAACTGGCTCATGGAGGGGCGGATTGACCAGCTGCGCAAGCGGCTGCAGCGGCAGCGGGTGGACCCGGATCGGGTGGCCTTCTTCGCCTACGGCCTCCACGACCGGGCGGAGTTCGTAGCCGCGGTCCGGGAATTCGTGGAGCGGGTCTGCAACCTCGTCCCTGCAGGAGGGAAGCGGTGATCGGACGGTTCAACCCGCGGGAGCTCCGCACCTACCTCTGGTACACCCTCTTCTGGATCGGCTTCTTCCTGTTGTTGCTGTTCGTGGCATCCTTCGGCCTCGTGGCGGAGACGTAGATGCTGGGCTGGATGTTTGCCGACGAACCCTGGAGCCCCTCCCGCCGCTTCCTGTACCTGGGGACCCTGTGGGCGGCGCTCGCGGCCCTCCACGAGCTCGCCGGTAGCCTCCACCTGGTGTTCCCGGGGATCTTCGGGGACGTCCCGTGGCTTTCGTACGGGCGTCTTTGGGCCGCCGCCCGGGACCTCTGGGTCTTCGGGTTCTGCGGGAACCTCCTCCTCGGCGCGCTGGTGGCCGTCGTCCCGCAGGCGGTTCGGGAACCCCTGTGGGGCGTGCGATGGGTGAACCTGGCCGTCTGGCTCCACAACCTCGCCCAACTCCTGGCCTGGTGGGCCCTCCTCCAGGGCAATAGCCGCGGCCGGCTGTGGGGAGAGGCGCCGGGGAGTGCGGACCTCCTCCGGGTGGCCGCCTCCCTCCTCGTGCTAGGAAGCCTCGTGCGCACCGCACGGGCCGGCCGGCGGCCGGATCCCGTAGTGGGGCTTGGTATCGGAGCGGTGAGCTGGCTCGTGGTGGTCCTGGTGCTCGGCAAGGGACTCTTCACCCCAGGCGGAAACCCGTACTGGGGGATCGTGGACGCGCTCGGCCAGGCGTTCCTGCGGCAGGGGATCCTGTGGCTGTGGCTCTTTGGTGCGGCCTCCGCGGTGACGTTGGGTCTGGTGGGCGGGCGGATCCATGCGCAGGACGGAACCTCTTCCGTGCCCACGGTCGTCCTCCTCACCACCGCGGCCTTCGCTCCCTTCAGCGCCGGCTCCGAGCTCGTGTGGGGCCCCGTGCCCTTCTGGGTGCAGACGGTGGGGGCGGTGGCCGCCTCCCTCCTCCTGATCCCCGCCGCGACGGCCGCGTCAGGCGTGTGGAAGGCCCTCGAGGGAAGGTGGGCCGCGGTCTCGGACGCTCCTGCCCTCGCCTTCCTCCTCGTGGGGAGCGCCGCGTTCCTATTCGGATCCCTTGTGGGGGGCCTCGCCTCCTTGTTGGGCCCTGCCCGGATTTCCGGCCTCACCCTGTGGACGGAGGCCCGGGCGGCACTTGTTGTAGGGGTCGGGGCGGGGTCCGTGGGACTGGGGGCGGCGTACGCCATGGTCCCGGCCGCCATCGGCCGGATGCTCGTAAGCCCGCGGCTTGCGTGGTGGCACTTCTGGGCCTGGACGGCCGGGTGGGGGTTGGCGGTGGTTGCCCTCCTTGGGGCGGGCCTCGCGCAGGGCGCGGTGTGGGCGACGGGGACTGTCCCCTTCAGCCACAGCGTCTCGGCCATCGTTCCGTACCTCGCGGCCCGCTCCCTCGGGCTGGGCCTTGTGGCCTGCGGGCAGTTGGTGTTTTGCTGGAACGTGTTCCTCACCGCCGACTCCGGCGTCGAGGTTCCCGCGGGGGAGCGGGAGCTGGCGGTGGCCGTGTAGGAGCCGAGGATGCGGATTCCGGTGGGTTCAGCCCCCCTGCTGTGCCTGGTGACCGCCCTGGCCGGGTTTACGGCCACCGTGCTGCTTCCGGGCGTGCCGCCGGCCCGCCCGGTCCGCACCCTCACCCCTGAGCAGCGGCTTGGGTACGCGGTGTACCTCCGGGAAGGGTGTGCCCAGTGCCACACCCAGCAGGTCCGGGCCCCGGAGGCCAGGTTCGGGATGGTGGCCCGGAGCGGGGACATCGGCGCGGGTTCGAGCCCCACGGACTACGCCCACCTGAACCCCACGGCCCTGGGAACGGTGCGGATCGGACCGGACCTCACGCACGTCGCGAGCCGGATCCGGAGTCCCGAGGAGTTCGTGCGCCTGCTGCGGGAGCCGCAGCGTCGCACCCCGGGAGGGCGGATGCCCTCCTACGCGTACCTCCCGGAGGCCGAGCTGCGGGCCTTGGTGGCGTACTTATTGACCCTCAGGTGAGAGAGGCGATGGCAGCGCACACGCCCGTTCCGGAGCACCCCACACGCCAAGACGCGGAGCGGCTTCCGGCCCTCCTCCTCGTGGTCTACGTCCTGCTCCCCGTGTGGGCCGTCTTCTACCTGTTCGTGGTGGGAGGGCTCGTGGCCCCGGAGGTGCGGCCCGTTGCCCGGACGGTTCCCGGAGTGGCCGGGATCGCCGCGGGTCCGGTGGAGGACGGGAGCGAGCAGATCCAAGGGATCCTCGCGGTGGTTCCGAAAGAGGCCCTGGACGACCGCATGCCGACCTTGAGCCCCGCGGCCCTCTCAACCGCCCAGCAGCAGTACGCCACCTTGTGCGCGGTCTGCCACGGCCCGGAAGGCCGCGGGGACGGCCCGGCGGGCGCCACCCTGAACCCGAAGCCCGTGAACTTCCACGCCCGGGCCTTCCAGGAGCGGATGCCTCCGGGTGCCACCTTCTGGGTGATCAAGCACGGGCTCGCGGATACCCCCAGGCGCAGCGGGATGCCGGCGTTTGGAACCCTGAGCGACGAGCAGGTGTGGGCCCTGGTGGCGTATATCCGGCAGCTGGGCGCGCAGCAGGCCCGATGACGGACCTCGAAGTCCTCTACCGCCCGGTGGAGGAGGACCTGAGGACCCTCCTCCGGATGCTCGCGGAGGAGCTGAGGGCGGATGACCCCTTCCTCCAGGAGCTGGTCTCCCACGTCCTCCGCACCCGGGGCAAGCTGTTGCGGCCGGCCCTCACCTTCCTCAGCGCCCGGGTGGTGGGCGAGCCCCCTGCGGAGAGCCTGAACCTGGCCGCCGCGGTGGAGCTCATCCACATCGCAAGCCTCATCCACGACGACATCATCGATGAGTCCACCCTCCGCCGGGGGGAACCGACCGCGAACGCCCGCTGGGGCAACCAGGTCGCGGTACTGCTGGGCGACTACCTCTTCGCCAAGTCCTTCCACCTCCTGGCCCGGATCGGGTCCGCAGAGGTTGCGGCTCGGATGGCCATGGCCACGGTCTCTATGAGTCAGGCGGAGATCCTCCAGATCCGGCACGGAAATAGCCCGCACACGGAGGAGCGCATCTACTTCCGCATCGTGGAGGGCAAGACCGCCCAGCTCATCGCCTCCGCCTGTGCCTCCGGGGCTCTTCTCGCCGGGGCGGAGGAGGCCGTGGCGGAGCGCTTCCACCGGTTCGGGCTGCACTGGGGGATCGCCTTCCAGATCACGGACGATACCCTGGATCTCACCAGCGATCCGAAGACCCTCGGAAAGCCCATCGGGAGCGACATCCGGTCCGGGAAGATGACCCTCCCCCTCATCCACGCCCTGCGCCACGCCCGGGACGGAGAGCGGGCGCAGCTGGTCCGTCTGATCCAGGAAGGAGACCTCGAAGGGCTCCGGGAGGTGCTGGAGCGCCACGGCTCCTTCGCCTATGCGCGGGCGGTGGCCCACCGGCACGCCCAGCAGGCCCTGGAGGCGCTCCAGGGGCTTCCGCCGGTGCCCGCCCGCCAGAGCCTCATCGGCCTCACGGAGTTCGTCCTCGCCCGGCATTACTGACCGCTCTCCTTGCTACACTACTCGAGGGAGGCGAGGTGCTCTGACCGCCCAGGGGCTGCGCCGTGTCGCGGGGCCGTTGCTGCGCCTGCGGGAGATCATGGTGCGGATGGCCATCCGCACCACCGCGGCCCACTTGGAATCCCATGCCCCTCGGATCCTGGAACGGTGGCGGGTGAGCCTGCAGCGGCGGGTTCCGCGGTACGCGGCAGATCCTGAACTCACGGAGCAGTGGGGGAATCAGACCCTGGCCCTCCTGATCCGGGTGCTGCGGGCGGAGGCGGAGGAGGAGCGCCAGACCCTTCGGGAGGAGGTCCACGAGCACGCCCACCGGGTGGCGGCCCAGCAGCTCCGGTCCGGCTTCAGCCTGGAGGAGATCCTCCAGGCCATGGGGCTTCTGCGGACCAGCGTGAACGCCCAGATCCAGACCATGCTGAGCCAGCGACTGTGGGTGGCCTTCCCCCCGGACGTGTTGCTCGCCATGGACACCCTCCACCGGGCCATCGACGTGCAGATGCTGGCCGTGGGCCAGGCGTACCTGGAGGCGCGGGACCGGGTGATCCGCCAGCGCGAGCAGGAGCTGGAGCAGACCAACCGGCAGCTGCGGACCCTGCTCCAGGAGATGCACCACCGCATCAAGAACAACCTGCAGACCCTGGCGGACCTCCTCTACCTGGAAGCCCTCTCGGCGCCGGAGGAGGCCCGCCGGAGCCTGCGCAACAGCATCGGCCGGGTGAAGAGCATCGCCGCGGTCCACCAGCTGCTGAGCGCGGAGCACATCGAGGAGGTGGACATCCGCCAGCTGGCGGAGCGCATCGGGGAGACCATCGTCCACGAGCTCGGGGGGCCTGATCGCCGGGTGACCGTCGAGGTGGTGGGAGAGCGGTTACTGCTGCCCAGCAAGCAGGCCACCTCCCTGGCCCTGGTGCTGAGCGAGCTCGTGACCAACGCGGTGCAGCACGCCTTCGACGGGCAGAGGGGGCACGTGCGCATCCGTCTGCAGGCCCGGGACGCGGAGGTGGTGGTCTCCGTGGAGGACGACGGTCGAGGGCTTCCGCCCGGGTTCGATCCGGAGCGGGACGCCCACCTGGGGTTGCGGATCGTCCGAGACCTGGTATACCGGGACCTGCGGGGGGTGTTCGCCATGGAGAGCGGAAAGGGAACGAAGGTGGAGGTGCGGTTCAGCCGATGAGCGAGCGGTTGCGGATCCTCATCGCGGACGACGAGGCCATCCGCCTCATGGCCCTGCGCACTCAACTGCGCTCCCTGGGGTTCGAGGTGGTGGCGGAGGCCACGGACGGGGAGGAGGCGGTGCGGCTGGCCCGGGAGCGGGAGCCGGATCTCGCCATCCTGGACATCAAGATGCCGGGCCTCGACGGCATCGCCGCGGCCCGGCAGATCCTCCAGCACCGGCCCATCCCCATTCTCCTCCTCACCGCCTACAGCGAGGTGGAGCTCGTGGAGCGGGCCATGGAGGTGGGGGTGTTCGCGTACCTCGTCAAGCCGGTGACGGAGGAGGACCTGTTGCCCGCCATCCTGCTGGCCCGCCGGCGGTTCGAGGAGTTCCAGGCACTCCGGGGCGAAGTCCAGGATCTCCGGGAGGCGTTGGAGGCCCGCAAGCTCATCGAGCGGGCCAAGGGCATCCTCATGAAGCGGCTGGGCATCAGCGAGCAGGAGGCCTTCCGCCGGATGCAGGTCCAGAGCCAGAAGGAGAACCGCAAGCTCGTGGAGATCGCCCGGGCCATCATCACCGCCCACGGGGTCATGTGAGGTGACCTACCGTCCCGCGGAGGAGATCCGTGCCCTCCTTGAGGAGGCCGCGGAGCTTCTGCGCCAGCACCTGGCCCTGGGCCGGACCGAGCTCCGCCGGATCCTCGTGCAGCTCGTGGTGGGGCTCGGGTTCTTGGTGGGCGCCGCCTGGTTGGGCTTTGGCCTCCTCCTGTTCCTGCCCTTCCTCCTCACCCTCCTGCTTGCCCTCTGGCTTCCCCTTTGGCTGGCGGCCCTCGTGCTCTTCCTCCTCACCGCAGCCGGATCCGCCGCCCTATTGTGGACCGGCGTCCGGCGGATCCGGGCGATCCGGGTGCAGGCGCTTCCAACCATGCTGGAGGAGGACATCCAGTGGATCCGGAAATTTGTGAGCTCGTGGCGGCGATCCGAGCCCTCCGGGAGGTGATGGCGGACCGCGTTTGCCGGATGCGGCAGGAGCTGGGGCGGGTGAGCCGGTCCGTGCGGGAGATCACCGGCTTTCTCCGGCGGCGCGCACCCGTGGTCGGCCTTGCCCTAGTTGGCATGGCGGTGTTTTTGGGGGTCCGGCGGCTGCGCCGCCGGCGATGACCGGTTGGTATAATGGGCCCGGAGGTGGCGGATGCCCTTCGGGATCGGGACGACAGAGCTCGTCATCATCCTCCTCATCGCCCTCCTGATCTTCGGTCCCTCGCGGCTCGCGGGAATCGGAAGCTCCCTGGGCCGGGCGATCCGGGATTTCCGACGCTCCATGCGGGAGGACGACGAGGAGGACCGGATGAAGACGTAGCACTCGGTCATGGCGCGCCGGACCCACCGCGCGTGGGGGGCTTTGCTCTTCGTGGTCCTCCTGGGCGGGGTGGTGGGGCACGTCCTCGCGGAGTCCGTGCGCAACCTGCCGGGGGTCTCCGTGCTTGCCCGGACGCTGGAGGTCGGAGTTCAACCCGCCCTGCGCCTTGATCTCGCCCTCTTCACCTTCACCTTTGGGTTCACCCTCCGCCTGAACCTGGCCATCCTCCTCGGGGTGTTGATCGCCCTCTGGGTGTGGCGCCTGGTCTAGGCCGCGCGAAAACGCATGCGTTTCCTCGTTCGTTGAAGGCGGGACGGCCATGGCGGGGCTGCGCGCGCTCCCCCCTGAGGCACGGCCGCGGGAGCGGCTTCGGATCGAGGGTCCGGAGGCCCTGTCGGTCCGGGAGCTCCTGGC
>FWWM01013098.1_pt1 | contig 13545 bp, 11 predicted proteins | sample 2228351 | NCBI WGS metagenome assembly FWWM01 (sample SAMEA103939774, study PRJEB20133) | metagenome | reverse complement strand
GGCAAGATGGTGTTGACAATGTCCGCTGGAACAGTGAGGCGCGGGTCGCTGTGCGAGTGGGGCAGAACCGATGGCTTGTGGAAATGGCTATCCCCCTGCAACGATTGGACCGCGTGCCCATCTTGAGCGACACATGGCGGGTGAACTTCGCTCGCGAGCGATGGGCAACGGAACCGCCCGAGTTGCTCACTTGGCAGCCATGCCAAAGCAGTTTTCACGAACCCGAACGCTTTGGCGCTGTTGTTCTGACGGGTGTGAGGGAACTCCCTGTTGTTCAACGCCTCTCTGCTACCATTGTCCAACGAGAAGCAAAAGCGATGCAAACTCAACTAAGGCAGTGGCGCTTTCAATTCCCTTCGCAACCCCGCACGGAAACAGGCAAGCGCGTCGTTGCGTTCCTGCAAGAATGGGAGCAGCGCTTGATGAAGCCACAAGAACTTTCGGCGCTGTGGCAACAAGTGCGAGCAGCCCAAAAAGAGCAAGGGAAGTGGCAAGCGATGGTGACCCAAGCGAAAGTCGTGGAGCGGTTGGGGCAACCTTATGCCGTTTTTGCCGTCTCGCCCATGACCAAACTTCGCCCAGAGCAATTGCCTGACAGGGAACCAGTCAAAAGCGTCACTTTGTTCGCTGCTCGTGGTGAAGGCGAAAGCGTTCAACTGCTCATAGCAGCGTTGGAGCGCCCCTTGACAAATGTGCGAGTGACCGTCAGCCCGTTGGTGGGACCGAAAGGCTCGTTGCTCGTTCCCGAGGCGCGGTTGGTTGGCTATGTGCCGGTGCAGAAGCCGACGCCCGGCGGTTTCGGCGTTGTTGGGCGCTACCCTGACCCCCTGTTGCCCTTGCGCCCCTTTGATGTCCCGCACGGGGAACACCAATCCGTATGGCTCACGGTGTGGGTGCCGCAGGATGCTGCGCCCGGCGATTACGAAGGGGCAGTGCTCATTGAACCCCAAAACGCACCCCGCACAACGGTGCGGCTCCGAGTGCGCGTGTTCCCTGTCACCCTGCCGACGCAAAGTTTCCTGAAAACCTGCGTGCTCATCTGGGACTACAAAGCGAAGCAAGTTTACGGCGACGCGTGGACGCCTGAACGCAGCCGACGCTTTTACGAACTGTGCTTGCGCTACCGCTTCACTCCGCCCCCGCCGCTGCCTTGGGACAAAGTGTTCGTGCAGCAACCAGATGGCACATGGGGGGCGAATTGGGACGAGTTTGACCGAGCCGTTGAAGAGTGGATGCGCAAAGGTGCGACTGCCTTTTCCATCGGTGGCATCCTGCGGTGGGGCACAAAACCGCCACCCGCAGAGCAGCAAGCCGAAGCGGCGGCGAAGTTGCGATTGCTCAACGACCACCTGACGGCGAAGGGGTGGAGCGAGCGGTTCTACTTCTATGTGTTTGACGAACCCAGCAGCAAGGAGTGGGACAACATCAAGCAACTTTGCGGGTTCGTCAAGCAACACGGACCAAACTTGCAAGTGCTGCTGACCGCTGGCTACGGTGCGACAGGCTCTTTCCGAACTCACGCCCCAACCCCTGAAGGCGCTGCCTACCGCGAGTTAGCCGACTTCATCAAGATTTGGGTGCCCCACATTGACTGCTTTGACGAACCGTTCCTTCGGCAACGGAAAGCCGCTGGCGACCAAGTCTGGATGTATGTGTGCATCAGCACCATCGGCAAAACTTACCCAGACATCTGGCGGATTGACTGGACGGGCGTTGCCCATCGGGTGATTGGTTGGTGGCTGTGGCGCTACGGGTGCGATGGCTTCCTCTACTGGTGCGTCAACTACTGGACGGATGAAAAGGGCAATCCGTTTGACCTGTTCGCCAACCCCGTTGCGTATCCAGGTGGCAACGGCGACGGCTTTTTGTTCTACCCCGACCCGCAAAGGGGCGATCCCATCCCTTCGGTGCGCGCGGAGATTTTCCGCGATGCCATTGAGGACTACGACTTGCTCACGCTGTTGAAGCAGCGGAATCCGAATTCACCGTTGCTGCAAGCGGATGCCCTTGTTCCTGCGCCCAACAAATTCGTGGACGACCCGCAGGCTTATGAGCAGCGCCACCGCGCCCTGTTGGAAGCGTTGGCAAAGTAGGGACGAGAATCGGTAGCGTGATCCCTTGTGGACGACGGTTATTTAACCTTCGCCGGGGACAAGCCTCCAACGCTACCGCAAAAAAGTCATCTTCGTTTGCGGATGTTGAAAAGCCGATCTATTGCGGAGGTGAAAACGCATGGCAGAGCGGTTGGCAACTCACGGCGGCGAACCTGTTCGCAAAACACCTTTCCCAAAAGAGCGGAAAGTAGGCGATGAGGAACTCAAAGAACTAAAGGAAGCCATTGAGAGCGCTTGGCTCTTCCGCTGGGGTGGGACGAAAGTGGAAGCCTTTGAAAAAGCCTTCGCGCAGCGGCACGGTGTCCGCTTCGCTGTCGCTTGCACTTCGGGCACTGCGGCTATCCACTTGGCAATTGCTGCCCTGCAACTGGAACCGGGCGACGAAGTCATCACGGCGCCCATCACCGACATCGGCTCGGTGGTGCCCATCTTGAAGGAAGGGGGCATCCCCGTCTTCGCCGACATTGACCCTGAAACGGGCAATATGGACCCTGAAAGCGTTGAGCGGCTGGTTTCACCCCGAACGAGGGCGATTTTGGTTGTGCATTTGGCAGGCAACCCGTGCGACATGGATGCGTTCGTGGACATCGCCAAGCGACACGGCTTGACGCTTGTTGAAGATTGCGCCCAAGCCCACCTCGCCGAATACAAGGGCAAACTGGTGGGCACCATCGGGCACATCGGCTGCTTCAGTTTGCAGCAAAGCAAGCACATCACGACGGGCGATGGCGGTGTCAGCATCACAGACGATGAGAACTTGGCGACGAAGATGGCGCTGTTCATGGACAAGGGATGGGAACGGGGAAGCATGACGGCGCACCGCAAGTATGTGATGCTGGGGCTCAATTACCGCATGAACGAGTTAACGGGCGCCGTCGCGTTGGCGCAGATGAAGCGGCTGGATTGGGTCGTTGCGGAGCGGCACCGAAAGGGGCGCTTGCTCCGCCAACTCATCGCTGAATGCCGATTTGTCAAGCCGCAAAAGGTTCTGGATGGCTGCAAGGAAGTCTACTGGCACTTCCAGTTGTTGGTTCAGCCGAATGCGCCCTTCACCGCTGACACTTTTGCGCAAGCGCTGCGAGCGGAAGGCATCCCCTGTTCTGCGCACTACATCGGCAAACCCATCTTCCTGTGTCACGAAGCGCTGCAACAGCAGCGGGTTTTCGGCTCTTCCCGCTTCCCCTTTGACCATACTGACCGAGAGGTGCGTTATGACGAGACCACTTGCCCTCGCGCCCAAGATTACCTTAACCGCCTTGTGGTGCTCCCACTCCACGAGTTCCTGAGCGACGACGACATCGCTGACATGGCGAAAGCAATAGTCAAGGTAGAGCAGGGACTGTCATAGTTGTGGATTGCGACCGATGGTTAGAAAAACTTCGTCTTCAGCGTGACGAGTCTTCCCGCAGGAACCCCTGAACAGACAATTCCTTCGCGCTACATGGAGAAGGCAATAAGGAACCCGTCCTGCCAATCCTTAATATCCTACACTGAGCAGGTATTGACACAGAAAGAGCAGCGTGCTAAAATGTGAGCGGGCATGATGACATGCCCTGCAAAATTCACGAGGAGGTGTTTCGTATGGCGTTGGAGCGTCGTGGATTCACGCTCATTGAGTTGCTGGTGGTGATCGCGATTATCGCGATTCTGGCTGCCATTCTGTTCCCTGTGTTCAGCCAGGCTCGCGAGAAAGCGCGGCAAATCACCTGCACTTCCAACGAGCGCAACATCAGCACCGCCATCCAGCAGTATGTGCAGGATTACGACGAGTATTTCCCCCCGTCTCAGTATGGTGGCGGCAGTTCGGGCATTCCTCAGCAAGAGTGGAAAGGGTTGATTTGGCCGTATGTCCGACATGGCTCCTACTATGCCGGCTCTGGGGGAACATGGGTTGGCTGGGGTGGTCTGTGGCTCTGCCCCTCCTACCCCGACAGAAACCATGCCCACTCCTATGTCGTCCACCGTCACCTCTTTGTGGACAACTGGGGTGGGGGATACGGCATGCATCCTGCTCGCGGCTTGGTCAACATTGATGCCCCCGCTGACAAAATCATCTTGATTGAAACGGGACGGAACAACGCTACATGGGCTTGGGTGTTCTTCTGCCCTATGGAATGGCAATGGACCAGTTGGACGGGCTACCCCAACATCCAACGAGATGGGAGCGAACTCTCTCTGCAGTATGACTGCGACTACACGGACACCCAGTCTTCCCCCACATGGGCAGGTTGCGGCATGATGCCTCGTTATCGGCACAACAACACCTGCAATGTGACCTTCGCAGATGGACATGTGAAGGCAATGACCCGTGGTTCCATCATGTGGTATCGCAACATCTTCGTTGAAGGTGGCGTCTACTACTGCAACTCGCCAGGTTTCGGTCGTCCCAGTTGGTATCCGTGGTAAGCCTGGAGGGGGCACCTTCAAGGGTGCCCCCCCTTGCGATTTTTTTTGAAGGTGTGAAGGAGGGATTGCGAGATGCAGCGGAACACTTTAATCGTAGTCGTTAGCGTCGTCATCATCATCTTGGCAGCGTTGCTCATTTTTGCGCAGGTGCGGCGAGGGCGAGAAGCGCTTCGCGTTTCTGCGCCGCAACAGGAGATTGAGAAGCAGATTCAGGAAATTCAGAAGAACCCCAACATCCCTGAACATGCCAAGCAGCAAATCATCTACCAGTTGCGCATGCGGCAAGGTGCTGCCCAGCAAATGGGATCCCAACCCCCATCGCGGTAGCGTGATGACCTATCTTCACCAAACTCCGCTATCCTCTGATGGGCAGGTATTGACACAGGAGGGACAACGCGCTAAAATAAAAGCGGGCATGCAGATGCCCATAAAACACTCTGATGGGGGAGGTGTTTCGTATGGCGTTGGAGCGTCGTGGATTCACGCTCATTGAGTTGCTGGTGGTGATCGCGATTATCGCGATCCTGGCAGCCATTCTGTTCCCCGTGTTCAGCCAGGCTCGCGAGAAAGCGCGGCAAGCAAGTTGCACCAGCAATTCTCGCAACATGGCGATGGCGTCCATGCAGTACATCAACGACTACGATGAGCGGTTGATGCCGGGCGAGTGTTGGGGTTGTGGATCGCTCTCAAACCCACCCAACAACCCATCAGCCCAACCTGATTGGTTCATGCCTCACTCTCGCTGGATGGTTCGGATTCAGCCTTATGTGCGCAACCTTCAAATCTTCACCTGTCCCTCTGGAGGCACAGCGACCACATCAACCACTGGGTGGCGCCCTACGGATCCACCGAGCACTTGGGGTCCGGTTACTTTCGCATGGGGTTGGACTTTCCCTATAGCCTGGGACAATTTGAGCATTGGCTACGGTGCCTCCCCACGGGTTAGAGGGAGCGGACGCCCCCTTGCCCAAATCCAACGACCCGCTGAGGTTTTCCTGTGTGGCGACTCCGCTCACAAAGATGCGTGCTGTAACCGTATCGTTTCGGCGAATGCTTGCACTTCTCAAAGTTACTGCGCGAGAGACTGGGCAGTTGGAGAGTGGAACGACGAAAAGCGGGCGCGCTACACCCGCCACTTGGAAGGGCAAATCTACAACTTCTGCGATGGGCACACCAAGTGGTTCCGATGGAACTCCATCTACCGCCCGGACAACAGCATCGTCGGTCAGTTGCACGGTTGGGGGCAGTTCTGATTAGTGCCTAAAGAGGAGGGGAAGAGGATGAAACAGAATGTGCCAACGGCTGTGGCGGTTATCGTTATCGTTTTGGCAGTTGTCATTGCGGCTCTTGTGATCTGGCTCAAAGCGGGAGAGAAGCCTATCGTTGGCTTCCCCGAAAAAGGGATTGGAGCGGGAGCACACCCTGGCATGAAGCCGTCGGGACAACCTCCCGCGCCTACTGCCCCGCAGGGTGAAACAAAGTAGGCAACGAAGGGGGTAAGCCTTGTTACGGGCTTGCCCCCTTTCTGCTTTGCCCCCACATTGCTCTGGCGACCATCCACAAAAGTTTGGGGATTGCCAGCAAGCGGGGGAGGCGCTTTGGGTCTCTGACAGTGCGATAGAGCCACTCCAAACAGAGCCGCTGCACCCACGCAGGGGCGCGTTTCACCACGCCTGCATAGACATCAAAACTGCCCCCAACGCCAATGCAAATGGGCACCTGCAGTTCCTGTGCGTGGCGGGCAATCCATTTCTCCTGCTTGGGGATGCCAAAGGCGACGAACAGGATGTCGGGTTGCGCCGCTTTGATTTGTGCAATCACCTGTGGCTCCTCTTCAGGCGAAAAATAGCCATGATGCGTCCCGACAACTTGCAGTCCAGGGTAGCGCTGCTGCAGGTTTTGCGCCGCTTTGTCAGCGACTCCAGGGCGTGCGCCCAGCAGGAAAACGCGCCACCCTTTTTGCGCTGCTCGCTCACACAGTTTCGCCATCAACTCCACGCCGGGCACCCGCTCGTAGACGGGCAGTCCCAGCAGCCGTGCGCTCCAAACAACGCCGATGCCATCTGGCGTCACCAAATCGGCGTTTTGGACGATGCGGCGAAACTCTTCGTCTTCCTGCGCGCGCACCAAAGCAGAAGCATCAGAAGTGACCACCAAATGGGTGCGCCGTTCGGGGATAAATCGTTCCAAGATGTCCAAAGCCTCCTCCATCGTAACGGCTGCCACTGGAACGCCCAACAAATTCACAACGCCTTTACCTGCCTTGCGCGCGCTAAAGCGGACGGCAATCCAAAATGCTACCACGCCCACAAACAGCCAAACCGCCATGATGAGCAACTTTAGGCTGAAGTGCACTTCAATCCATCGCACGAGTAGCAGGGCAAGCAAACACAGGTAACCGTGCGCAACGGTCAAGAGCCAGAAAGCGCGGCGTTCGTCCACGCCCTCCGCTGTCAGCAAATCAAACAGGCTTCGCCGCTGCGTTGGCAAAGTGAAGCCCCCTGTGTGCAAGCGGTAGGACACTTCCAACACAGGTAACCCTAACGCCAAAGCGGGCGCGATGAAGACAAGGAAAGCCGTGTTTTTCAGTGCACCTGCAACACTCGTCATAGCGAGCAACGCTCCGAGGGACGCTGCCCCACCCGCTTCTGCGGGAAGCCCCCATAAAGCCACCCCCATGCCTACTGTCGTCAGTGACAGGGCAAGGGCGAGGGCAGGTTGCGTCTGCGTCATTGCCACAATGAGCGCAAAGGTGAGTCCGCTGAGCACCGCCACGCTCCACGGCAATCCTTTCAAGCGCGCGGTTGGGCGCATCAAGGCAGTGAAAAGCCAAAGCCACAAAGTTGTCAAGGGAATTGAGAAAGCGCCCAATGCGACGAACTGGGTTGTGAAGGGCATCTTCACGGCATCTACGCGCAATCCTGACACGCTAACGAGGAGCGCACCAATTACTGTGCCGAACTCTCGCACGAGCCGATGAGGATGCCGAGAGGACAGCCCTGCAACGGCGACGAAGATGGCTGTAGCGATTGTTAAGGGAGTATTGGCACCCGTTCCGAGAACTGCTCCCGCTATCGCAGCAGCGCAAAAAACTGGTAACCACCAACTCGCTGCCGCTTTCTGCCACCACCTAAGGATGGCGCCCGAGATAAGCCCCAACAGCAATGACACCGTCGTTAACTCCATCGGGTGATTGCCCAGCATCACTCTTCGCCCCTCTTAGGGACAGAGCACCTCAGCGCGCCAGCGACATCAAAAGCGCCAATGCGAACAGCGCAAGGGAAGCGAAGAAAGAAGCGGGGACGAAAGGGATGAGCCGAGGTGCCATCAACGGTTGCCCTTTTGGTTGCCCGGCACTGTCCAGCGTTTGAACTTTCCACGCGCGCAGGCGCGTTTGCGCCTTGTCCTCAAAGATGCCCCAAAAGCGCACCCGTTCGCCTTGCGTCGGTTCGTCGCCAGTCGCTTCGCCGTAGATGAACACTTCCTTTTCGCCTTGAGGGGTGAGCACTTTCAAGTGCCAACTGGGCACTTGCACGGGTTTGCCTATAAGCCCCCATAGTGACTTCCACCCCAACGGGCTGAAGTAAGGGCGACGCCACTTGAGCCACGACAACACTAAGGTCACCACTGCTGCTAACAGGGGAAATAACCACACGCTGGAGAGAGCGAACACAAACAGGACAAAACACAAAACGACAAAGCCCCAGAAAGCGCCTTCACTGGGTGGCGTTACGGCGTCAACTTTTACCCGTTCCGTCACCGTGCCTTCCAAAGCGGGGGCAGGGTCGCGCAACTCCAGCCACGCTGTTCGCGCGCCGATAGTGACAACGGTTTTGACCAAGTCCCAAATCTTTCGCGCTGCTTCCTTCGCCTCCTCCGCAGCCGCTGTGGGAGCAGGCGGTCCACTCTCAGCGGGTGGGGGTGATGCAACTTCTTGGACAGGTGTCAAAGGTGCCCCGCAACTGGCGCAAAACTTTGCTCCCTCTCGGTTTTCTCGCCCGCACCGTTGGCAACGAACCGTTCTCACTGCCGCCATCGGAGGTCACCTCGTCGCTGCTACACTTTCTTTGCGCTTCACTAAAAGTTTGTCGCTCACAAAGTGGAAATTGCGCTACACTTATTCGGGCATCTCACTGATGCCTGCGCCTCACAAAGCGACAAACTGCACAACGCTCTTTACTGCGAGTATTTTTGACGGACGCCATCGTCAACTCATGCTACGGGCTTCAGCCCGTAGTCGGGGACGCCACTGAGCGTAAAGGCGCAATGCGTAAAGCGTAACAGTTGTTGACGGTAGCGTCGCCGCTTGTCGGCGACGGTCGTTCAACTACCGAGCGTAGGAAGGGCGTCATCAACCACTGGCGAAAGCCAGTGGCATGGACGGTGAAGCCCCGATAACTTTTGCGTTAAAGAGCGTCGCACGAAACCTCGCAGCGAAGATGGAGCAAAAACAGCGCGGAGGCGAAAGCAAGGGATGTGGCTGAAAGGGTTTTTCGTGTTGGTGGCAGCCTTAGCGGTCGCTGGCGCCATTGGCATGTTGGTCGCCCGAAACCCAGTGCACAGCGCCCTGTTTTTGGTGCTCACGCTCTTTTGCGTGGCTGCCGTTTACTTGCTGCTGGGCGCGGAGTTTTTAGCCATCGTGCAAATCATCGTTTACGCTGGCGCCATCATGGTGCTGTTCCTGTTCATCATCATGCTGCTGAACTTGGGGCGGGACGAGTTTGGACCCGACCCGTTACCGTCGCAGCAGCCGTGGGGTATGTTAGTGACTTTGCTGTTGGCGATAACGCTGGTCACGGTTGCGGGAGCAGCGGTTGCCCTGCGGCAACCTTTTGACCCTCTTTTCCTCACGCCCCTGCCTGAGTTGGCACGGACACTGTTTACCAAATACTTGCTGGCAGTGGAAATCGCTTCGCTCATTCTGCTCATCGCCATGATTGGCGTTGTGGTGATGGCGAAGCGACCGAAGGAGGGACCGTGAGTTGGACAGCGGGGTGCCTCTCCCGTGGGTGCTTTGGCTCAGCGCCATCTTGTTCAGCCTCGGCGCCTTAGGCGTCCTCGTTCGGCGCAACATCATCGTCATGTTCATGAGCATTGAGTTGATGCTCAACGCTGCCAACATCGCGTTAGTGGCGTTCTCCCGCGCCCACAACAACTTGGACGGTCAAATCATCGTCTTCTTCACGATGACGCTGGCGGCTGCCGAAGTGGCGGTGGGCTTAGCCATCATTGTTGCCCTGTTCCGCCTCAAGCGAACCATTGACGCTGACCGCGCAACGCTGCTGCGGGAGTGACTGATGGGACGGGGGAGGAGCGGAGAAACGGAGACACGGGGAAACGGAGATGTTGGGGAGCAGGAAAAAGTTAGCGTCGTCCCTTGCGGGCGACGGTCGTTAACATCCGTCGGGGACAAGCCCCGACGCTACCAGAAGGTGTGGATTGGCGCTGCGTGACTAATTACAAACTTGCCGAGCGACGCCTCTATCGTAAGAGGGTGAAAGGTGATGGCTAAACGCAAGGACGCAGCCTTGCGAAAGGAGCGTTTGTTCTGGCAACGCCATGACGCTATGGAAGTCTTTGGCGAAACGGGATGGGAGGTCGCTGAGAAAGGCGCAACGGAAGTCCAGTCGGTTTACCTTGCCGTTGCGGGAAAGGGAGGGGTAACTTTGCGCCTTTCGCCAAAAGTGCTGCAGCGCCTCGGTATCCGCAAGGGTGAGCAGGTGCAAGCGTGGATAGAAGGCAAGCGGCTCATCATCACATCCGCAAAGCAATCGCAAAACCGAACGAAATCGCAGCGACACGAACGCTGACGAAAAGGACGGGATGCGCGCGTGGAAGGGCAAGCAGCAATGACTTGGCAAGTGCTCAAAGGTAGCATTGAGGATTGGACGCCCATTTTGGCGGTTCTGGCATTCCCGTTGGTGGGGTTCCTCATCAACGGGTTGTGGGGGCGACGGCTCTCCCGCGCTGTTGTCAGTTGGATTGCTTGCGGCGCCGTCGGTGGGGCGTTCCTCGCCTCCCTTTACCTGCTGCTGATGAACTTTGCTGTTCCACCCTATCAACGCGCCGTGCAGGTTCATGTTTTCCCGTGGCTGGAAGCCGGTCCCATCCGCATCCCCTTCCTGCTGCTCATAGACCCCCTTTCGCTGACGATGGCGCTGACCGTTTCGGGTGTCAGTTTCCTCATCCATGTCTACTCCGTCGGCTACATGGCGCACGACGAGGAATTTAGCCGATACTTTGCGCTGCTGAACCTGTTCGTTTTCTTCATGCTGCTTTTGGTGCTGGCGGGCAACTTAGCGACAATGTTTATCGGTTGGGAGGGTGTGGGGCTGTGTTCGTTCCAACTCATCAGTTTCTGGTTCACCCGCGAGCGAGCCGCAGAAGCGGGGCGCAAAGCCTTTATCGTCACCCGCTTCGGCGACTTCGGCTTTCTGGTAGCCACACTGGGGTTGCTGGCGCTTTTTGGGACGCTGGATTTCGGCGACATCGCCCGCGCCATTCGTGAAAACGAGTTGCTGGTAACTTGGTGGGGCGAAAAGGTTTTCGCTTCGGATGCTCTTAACAAACCTACCGCTATCGGGCTCAGTTTGGGCACATTGATTTGCTTGGGACTGTTCATGGGTGCGGTGGGCAAATCGGCGCAGTTTCCGCTGTATATCTGGTTGCCCGACGCGATGGAAGGTCCTACACCTGTCAGCGCCCTCATCCACGCTGCCACGATGGTGACCGCTGGCGTTTACATGGTGGCGCGGTTGCACTTCTTGTTTGAGCAAGCGCCTATCGCTTTGCTCACCGTTGCGGTTATTGGCGCCTTTACCGCTGCTTTCGCCGCCACGATGGGTTGTGTGGAAAACGACATCAAGCGGGTGCTGGCTTACTCCACCATCAGCCAACTGGGCTACATGTTCCTCGCATGCGGTGTGGGCGCTTATGTTGCTGGCATTTACCACCTTGTCACCCATGCTTTCTTCAAAGCCCTGCTGTTCCTGTGCGCCGGTTCAGTGATGCACGCAATGCACGATGTGCTGGACATCCGCCGCATGGGTGGGTTGGCAAAGAAGATGCCTACGACCGCTTTCACTTTCTGGATTGGCGGGTTGGCGTTGGCGGGGCTCATCCCCAGCGGGTTGTTCAGCAAGGACGCCATCTTGCACGCTGCCGAGCAACAAAAAGTGCTGTGGGGCTTGGGTTTGTTCACAGCAGTCTTGACTGCTTTCTACACCACTCGGTTGGGCATCAAAGTCTTTCACGGCAAGCCGCGCGACGAGCACCTTTATCAACACGCGCACGAGAGCCCCGAGATCATGACCTTGCCCATGATTTTGCTGGCGGTGGGCACTTTAGCGGTGAGCGTTTTGTGGTTACCTTCCTTCGTGCCCCTGCACCTGATGCCCTTACCCGCCTATTTGCAGCCTGTGTTGGGAGAAGTGCACGAGCCGCCAGCGCAAGAAGCCCTCGTTTCCACCTTGTGGGCAGTAGGAGCAGCAGGCTTGGGGTTGCTGGTGGCACTGTGGGCATATGCGTGGCGAGCAGGTGCCCTTTGGCGGCTGGCGCAAATTTTCCCTTGGCTCTATCGCCTTGTTGCAGGCAAATACTTTGCGGACGAGTTGATTGCTGCTCTCATCACCCGACCGGGACGGCGCTTCAGCGAGTTCGTCTCCGCTTACTTTGACTTGGGTGTCATTGATGCAACTGTTAACGGCGTCGGTTGGATTACCGCGCAAGTGAGCAATGTGGTTCGGCGTTGGCAAACGGGCTTCGTCCGCAACTATGCCCTTTACTTCGTCGGCGCTTCCGTGTTGCTGCTGATGGTTTTGCTTGCGCGCAGCGTGCTCGGTCGGTAAGCCTTTGAAGTAGGGGACTGGGGATCGGGGACTGGCATCTGGAAGTGGACGCACCGACAATGTGTTAGGAAACGAACCGTCCAGCAGCACCAATTTCGCTCTTCGGTTTGTTGGGGTCTGGAGTGAGCAAAAATGCAACGGCGGGAGTTGTTGCGATTTTTGGCGGGTGCGAGTTTGGCAGGGCATTTGTCGCTTCCGAAAACTGTAAACGGAGGTGGGCAAGGGATGATTGACCGCAGCATCGTTGTGGACACGACGAAAAGCCCTCATGCGAAAGTGCGCCCTGTTCCCATCGGCGCGGTGCGGTTGCGCGACCGCTTTTGGCACCCCCGCTTGGTTGCCCTACAGGAAGTCACGCTCCCAACGCAATACGACCTGATGGAAGAAACGGGACGCTTGGACAACTTCCGGCGCGTGGCAGGGAAAGTGACAAGCGAGTTTCGCGGGCTTTACTTCAACGACAGCGATGTTTACAAGTGGGCGGAAGCCGCTGCGTGGTCGTTAGCCGTCAACCCTGACGAACGAACTTCTCAGTTGCTCAACCGCGTCATTGACGAAATCGCTGCTGCGCAGGACGAAAACGGTTACCTCAACACCTTCTTCTCGTTGGAGCGCAAGCACCAACGCTGGACAAACTTGCGCGACATGCATGAACTCTACTGCGCAGGGCACTTGTTCCAAGCCGCTGTGGCACACCATCGGGTGACAGGTGAAGAGAAGTTGCTCCAAGTAGCGCTGCGGTTCGCTGAGCACATCGCACAAGTGTTTGGACCAGGCAAGAAGGAAGAACCCGATGGGCACCCTGAAGTGGAAATGGCTTTGGTAGAGTTGTTCCGTGAGACAGGGGATCGGCGCTGGCTTGAATTGGCGCAGTTTTTCGTGGATGTGCGGGGACACGGTCGCATTGGTGGTTCGCCTTACCATCAAGACCACCAACCTTTCCGCCAACTGAGCGAAGTGACGGGACATGCGGTGCGCGCCCTTTACCTGAACGCGGGCGCTGCCGACATTTACGCCGAAACGGGTGAAGCAGCGCTGATGGACGCTCTCCAACGCATGTGGCGCAACTTGACGGAAAAGCGGCTGTATGTCACCGGCGGCTGCGGCGCCCGCTACGAAGGCGAAGCCTTCGGTCGCGATTACGAGTTGCCCAACGAGCGAGCCTACGCAGAAACATG
>FWWM01013096.1_pt1 | contig 13545 bp, 8 predicted proteins | sample 2228351 | NCBI WGS metagenome assembly FWWM01 (sample SAMEA103939774, study PRJEB20133) | metagenome | reverse complement strand
GACCTGTTCCTGAAGGGCCTTGAGGGCGCGGTGGTAGGAGCGCTCGAAGCGGGCGGCGTGGCGGGCGAGGCGGTCGAGCTGGGCGGCGAGGTTGGGGTCGGTGAAGGCGGCGGGGTTGTTGAGCAGCTCAGCTTCGAGGCGCTGGACGCGGTGGAGGTTCCAGGCGGCGTGGAGGAGCTGAACGAAGAGGCTGACGGCGATGGGGCTGGAGGGTTGGATTTCGGCGAGCAGGTCGTCGCGGAAGTCCTCGAACTCCTCGCGCTCGTCGTCGGCGACGATGAACTGGCGGGAGTAGAAGCCGTGTTTGAGGGCGTTGAGCGAGGAGGTGGCCTTGCCCTGTTCGGTGACGGGGCCGGTGGAGAGTTTGGCGTTGGCGCGGTTGGCGGCGATCTGAGCGGACGTAGCCATAGTGTAGAAGCTCCTTTGTTGGAATCGGTGCGGAAGGGGAGGGGCCTGACAGCTCCTCTCTGCCAATCAGGATACCAAGCCGTTGCCAGAGAGCGGGCGGGGTGGCGTATCTAAGCTGTTGAAAAGAGGGCAGGAAATTTGTTTTTTGGGGTTGTGACTGAGTTTTTTGGGGGGTGGGTTTTTGGGCCGCGGATGAACACAGATGGACGCGGATGTTGGTGGAGGTGGGAGGGTTGGGTCCGGTGATTTCGCAGGCTGAGGCTGATTCAGGAGTCAGGTGTCAGGAGGTCTTTTCCCCGGTCATGGGGCGGTACCGGAAATGGCCGTTGTGGGTTGCCGGCACCCGCGCTCGCGGGTTCTGCGGATGACGCGGACAAGCTCTTGTGCGGTGACGCTGGTGCGGAGGGAACCGACTTCGAGCGGCGATTTCCTCCAACGAGCGGGCCGAACGATGTACGAGGGGCCGTCGCGGCGCCGGATGATCCGGTGGCGCAGGGGCTTGTCCAACGATCACCGCGACGAGCGCCGAGGCGTCGATAGCGAGATCCGTGTCCAATTGCACAATGACCTGGCGGCCTCTCTCGAGCGTGCAACGGCATCCCGGACTGCCGGCGGACCTGTCGCAAGGAGTGAAAGCCACAGATGCACGCGGATAGTTAGAGGAATTCGGTGGGCGCCGCCTCGGCGGGGCATGAGTGGAACGGTCGCGACGATCCGGACAGGAGTGGCGGCGCGCTGCACGGGTGGGCAGGGCTACTTTCGGTTCTTGACGGTGCAGGGGGTTTGGAGGTGGAAGCGGGCCCGACGGGCGCGGTCGGAGGAGGGGGCCAGTTCGATGGCTCGGCGGTAGGCTTTTAGGGCCTGTCGGCGCTGCCCCAACAAGTCGTAGGTCTGACCCAGGCGATACCAGGCGAGCTGGGCGGCGTGGAGGGTGAGTTCGTTGTCGACTTCAGTCATCCTGCGGAAGTCTTCGAGGGCCTGGTCCAGGTTCATGTACCAGAACAGGAGGGTGCCGCGGGTGTACCAGATTTTGTGTTCGGGCATGCGGTCGTAGCCCGGGGCGCCCTGGCGCTTGAGTTCGATCATTTCGTCGATGACTTTGAGGGCCTCGTCTTTGTTGCCGAGGTCGCTGTACATCTGGACCAGTTCCATGCGCAGGATGTAGTTGCGGGGGAACCGCTCGATCAGCCTCTTGAGGATGGGCACGGCGTCGGCGGGGCGGCGCTCGCGGCGGTAGGCGACGCAGAGGAGGATTTCGGCGTCATGCTTATTGCGGTTGCCGTTGCGGGCGACCTGTTCGAGGCCGAGGATGCCGCTGTGTTTGTCGCCGCGAAAGCCGACGAGGAAGCCGAGCAGCCGGTAGTACCAAGGGAGGGAGCCGACGACGTATTCATGGATGGCCGGGATCATGGCGGCGTCGGCCTCCGAGGGGTCGAGGTCGAGAATCTTCTGATGGGTTTTGCGCGACGCGGTGGCGTCTTTGAGTGCATCCATCCAGGCTTTGCGGATCAAGAAGTTGTAGTTGGCGCGGAGGCCGTAGGCGACGCCAAGCGTGTAAAGGGCCTCGACATCGTCGGGTTTATTTTGCAGCCGCTGTTCGGCCAGCGACATCGCCTGGGAGATGGCGCGCAGGAATTCCTGCTCATCTTCTTTTTTGGGTTCGACCTTGGGCCGGCGGAGGAAGGGGTTGCTGCCGGTGACGAGCTCGCTTTCCAGGGCGCCGACCCGAAAGAGTTCGCGGTAGAGGATTGTCTGGGCGATATGGTTGTGGTAGTGGGGGTTGTCGGGGTATTGGGCGGCGAGGCGGCGGAAGGCGGCGAGGGCCTGGTCGTACTCGAGGTTGTAGAAGTGGTCGAATCCCCTGCGCGCCCTGGGGTCGTCCTCCAATCCGAAGAGCGGGGTCAGGAGAGCGGCGGCGACCAGCGCCAGGCGCCTCATAAATTTCATTCTAGTTGGCGCAGGGCCCACCGGGCGTGCTCGGCGATGAGGGGGTCCTCGGAGGCGGCGAGCTTCCGGAGTGGGGCGCGGAAGCGGGGCCGGCGGCTGTTGCCCATGGCGACGGCGACGTTGCGCAGGAAGCCGCGATAGTGGGCGCGAGTGACCGGGGTTGAGCCGAAGAGTTCCCGGAACTCTTCTTCGGTCAACGCGGCCAGCTTTTCGAGCGGCGGGGCGAAGGCGACGGGGGCGAAGGCGGGGTCGCGGGCGAACTCGGTCTGCCCCGCCGGCACCAGCATGTCCCCCTGCGCCACCCAGTGCACGCCGTGCACGGTATACCGTCCGGCCTCGAAGAAGCAGGGGCAGACTTCCTGGCAGATATCGCAGCCGAAGACGTGGTTGCCGATTTTGTGGCGGTGTTGCTCGGGGATGGGGCCGCGGAGCTCGATGGTGAAGTAGGAGATGCAGAGGCGGGAATCGAGGGCGAAGGCGGGGCCCTGCGGGCGGCCGGTGGGAACGATGGCCCGTGGCGGGCAAGCGTCGATGCAGCGGGTGCAAGTGCCGCAGCGGTCCGGGGGCGGGCTGTCCGGCGGGAGGTCGAGCGAGGTCAGAATCTCGCCGAGGAAGAACCAGGAGCCCTGCTGCTGGTTAATGAGGCAGGTGTTCTTTGCGATCCATCCGAGGCCGGCACGGTAGGCATAGGCGCGTTCGAGGATCGGAGCGGTGTCGACGCAGATCTTCCACTGGAAGGGTCCCGCCTCCGCCTGGAGCCTCCGGACGAGGAGGCGAAGCCGGCGGCGGATGAGGCGGTGGTAGTCTTCGCCCCAGGCGTAGCGTGAGATCCAGCCGATCTCGGCGGTGGAGAACCGGCTGGAGGAGGGCTCGGGACCGTTATAGAGCAAGCCGGCGCAGATGACGGACCGAGCGGAGGGAAGCAGGCGCCGGGGGTCGAGGCGGAGTTCGGCACGACGGCCGGTCATGTAGTGCATTTCGCCGGCCATTCCCTGGCGGACCCAGGCGGTGAAGTAGTCTGCTTCCGGGACGGGCTCGGCGCGGGCGATGCCAGCGAGCTGGAAGCCGCAGGCGGCCGCCAAGTGTTTCACCTGGGCGGAGGTGACCAGCGGAACGGAGCCTAGGGACACACTTTCATTGTGCACTCGCGAGCTGAAGTTTGCGGCATCGCAAGCTAAAGCCGGCGGCGCTGGGGCTTGGGGACCAGCGTTTGGGGACCAAGGCTTGGGGAGTGCACGCTGGGGCCGGCGGTTGTTCGGGAGGGTGTTACACAGGCACTGGCTCGGGTTGGGCAGCCGGGACAGGCTCGGGGGGCGGAGTGAACTTGACGGAGACGAGTTTGGAGACGCCGGGCTCCTGCATGGTGACGCCGTAGAGGGCTTCGGCCGCCTCCATGGTGGTCTTGGCATGGGTAATGATAATGAACTGCGTTTGGCCGGCCATCTGTTTGAGCAAGCGGAGCAAGCGCTGGATGTTGGCCTCGTCCAGGGGCGCGTCGACCTCGTCGAGGACGCAAAAGGGACTGGGCTGGAACTGGAAGATGGCGATGAGCAAGGCCAGGGCGGTGAGCGCCTTTTCGCCGCCGGAGAGCAAGAGCACGTTTTGGAGGCGCTTGCCTGGGGGCGAGGCGACGAGGTCGATGCCGGACTCGGCGAGGTTGTCCGGGTCGGTGAGGCGCATTTCGCCGGTTCCCCCGCCGAACAGGGTGCGGAAGGTCAGGCCGAAGTTCTCGTTGATGGCTTGGAAGGCGTGGGAGAAGCGCTTGCGGGTTTCGGCGTCGATTTCGCGGATGGCCTTCTCGGTGTCGCGGATGGAGTCGAGCAGGTCCTGGCGTTGCGCGTTCAGGAAGTCGTAACGCTGCTGAGCCTCTTCGTACTCCTCCAGGGCGGCGGGGTTAACGGGGCCGAGGGCTTCGATACGGGCCTTGAGGTGGTTATAGCGGTCCTCGGCGTCGGCCAGGGCCAACTCGTCGAGGGTCTGTTGGTCGGTTTGGGGCAGCTCGGCGAGGGAAGCGTTGAGTTCTTTGCGGGCGGTCTCATCCAGGTAGCGGAGTTCGGCGCGCTTCTCGGCGAGGCTGACTTCGATTTGAGCCCGCTTTTCCTGGGCCTGGTGGGCCTGGAGGCGGAGCTGTTTGAGGGTCTCCTCGAGGGTGGTCAACGCCTGGCGGAGTCGGGACTCTTCGGACTGGAGTTCGCGCACGCTCTCTTCGGTGACCGAGACCTGGTGAGACAACTCGACGGTGCGGGCTTCGAGTTCGGTGTTGCTGTGGAGCAGGCGGGCGCGCTCGAGGCTGAGCCGCTCGATTTCCGAGGCGAGTTCGGCGCGGCGGGCGAGGAGTTCGCGTTTGCGGGCTTCGAGCTGAGCGCGGGCGTTGTGTTCGGCGCGGCGGCGCTCTTCGCGGCCGGCGAGCTCGACGCGGAGGGCGGCGTGCTCTTCCGAGAGGCGGCCGGCGAGGAGCTGGAACTCATCGAGGCGGGCGCGAGTCTCCTCGAGGGCCAGTTCGCGGGCGGCGCACTCACGCTGCTTGGCCTCAACGCCGGCGGCGAAGTCGCGGCGCTGCCGGGTGGCGCGGTCGTTTTCCCGGCCCAGCCGCTCGAGCTCGTCCTGAGCGAGGCTCGAGCGCTGGGCGGCGCGGGCCCGCTCGTCGTTGGACTTGCGCAGCTCGTGCTCGAGGGCGAGGACTTCTTTTTCGCGGGTTTGCTGCTCGGCGCGGAGACTCTCCAACTGCTCCGCGCCAGTGGCGATCTCCCGCTCCAGCGCGGCGGCCTGGCGGGCGAGCTCATCGAGTTGGCCCTGGCGAGACTGGACCAGGGAGGTCAATTCGCGCAGCTCACGCTTCAGGGCCAGAGGACCGCTGCCGGATTTCTTGCCGCCGGTAACGGAGTAAGCGTGGTAGCAGACTCCGTCGGCCAGCAAGAAGTAGAAGTGCGGGTACTGAGGGGCGAGCCGCCGGGCGGCTTGGTGGCTTTCGACGAGGAAGCAGCGGGCGATGCGGGGCACGAGTTCGGCGGGGGCCTGCGTCAGGCCGTTGGTGAAGCGCAGGACACTGCTCAGCGGTGCGGCGAGGCCGGTTTCGGGTCCGAATGGGAGCTGGGCGGAGAGGGGCGACACCGGATCGGCGCCGGGGTGGACCAAGAAGGTGGCGCGCCCGTCGAGCTCATGGCGGAGCAGCTCGATGCCGGCGTCGGCCTGGGCCCAGTCCTTTACGACGACATACTCGAGCTCGTCATGGAGGAATTCCTCGGCAGCCTTCTCGTATTCGGGGTCGACCTCGAGGAAGTCGGCCAACACGCCGAGGGGCGAGAAGTCGCGTTTGGGGTGATGGCTGAGGGCGGTGAAGAGCCGTTTGACGGACTCGGTGGTATAGGCCCGGTGAGACAGGATCTCATCGAGAGAATCCTTGCGGGCTTTGAGGGCGGAGGTCTCGGCGCGGAGGGTGTCGAGTTTGCCGCGCAGGTCGTTAAGACGAGCCTTTCGAGCGTTGAGCGCCTGCTCGATTTCGCGGCGGCGGGCGGCCACGGCGTTGAGTTCGGACTGGCGGGTTTGGAGAGCGGCGGACAGTTCGGCGCAGCGGGCAGCGAAGCGCTCGAGCTCCTCGGCGGCGGTTTGCTGCTCTTTGGCGGCGCGGGCGGAGTCGCGCCGGATGGAGGCGATGTACTCGTCGATCTGGGCGAGTTCGTTGTTGAGCTGGGCCGCTTCGCCAAGCAAGCGCAGGACGGCCTTGCGGCCGTTCTCGAGGGCCTCTTGGTGGAGGCGGACCTGGTGTTGGGCCTGTTCGCGTTCCTGGGCCTTGGCGGCGAGGGTGGCGCGGGCGGCTTCGGTGTGTTGGTCGAGCTCGGCCAGGAGGCGGGAGAGGGCTTCCAGCTGCTGGTCGATGGCGGCGCAGCGGGTCTCCAGGGACGCGGATTCGGTTTGGCTCTGGGTGTGACGGAGTTCGATCTCGGCGATCTGGTGCGTTTGGGACTCGAGCCGGCTGCGGGTGCGTTCGATTTCAAGGTGCAATTCGCTCAATCGGGCGCGCGTTTGAGTGAGGCGGGACTCCAATTCAAAGGCCTGCTGCCGGGCGGCGGATTGCTCTTTCTCGCGTTCGGCGACGTCGGCGGAGAGACGGCGCCAGTCGGCCTGGGCTTGGTTGAGATGGAGGGCGACGGCAGCGGCGTCGCGCTCCAGCAGGCGGTAGCGGCCGAGGAGGACGCGGCGGAGCTGCTCGATCATGGCGGCATGGAGCTTTTTGTAGCGCTCGGCCTTGCCGGCCTGGCGTTTGAGGGAGTTGACCTGGCGGCCGACCTCTTCGAGGATGTCGAAGACGCGGGCGAGGTTCTGGCGGGCGCTTTCCAGCTTGGCCTCAGCGAGGCGTTTTCTTGCTTTGAACTTGCTGACGCCGGCGGCTTCTTCGATGAGGGCCCGGCGGTCCTGGGGCCGAGAACTAAGGATCTGGCCGATGCGGCCCTGCTCGAGGATGGCGTAGGAATCCGGACCGAGACCCGTGCCCATGAACAGTTCCTGGATATCGCGCAAGCGGGCGGGCCTGCCGCCGATGAGGTATTCGCTTTCGCCGGAGCGGTAGAGGCGGCGGGTGATGGTGATCTCCCGGGGCTTGCTGTCGGCGGCATCGGGGGGGAAGGTCCCGGTTCCGTTAGAGGGGGCGGAGGGAAGGGGCTGGTGGTAGGCGGGATCGACGAGGGTGACGGTGACCGAAGCCATGCCAACGGGCTTGCGGGCGGCGGTACCGGCAAAGATGACGTCCTGCATGCGGGCGCCGCGGAGACTTTTGGCTGACTGCTCGCCGAGGACCCAGCTTATGGCGTCGCTGATGTTGGACTTGCCGCAGCCATTGGGGCCGACGATGGCGGCCAAGCCGGCGCCATTGAACCGCAATTCGGTGCGGTCGCAAAAGGATTTAAAGCCTTGAAGTTCGACGCGTTTGAGTCTCAGCAACTGACCAATCCCTCAACCAATGCTGACCACATGATCTCCATTCGAGGCGCTGAGCGCCCATCTCGGGGGATGTTGAGACTATGGTAGCCCTGTTTTGGGAAAAAGTAAAGCGAATTCACAGCGAGATGATGGGGCGATTTTGGCGATGGGGCAACATATTGGGCCGCTCTTACGCCACAAAACTCAGCTACGCCAATGCAAGACAACGTGATAGGTCTCACCGGAAGGCTTAGGGTCATCGATGCGGAGGCGGATTGAATAGCCGTTTTCCGGGGACGGCGCCTCGAGAATTTGCACCCTGCCGCGTCCTTGGCGGACTTCCAGATCGAGTGAGCTCAGCGTCGTGCGTGGGAGCGGGGAACTGAAGTGGTGCGTAGCATCGCGGTAAGGGGCGCCACTGAGGACTCGGTAGCCGATGCGGTCTCCGGAGATAGTGGCTTCCAGGGAGCCGTCGACCCAGAGGCGAAATTGAACTGTGCCGCTGGTGAGGAGCGGCTCCGAGGGGGCCGAGACAGGCTCGGCGGGCCGGGACGGGGGCGCCGGCTGGGGTGAGGTTACCAGCTCGAGGTAAGGGTTAAAGACGTAGGTGAGGGAGAACGGCTCCGCCGCAGGGAACCGGAGATTCTGCGAGACGGCATAGGCGGGATCAAGGCCCCACTGGCCGACGGCGAGCACGTCTCTCTTGCGCGTGCGGTTGTCGTGCCAGCCCCAGAAAGGTTTGGCCATGTTGACGCCGTTTGTTCTTCCCAGGAAGGCCCCGCCGATGGTTTGGCAGGCGGCTCGCGGGCGGGCGCCGTTGGGGGTATAGGTGAAGTAGTCGTCGAAGGTGGGTTCGCTCCAGCCGGAATCGCGGTTGGCCTTGACCCACCAGTGCTGGTAAACAGGCAGGAGCTCGTAGCCCACCAGGCGGTCGTTGGGATGCCTGGGGCGCTCGGCAACCCCCTTGTAGACATAAGTGACGCCGGTTCCGGCGGTGAAAGTATCGCGGGCGGCATCATAGCGGGCGTGGTCGGAGGCCGTACCGTAGATGCCATGGCCCCCGGCTTCGATGAAGACGATCGGGTGTGTTTGTTGATAGAACTCGACGGGGCCGTCGATGTTGTGGATGCCGGCGCGGATGCCGTCGGCGGCGACGAAGGAATAGACGTTGTTGTGGGCCAAGGTTTCCATCACCTGGAGACGGCCGTAGGGGCCGCCGTCCTTGGCGATGGTAAGGATGAGGCCTTCGTTGTCGTTCTCGTGGCAGGAACCGGCGACGCATTTATCGGAGTAGTCGCGAGGGTGGAAGACGTTGTAGATGAGGAACCAGTGGGTTGCGGTTTCCATGACGGCGTAATAGACGTACGCCTGGGACGTGCCGTTGTCGCGATTCTGCCAGTTGTTGGCGCCATTCCAGTCGCCGTCGTAGTCGAAGCGGGTCGGGTAGTCGGACTTGGGTTCGAACCAGGTTTCCTGGGCCAGAAACGGCGACCAGTGTTCGGCGAGGTCGCGGTAGGGGTCAAGCGAGAACGGTTCTGCCGGGAAGGCTACCGACTCCGGCTTGCGGTTGGATGGGGCTTCGGGATCGACGTGAATGGTCAGGGTGGCGCTATGGCCCTCGAGCGTGGCCTGGAGCTCGTATTCTCCGGGCTGTTGCGGGGCCGTGTACAGGACGGCGTCCTGCATGACGTAGCGGCCGCTGAGGCTTCCGAAGATTCTGCCGGCGGTGGACTGGTACTGGTCGATGAAGGGTTCGTCGTCCTGTCCCTGGAACCGGAACGGCTTGGAGAGCCAGCCGCCGTTGGGTGTGAGGACCGTCAGCTGGGCGCCATCGCGGCGGATGCGGCCGCTGCGGTTGCCGGCTGTGCCGTAGACGCGGACCTGGATGGCGAGGTTCTCGAAGGGGCGGAGGCGAGCGCCGGGTGGGTCGGTGTGGAGCCGGATCTCGGAAACGGTGGCCTGAGCCCATAGCGTGGAGACACCGAGGGCGCCGATGATGAGAGCGTTGCTGAAGGTCATGGGCTTGAAACGGCTTTCTCCCATGGTAGCGCGAGCGGAGGCCGGCGAACGGGGTTTCAGCCCCACCAGGTTTCGCCGGGGACGAGGTGGGCCTTGACGACGTCGGGGTTGAGCTCGATGCCGAGGCCGGGGCGGTCGGGGACCTGGACGAAGCCGTTTTTGATGAGCGGGGCATCATGCAGGACGACGTCGTCCATCCAGTCGCCTTTAAAGAGGACGGTTTCGCAGGCGAGGTAGTCGCGGATGGCCGAAGCCCATTGGACGGTGGCCATGGTGTTGACGAGGCTGCCGGTGTTGTGGTTGGCCATGGGGAGGGAGAACAGGTCGGCGAGGTCGGCCATGCGCTTGTTTTCGAGGAAGCCGCCGGAGTTGCGCAGATCGGGGTGGAGGATATCGCAGCCGTGATTGATGACGAAGGGCAGGGCGTCGTGGCGGCGCATCCAGTTCTCGCCGGTGCAGATCGGCACGGGGGAGGCGGCGACGAGGCGGCGCCAGCTTTCCGAGTAGGCGACGGGGAGGGGGTCTTCCAGGAAGAGGGGGCGGATGGGGGCGACGGCTTGGGCGAGTTGGATGGAGGTGCGGAGGTCGAATTCCCAGTGGCAGTGGACCATGATGTCGTGTTCGAAGCCGATGGCGTCGCGGACGTTGTCGAAGGCGCGGGCGATCAGGAGGAGCTCCTGGGTGGAGAGGAGGCGGTTGGCGAGGTCACGGCCGGGGTCGGAGGCGGGGTCGGTGTGGGGGAGGCCGATCTTGTGGGCGGTGAAGCCGGCGGGATCGGCCTTGACGCGGGCGGCCCAGTCGCGGCAGGAGGTCTTGTCGAGCATGTCTTTGGGGCGGGCGTGATCGTAGAGGCGGATGCGGTCGCGGAAGCGGCCGCCGAGGAGGGTAGAGGCGGGCACGCCGAGGATTTTGCCGGCGAGATCCCAGAGGGCCATTTCGATGCCGCTGACGGCGCGCATCAGGGCGTGGGCGGAGCCGTCGGTGCGTGTGCCCAAGCGGGTGTAGATGGCGTCGATTTCGAGCGGGTCCTTACCGATGAGGGGCTCGCGGAGGGCGAGCACCTGCTCTTTGACGGCGACGCCGGGGCTGCCGTAGGCTTCGGCGATGCCGTACAAACCCGCGTCGCTTTCGACTTTGACGAGGGTATAGGTGCGGGGGCCCTGCAACATCATGGTCTTGATGTCGCGGATCTTGACACGGCCTTTTTCGGCGGCGGCGAGGCGGTGATAGTGAGCGAGAACGGGCGAGCCGGCGAGGGCGGCGAGGAGGCGCCGGCGGGTGATTGAGGGGGCGGCAGGGGTTTTGCGTCGGGTCATCGTGGCAGCATATTATCAAAAGCCGGAAAGGAAGTCAGATATGGGAATGACACGCAGGGAGGTATTCGGTGTGCTGGGGGTTTCGATGGCGGCGGCAGGGCAAGCGAAGGTGACGCGGTACGTCCGATTTGAGCGGGGCGGGAGCCGGTCCTACGGGCTGCTGGAGGGAGAAACGGTGCGGCCGCTGAGCGGGGAGTTGTTTGGGATTCACCGGCCGGGGCCGACGACGTATCCGCTATCGGAGGTGAAGTTACTGTTTCCGTGCGAGCCGCCGAAGGTACTGGCGGTGGGGCTGAACTACAGAAGCCATATCGGCAACCGGCCGGCTCCGAAGCGGCCTGAGATCTTCTACAAGCCGGTGTCGGCGCTACAGAATCCGGGCGACCCGATTATCATTCCGCCGGGGGCGCAGAACGTGCATTATGAGGGCGAACTGGTGCTGGTGATCGGGAAGCGGTTGAAAGGGGCTTCGGAGGAGGAAGCTCGTGAGGGGATATTCGGGGTGACGTGCGGGAACGACGTTAGCGAGCGGGACTGGCAGAACGGTCCGGACAAGGATCTTCAGTGGTGGCGGGCGAAAGGAGCGGACACGTTCGGGCCGATGGGGCCGTGCATCGCGCGGGGGCTGGACTACGGCAAGCTGCTGCTGGTGACGCGGCTGAACGGGCAGGTAGTGCAGAAACAGTCCACGTCGGACCTGCTGTTCGGACCGCCGGCGATTGTGAGCTGGATCAGCCGGCACGTAACGCTGGCGCCGGGGGATGTGATTTTCACGGGCACGCCGGGGACGACGAAGGCGATGAAGCCGGGCGACGTGGTCGAGGTGGAGATTGAGGGGATCGGCGTGTTGAGGAATCCGGTGGAGGCGGCCAGCTAGGATAGTGGTATGGAGTGGCCGCTGAAGCTGCCGCCGGTTACGGCGATTTATCCGTACCTGCACCATGCGTTGCGGGTGGTGGTGATCCTGGCGCTGGCGTGGATCGGCAGCCGGGTGGTGCAGCGTCTGATCCGGGGGCTGCGGGTGACGATCATCAAGGTCATGGCGAGCCATGCCGGCGGGACGGATGAGGCGCTGGCGAAGCGGGCGGAAACGATCGGGGCGATCCTGAGGAAGACGGCGGCGGTGCTGATCTGGACGGTGGCGCTCTTCATGGCGCTGCAGGAAGTGGGCTTCGACATCCGGCCGCTGCTGGCAGGGGCGGGCATCGCGGGGCTGGCGATCGGATTTGGGGCGCAGACGCTGGTGAAGGACGTGATCTCCGGCCTGTTGATGCTGATGGAGAACCAGTTCCGGGTGAACGACGTGGTGCAGATCAACGGGGTTGGGGGGCTGGTGGAGGAGATCAACCTGAGGACGACGGTGCTGCGGGGTCTTGACGGGACGGTGCACATTTTTCCGAACGGCAGCATCCAGCAGGTGTCGAACATGACGCGGACGTTTTCTTACTACGTGTTTGACATGGGCGTGGCGTATAAGGAGGACACCGACCGGGTGGCGGCGGTGATGAAGGAGGTGGCCGAGGAGCTGCGGCAGGATCCGGAATATGGGCCGCTGATTTTGGAGCCGCTGGAAGTGTTGGGGGTGGATCAGTTTGCGGCGTCGGCGGTGGTGATCAAGGCGCGGATCAAGACCAAGCCAACAAAGCAATGGGAGGTGGGGCGGGAGCTGAACCGGCGTTTCAAGAAGAGGTTCGATGAGCTGGGCATCGAGATTCCGTTCCCGCACATGAGCGTGTATTTCGGGGAAGCGAGCAAGCCGTTCCGGTTGGAGCTACAGGAGGGGGTGCGGGCGGAGATAGAAGCGATCGTCCGGGAGGTGATGGCGAAGGAAGGGGCGTCGAATGAGAAGCCGTGACTGCGTTCGGGCCGGGGGTCCGATGACGACGGTTTCGCGGGGCCACGCTTTTCGCTGGTAAACGTTCTCGAGCACGCGGAGGCTCAATGCTGGGGGATGGGGGACCGTATAGTGCCCGTTGTGGAGGCGGTGGTCCTCGGCGGCGATGATGGCCGGGATGGGTTTGGCGAGATGCAGCCCGATTAACAGTCCGAAATGGGAAGCCGCGTTGTGAGGCACGGAGACGGCGCCGACGTGTTCGGCGATGCGGGCGCTGTGTCGGAGTGACCTTTGGGTGTCAGGCCGTAGGAGTTCGTGGCGGCGGTTCCCGGGCTCATTGGGGATTGCAGGCGAAGGAGCGAGGCTCTTGGAGTTGGGAACGAGCGATTGAGCCGGGTCCTGGGGTTACTGCGGGCGGCGGAGGACGGGGCGTTCGTCTTCCTCTTCGCCTTCGGTGGGTTTCTGTTCTTCGGGTTTGATGACGGGGACTTTGCCGGGCTCACGGACCTGGGGCCGGGCGGAAGCGACGCCGGCGGCTTTCTTGGGATCGAGCAAGGCGGCCAGGCGGGCTTTGACCTTGAGGAATTCGGAAGTGTTGACGAGGTACTCGGGTTTGGCGGGGAGGATCCGCTCCATCTCTTTCTGCGAGGCCTCGATGCGGTCGTCGGTCATGGGGTGGCTGCTGAAGACGCCGGCGAGGGCGCCGGGTCTGGTTTTGCGCAGGGCGGCGAGTTTCTCGAAGAAATCGACGAAGGCGGTGGGGTCGTAGCCGGCGGCATAGAGATACTGGAGGCCCAGATAGTCGGCCTCGCGCTCGAAGCCGCGGGAGAACTGAAGGAAGGCCACGGGGATGGCGACGCTGGCGGCTTGCTGGATGCCGTAGCCGGCCCAGCCACCGGTGGCGATGACCAGGGGGATCATGGCGAGGTTGGCGATCTGACCGCGGGAAGCCTGGCGCGTACCGTGCCGGGCGGCGACGTGGGCGGTTTCGTGGGCCAGCACGCCGGCCATTTCGGCTTCGGTGTCGGCGGCGAGGATGAGGCCGGTATGAACGAAACAGAAGCCGCCGGGCAAGGCGAAGGCGTTGATTTCGGGGCTTTCAAT
>FWWM01008136.1_pt1 | contig 13550 bp, 13 predicted proteins | sample 2228351 | NCBI WGS metagenome assembly FWWM01 (sample SAMEA103939774, study PRJEB20133) | metagenome | reverse complement strand
CTAAAAATAGCCCCTGCAACCGTCAAAACCCATCTCAGAAATATTTTTAAAAAGACCTCATCCTCCAACAGGACAGAGTTAATTGGCTTTATTGATGACCTGAAGGAGTAATTCCTATGGGGTATAATTTTAATCCTTTTGGTTTAGGTATATAACCCAAAAGGTGTATCAAACTATCCACCGGTTGAGGTATTGTATCAGGGATAAAAATCTGGTAGCATTTTTATATAAAAGAGTGCCTTAATAAATAATAAGGGGGTGTAGGATGAAGACACCGAAGAGAAAGAGAACGGGGGTTAAATACTGGGTAGCAGGCGTGCTATTGGGGGGTGGAATTGCAGTCCCGGTGCTTTTGGGCTGCGCACCCTTTGTGTGGATGGGCGTCAATACAGAGCCGATTCTATTTACCACGGATTCACCAGATACCCTTTTACCACCTGCGTATGGAGAGAGGTGGCATGGTGCAGTCATTCCAGGGGAGGTAATTAAGTTTTATTCGGACCTCCTTAATGATACAAATGAATTATTTGTATATGACCGTTCAGCCACAAGCCCTGATTGTTATATCAGCATTCGTGGTGCCACCTCCCAGCGTTCTGCGGAGGTCGTGAGGGATCTTCTGGTTGACTGGGATCCAGCAGTGAGCGTGGCAGTGAAGAGAACCATACAGGTACAGTGGAGTTTTGCTGATACCCGTTACCCTGTGTATGAGATAAGAGTGCCTTCGCCAGCTCCTCCAGCATGGAGTCCAGGAACCCTCCATCGGCTTCACCTATACGGGACAGTCCCAGCAACAACGGTAAGATGCGTCCCAACAGGATACGACCCCGATGCAATTCCAACGATGATAGTTAGGGATAACACAGGTGCAACCATCTGGCACACAGAGGGCACGGGGAGGGTGGTGTATATACGTCAGGGAGGGGTTGACCCAGAACCACCTTATATTGTGGATGTCCAGGGCATGTCAAGGGAGAGAGTTGGTCCACTTCCAAAGGTTACTCCGCCAATTACGCTTACTATTCATTCTACAGAACTTGAAAATGATGGACTTGGATATGTTTTTGTAGCACTTGTCCCTGCACTTGAGGAGTCACCAGAGGTTCCATCGGTATGGTGTTATGACCTTGACCATATAATCAAAATGAGAACAACAAGGGTAGAGAGAGAGATGATTCCACCACCTGAGATACCCACGAGGTGTCCTGAAGGCTTGACCTGGTGTGAGGAGTGGCGATACACATTTGAGCCCATTGAGCCGCTTGTTGCAAACTGGAACTATGCCTTTATAGTGGGATTAGAGGATTTGCGATACTTTGGCTCCCTTCCCACTCAAATAATTAGAGAACAAAGGATGACCCAGGACATGAACTGGAATCTGATTACTGATCCACTATATATAGCGGGACCAATGGATATGGGGTGGATTGCTTGTCCTACCCAAGACCGAGATACCGTCGTTTATGCCTATTTCTTCACCGACCCAAATGGAGGGCGTGTAGCACAGTGGCCTCCCTTACCGCCAGGGGCAAGTGTGCGGGCTGAGTTGACCATAAAGCCAGAAGTATTCGATAACAATACGGGCGTATTTACTGCCCTTGTATCCTTCCCCATGGGCGAGGATGCCAGTGAGATAACCGAAGCATACTGTAATGGCGCAAAGGCCTTCAAGCATATCTACAAGTGCGCTGATAACGATGCAGAGGAGGAAGGAGAGGAATGCTGTGATGATTATAATGAAAAGGGAGAAACCCATAGGGGATGTGATATGGTAAATCCAGTATCATATAGTAATGAGAAGGGATGCTGCCATAACAACTATATTACCCAGCCCAACTGTTCCAAGATAGGGGTATTCAAGTTCCGCAGGAATGAGATGACCTACAATTTAAGGATATACTTTGGTTGCTGGGGATACTTCAGGAATGGTCAGATGTGGTTCGGTTATGACACAATCAAGAGGTACATGGATTGATTGTATTGAGACCTTTCCTAATGCTTCCCATAAGTAAGAGAAGAGTATGAAGAAAATTTTGCTCATTGCTCTCCTCACAATGGTGGGGGGAGCAACTCTATATTATTTTATCCTGCTGGGTTCTAAGAGGGTTGAGCAGTCCTCTCTTGAAGTAAGGGATGTGCGTTCAATTATTTCCCGCTATGATATAAAGCAGGAGGATGAAAGGGATAAAATGATAATCGCCCTGGAAGAATATGCAGGAGAGATACAGGATGAGGTAAGGAGGAGGGAGGTCTGGTTTAAGGCAGCAGAGGTACTGGGTATAAGTGTAAATGAGATGAGTCGCTTGAGAGAGGAGGTGAATAGACGACTTGAGGATGAGAAACCACAGGTAGGAGAGCCGACCAGGGCACTGAAGGAATATACTCAGGAGGGCATTAATGTTTTAAGGGAGGCACTTGGAGAGAGGGTTTTGTACAAGGATTCTGGTGTGATTGAAGGAGTGAAGACAATTGCTACGCCAGAGGGAATAGGATTTTTGAAAGAGGTGCTACAGAATGGGAATCTAACGCTCCGGATATATGCAGCAGGAGCGCTCCTTCGTCTCGGAGATACATCAGGGATTGAGATTCTTAAGTATGCAATCTCGGACAGGGTACAGAACTGGCAGATTAAACTCTACGGAGGGGAGGTGCTTGCTGAGAAAGGGTATTCAGAAGGCATGTCTGTGATAGAAAGGTATCTTGATGATGACCAGCCATGGTACATAAGAGCTGATGCAGGAAGGAGTGCAGGGGTTGTGAATACAGAAAGGATGAAGGAGAGGCTCACTGAGATGTTATCTGATACCAACCTGTATGTTCGTTTGGGTGCAGCAGAGGGCCTTGCACGAATGGGAAACGCTGATGGGCTTAATTACCTAAGGGATGCTCTTGGAAGCGACTCTACTACCATTCAACACACTGCGGCAGAGGCGCTTGCTCGGCTTGGCGATGCATCAGTGCGCGCATATTTTCGGAAAGAGATGGCTTCAGATGATAAATTTGTTAAACTTAAGGCAGCCAAGAATCTTGCACTGACCGGAGATTATGCTGGAATAGATTTCATTGAGGCTCTGTTAAAGGATGATGAGGAATTAAGGTTCTATGCAGCCCAAGCCCTTATAGAGATAGGAGCCAGGAAAGGACATAATTAAGGTAAAATAAGATTCTAATGTCCGTCATTCTATATATACTCTTCCTTCTCCTCCTTGTGCCAATCCTTGTGCGCTCAATTATTAAATCTGCGTATAAAAAGGGGATGGAACCCGATAATGCTCTGAATATACTAATCTTATCCAGTATCTCATTTTTTGTGGGTGCCAGGATATTGTTTGTGTTACTCAATTATTCCTTAAAGGAGATTGATTTATCTAATGCGCTAATGTTCTGGGACGGAGGATTCTCTATCCATGGGGGAATGATTCTTGCTGGAATTGTTGCTTCCTTATACCTTAAGTTTAATATCACATCTATCTATAAGTTTGGTGACATTGTTGCTCCACTTCTTGCCTTATCCATATCTGTGGCGAGAATTGGATGCTTTTTAAGAGGATGCTGTTTTGGGAGAGTGACTTCTCTACCCTGGGCTATAACCTATGCTTTCCCAAGCCCTGCCTATGTGTACCAGTATTCTAAGGGGTTAATTGGTTCTGAACAACGGTATACCCTCCCTGTCCATCCAACGCAACTCTATGAAGCAGGATTCACCCTTTTGCTTTCTTTCTGGCTTTTTCATATGAGTAAAAAGGAACCAACACGAGGAAAAGTTATGTGGACCTACATTTTGGGATACGCCATGATAAGATTATTTAACGATAGGATCCGCGGCGACGTTCACCATGATGTCTTTGGTATTTTTAGCCCCATTGATATGCTTAATATTACTTTAATACTTATTGCATCAATTTTCCTATTCTTTGTAGGTCATTCACGGTATTGATATTCACGAAGGACTGCATTTGCGGATCAAATTGCTCAATCTCCTTCAGAGTAATTATTTTTAGTTTTACTAATTTATAAAAATCATAAATCCTGAAATTCTTCTGCTTGAACATCTCTTCAATAAAGGGAATGCAATTTTTAGAATAGACCGCATGCAATGCCTCAAAATCGCCATCGTGCTGTGGCACCACAACATCAAATTGCTCTGAAAAGCCAATCTGGTATTCAATCAGTTTTCTATTAAGGAATGGCATATCGCAGGCAATGACAAAGGTTTTTTCGTACTTCGCAGATCTTAAGCCGGTATAGATTCCTGAAAGCGGACTTAAAAAGTCCACAATATCTATTACAATTCTGATGTCCAGATGAGAATACTCTCTTGGATCCTTTGACACAACCATTACCTCTCTTAATATATCCTTCAGCAAATCAATCTGCCTCTCAATAATTCTCTTTCCTCCGATTTCAATAAATGCCTTATTTATCCCCATGCGGGAACTCTTACCTCCAGCAAGGATTACACCAGTGATATCATAAGGCATCAGAGAACCTTCATGATTTCCAGAACGGACTCAAAGTGTCCCAGGGACGGAAAGATATAAGCGCCTTTGACCCGTGGAAACTTCTTGACTCCCAGTAATGCCTCCTGAGCAATCTTTATTCCCTCCTTCCTCTGTTCCTCTTTCGTCCTGGCATTAGCCATACGCTTCATTATATTTTCAGGAATTTGCATCCCTGGAATCTCATTGTGGAGAAACTCGGCGTTCTTATAACTTGCAAGGGGAAGAATACCAACAATTATTGGCACCTCCATTGCCTTTTCAATTCTTTTCAAGAAATTCTCTAACAATTCAGGGTCATAGACCGGCTGTGTAAAGAAAAATTCTGCCCCTGCCTCTGTCTTCTTAAAGAATCTGTCCACCTCAACATCAATATTTATAGCGCCCGGATTAAAGCCCGCTCCTACAACAAAGGATGTCCTCTCATTCAATGGCCTGCTGGCAAAATCAAGTCCCCGATTTAGATTCTGGATAAATCTTATGAGTCCGATGGAATCAATGTCAAAAACCGCCGTTGCATCCGGATAATTTCCCATCTTCGGCGGATCGCCTGTAACAGCAAGGATGTTTCGTATTCCCAGGGCATTGGCGCCAATGAGGTCCATCTGTATACCAAGGAGATTCCTGTCCCTGCAGGAATAATGAATGAGCACATCAATTCCTATGTCTTTTATAAAGGTGGCAAAAGCAAGGGCGCTCATTCTCGGAATCGCCCTGGGTCCATCTGCAATATTTACTGCATCAACGCCATTTGAGTGGAGAAATTTTACTGCCTCTATCGCCTTTTTCGGGTCAAGCCCATGGGGCGGGTCAATCTCCACACTTATGATAAATTTATTACTCCTCAGTTTTGCACCAAAGGAGGTCCTCTTCTCCAGAGGGATTGGCTCCATAATCTGAAGGGGTTTCTCATCAACAGTTACTCTTTCAAAGACCCTGGTTGGTGTGATGGATTTAATAAACTTCGCTGCCTCCCGGATGTGCTCCGGTCTGATGCCACAACAACCGCCAACAAGGGATGCACCCTTCTGGATAATCCTTCTTAAGTACTCTGCAAAATATTCTGGCGTTGCCATGTAAATTGTCATTTCGTTAACTACCTCAGGCAGACCAGCATTCGGCATAACAGATAGTTTCTTTGTCTTTATGTTTAGGACCATCCTCTCAACACAGTCAAGGATACCCCTGGGTCCGTTTCCGCAATTTGTCCCTATAAGTTCCACATCCCATCCCTCCATGATTCTTGCAACCTCTTCGGGCGTAGGTCCTGCGAACCTGTCATCCCCATAATAACGGAAGGAGACCTGCGCAGAGATTGGTATATCCTTGCTCAACTCCCTGATAGCCCTGTAGGCAATTTCGAGTTCATCAATGTGGAGAAAGGTCTCAAGAATAATAAGGTCAACACCTGCATTGAGAAGGGCTGATCCCTGTTCTAAAAAAACCTCTTTTGCCTCTTTAGGTTCCAAGATTCCGATTGGCTTAATTCGTTTTCCGGTGGGACCAATAGAACCAGCAACCCAGCATCTGTCCTTTGCTACAGACCGTGCAATCTCAACCCCACGCTGATTTATCTCCTTAACCCGCTCTTCAAGTCCGTACTTCTGGAGTTTTATGCGATTGGCACCAAAGGTGTTCGTCTCAATCAATTCTGCGCCTGCCCGGACATAGTCCTCGTGAATCTCCTTGATAAGTACAGGATTTGTAATATTCAGATTGTCATAGCACTGATTTATAAAAATCCCCCTGCGGTAGATCTCTGTCCCCATTGCTCCATCGGTAAGAATAACCCTTTCCTGAATTGCAGAAATAAATTTTTCCTTCATACTTTATGACTTTACTATTTTTAGAAAAATTTTGCAATGTAAAAATTTCCATCTTGACTTTACTTTTATTTTTTTGTATAGTGGAAGGCAACTTTTAAGATATGCCAAAAAGGCTCTGTGCCACTATTGTCCTATTCGTGCTCCTCCTGCAGGGATGCGGATCCTTTATCAGGATGGGACTTAGAAGCGCCTCTTCGGTTCTCAATGACCTGATTCGTGCGACCTATAAACATAACGACCCTGAACTCGTCAGGGAGGCAATCCCTGCATCTCTGTTGATTCTTGATGGATTGATTGAAACAGACCCCGAAAATTACGAACTCCTTGTGCTTGCATCCCAGGGCTACAGCGGGTATGCAATGGCATTTGTGGAGGACGAAGACCCTGAGCGGGCGAAGAAGTTATACCTCAGGGGCAGGGATTATGGATTAAGGGCTTTGCGATTGTGCAAGAAATTCCGAAAAGCCATGGATAACAGGGAGCCAATGGATCTTGCCCTCAAGAAACTTAATAAGGACTTTGTTCCTGCTATGTTCTGGACGGTAAGCAACTGGGCTGCATACATTTATCTCTCAAGGAGGGATACATCTGTCCTCTTTGAGATATCCGATGTGACCGCTTTAATGGAACGGTTGCGTGAATTAAATCCCGAATATTTTTATGGCGGGGTCTATCTCCTTTATGCACTTTATTATGCAAATCAACCAGCCCTTACCGGTGGTGGGCCGGAGAAGGCAAAAGAGGAGTTTGAAAAGGTCTTCAAAATAAGCAATGATAAATTTTTGCTCGCCCGTGTCCTCTTCGCAAAGTTCTACGCGGTCCCCCTTAAAGATGAAGCGCTGTTTGAGGCAGAACTAAAAAAGGTCCTTGATACACCTTCTGATGTCCTGCCGGATGCTCTATTCATGAATGAGGTCGCTAAAATCAAAGCAAAAAACCTTTTAAGGAGAAAGGGTGAACTTTTCTTTTGATTTCAAAGTGAGGGAAAAATGAATATAAATAAAAGTTTGCGAATATCATCTGTTTTATTTTTTTTATTTGTCCTTAAGTTGCCAGCAGAGGAGGCAAAGCCAAAGTATATCATCAAACTCGCTGCGATAGCGCCCGAAGGAACTCAATGGTCTGATGTTGGCAAGGAATTTGCAGACCTCGTTTATAAAAACACCGGCGGCCAGGTAAAGGTGGTATTTTACCTCGGCGGTGTAATGGGCGATGAACCGGATGTTATACGAAAAATCAAACTCGGGCAATTGCAAGGCGGAATATTTACAGCTGTAGGACTTGAAAAGATTGTGCCTGAAATCCGTGTCTTAACCTTGCCGAATCTCTTCAGAAGTTATGGCGAGGTTGATTTTGTCCTTGAAAAATTGACTCCAAAATTCAAAGCGCTCTTTGAGGAGCGTGGTTTTATACTCTTTGGCTGGGTTGAGGTGGGCTTCGCATACTTCTTCAGCACAAAGTACATCATGACAACGGAGGACCTGAGGAAGACAAAAATCTGGACCTGGTCCGGCTATCCACTTATTGAGGCAGTGGCAAAAATCATGGAATATGGCACAACTGTTTCCCTGGGTTTTCCTGATGTTCTTATGGGTCTCAAGACCGGGCTTATTGAGACATTCTTCTCTCCCCTTTATGCTGCTGTCGCAACCCAGTGGTATCAGTATGCAAAATATGTAAATATTGCTCCGGTTGCTTATACACCTGGCGGTGCACTCCTTGACAAGAAAACTTTCAAATCAATGCCAGAAAACTTCCAGAAGGTATATGTTGATGCAGCAAATCTAACCATTGCAAAGTGTTCAGACATTATAAGAAAGGAGCATATGAATGCCCTTGAGGGAATGAAAAAGCGCGGCATTCAGGTTCTTGACCCATCCCCCGATATCCGGCTGGAAAATGAGAAAAAGGCAATAGAAATATATTCAAAAATCGGAGAGCAGTTCTATCCAAAATGGCTCTTTGATGAGGTTATGACATTGCTTGATGATTACAGAAACCGACAGAAATAATCTGGATGAAGCCCCTGAGGTTCATTGACAAGATAATTGATTTAATAGAGACCTGGTTTATTATCTCCTCCGTAATCTTAATGCTCTTCTTTTCATTCCTTCAAGTAATACTGAGAAATCTCTTCTCCACTGGCATTCCAGGAACAGATGAACTCTTAAGGCATATGGTTTTCTGGACAGGGCTTGCGGGGGCAAGTTTGCTGACGAAGGATGGGAGGCATATCAAGATTGATGCCCTTGCAAAGGCACTGCCTGAGCGTCTGGAGGGTTTGAGGGTACTTATAATAAATCTGCTCAGCGCAGGAATTTCCATAATCCTCTTCAGGACATCCCTGACATTTCTTGGAATTGAAAGGGAGTTTGGTGAGTCAGCCACACTATTTATCTTCCACATTCCTATATGGATTTTACAGATAGTTATACCACTTACATTCCTGATGATGAGTTTCAGATTCCTGTTAAAGGTTCTGGAGAGAACTCTGGAGTATTTTAAATGACCCCTGTCCTGTTCCTAATTTTTCTTTTTGTACTCCTTCTCTTCGGTATGCCACTTTATATAACAGTGGCGGGCTTTACAATGGTCTGCTACTACTATTTCGCTAATATCCCTCTTACCATTATTATGGAGGAGATGTACCGACTGGCAAACACACCAGTGCTCATTGCCCTTCCGCTATTCACACTATCCGGCTATCTCCTCGCAGAGAGCAGGGCACCGGAGCGCCTTGTCAGGTTCACCAATGCACTGCTTGGATGGATACCTGGAGGACTCTCGCTTGTGGTGCTTGTGGCCTGTGCAATATTCACTGCCCTGACCGGCGCTTCCGGCGTTACCATTATTGCCCTTGGCGGACTGCTTATGCCAGCGCTCATAAGGGAAAAATATCCTGAACGATATTCGCTGGGATTGCTGACCTGCTGTGGAAGTTTGGGGCTTCTCTTCCCTCCAAGTTTGCCAATGATTGTTTATGGAATCGTAGCACAGGTTAGCATTGAAAAACTCTTCATTGCAGGAATAATCCCGGGGATTGTAATTATCATAATTCTTTCAATTTATGGAATAATTACAGGCCTGCGGTCAGAGAAAAATCGTGAAGTATTTTCATTTACAAAGCTCTTTTCAGCTACCCGGGAGATTGTCTGGGAAATACCCATCCCATTGATTATTCTCGGCGGAATCTATGGAGGGATTCTTACAGCAACAGAGACCTCAGCGGTAACATGCTTCTATATTTTCCTTGTGGAGGTATGTATTAACAGGGATATAAAATTCAGAGAACTTCCGAGAATAATAAGGGAGTGCATTCTTGTTATTGGCGGAATTCTCATTATTCTTGGGATGGCTCTTGGGTTCACGAATTTCCTTATTGACCAGCGGGTTCCAATGAAACTCTTTGAACTTGTCAGTACCTTTATAGAGAGCAAACTCACATTTCTCATGCTCCTCAATCTATTTTTAATTATAGTCGGCTGCATGATGGACATATTCTCTGCAACAATAGTCGTGGTCCCGATAATTGTCCCCATTGCAGTATCCTACGGCGTTGATCCAATCCATCTGGGAATAATATTTCTGACAAACCTTGAGATCGGGTATCTCACGCCTCCTGTTGGCATAAATCTATTTATCTCCAGTTTTTATTTCAAAAAACCGGTCGTTGAACTCTATAGGGCAGTTCTTCCATTTATCCTTATCTTAGGGATAGCACTCCTGATTATCACCTATGTGCCTGAGTTAAGCACCTTCCTCCTCAAGTATTCCCATCTGAAGTAGGGCAGGGAAGCATCCCAAATTTCATTATAAAGTTAAGATTACACTCATTATGAGAGGCAGGGTGATGCTTCTCGGAAGTTCATGTGATGGCGATGCAAGCACTTAACCATATCATCACGAAATCTGGTCTCGTAGGGCATAATTGCCTTGAAAACAGGCACCCAGATAAGATAAAATAATAAAGATGAAGGCACTCTTTATTGCAGATGCTCACCTCAAAGGGAGAGAGGATAAATATCAACATAAACTCGTGAGATTATTGACGGAAGCGATGGAAGAGGATATTGATTCACTCTTCATCCTCGGTGACCTCTTTGAGTTCTGGGCCGGCGACCATCCCATCCTCAGAGTTCTGGGCCGGCGACCATCCCATCCTCAGGAGGGAATACAGTGAGATTCTTAACTGCCTTGAAAATTTCAAAAAAAGGGGAAAGCGAATTGTGTATCTTGAAGGAAATCACGATTTTTTGCTGGGAGATTTTTTTAAAAAAGAACTAAATGCAGAGATATTTTCGGATTACTATATTGAATCAATAAATGGCTTAAAATTCTACTTTGCCCACGGCGATTTTGTTAATCCGCTGGACATATCCTACTTATTTTTAAGGAAATTGCTGAGGTCCTTTTTGTTTCGCTTTATACTTAAAGTTATCCCATTTGGGTTTATATGGAAAATGGGGAATTTTTTCGCATCCATAGGGCAGAATAACTGGGGGAGTCCGGACCCCAAAATTAAGGATGGGCTCAGAAATTTTGCTGAAAGGCAATTCAAAAAGGACATTGATGTTGTGGTTCTCGCCCATCTCCATTTTCCTGAACACATAAGGGTCAATCAGGATGGCAGAGAATGCCTGTATCTTAATGTTGGTGGATGGAAGCCAAACCTGTATTATCTCGTATATGATAGAGAAAAATTTGAACACAGGCAGTTCAGGTATGAAGGATAAATTAATAAAATCAATTAAGATATGCATTATTATCTTCTGGCTCGGAATGCTTCTCCTGCTTATTGCCAGGAATACATCCCTCATTTCCCCATCTGCAATTGCGCGGATAACATTCACACCTGAGGACTCAGATGAATGGATGGGAATTTATTTCAATAACAGGAAGGTCGGCTATGTAAATACAATCTACCGGAAGGAGGATACCAACCAGAGAATAATTGAAAAGTCCTATCTTAAACTTAAAATTATGGAACAGGTCCGTGAGGTAAAGACCATTGTAAATTCCCTTTTTGATTCAAAGGGGATTATAAAATCATTTAACTTCAGGATTGATTCCGGCGATATCAACCTTGAGGTGGAGGGCAGGGCAGAGGGCAATGGTATTGCTCTCAGTATAAATACAGGAGGTATTACAAGGAAGGAATTCATCAAACTATCAGAACCAATATACCTGCCACAGAGCATAAAACTCTTCCTCAAGGGAAAGAAATTAAAGGAAGGAGATAAATATTCCATTCAACTTATAGACCCATCAATTTTTAAGGCGGGCGAAATGAATCTTGAAGTGTTAGGTTCGGAGAATTTCAAATGGAAGGAGGAGATTATAAAAACATATAAAATTAAGAGCACCTTTATGGGCATTGAATCCATATCTTACATCACAGAGGATGGTGATGTCATGCGGGAGGATGGTCCCCTGGGAACAGTTGCTTTGAAAGAATCAAAGGAGAATGCAATAAACAAGGGCTGGGCTCAGGATGATGAGGCGGACTTCATACTCGCAACTGCAATACCTGTAAAGGAAGAGATAAAAAGGCAGGATGCTCTTTCTTACCTGAAAGTGAGAATTTCAGGAATTGATTCTGACTCAATTAATCTCAATACAGGGAGACAGAAATTGACCGGCAATCTCCTTGAAATTAAAAAGGAACAACTACCTGAAAATCCTAAATCCTCTTACAAACTCCCATATTCAGGAGAGAACATGAAGGATTATTTAAAAAGTTCACCCCTCATACAGAGCGATAATCCTCAGATTATAAGTTCTGCAAAGAAGATTATCAATAATACTGATGACCCCTTTCTTGCCTCAAATCTGCTTGCAAACTGGGTTTACACAAAGTTAGAAAAGATCCCAACAATAAGCATCCCGAGCGCAATAGAGGTTTTGAGGACGAAGCGGGGCGACTGTAACGAGCATGCCATACTCTTTGCTGCCCTCGCAAGGTCTGCAGGCATCCCTACAAAGATTGCGGTGGGGCTTGTCCACCAGAGAGGGTATTTCTTCTATCATGCCTGGAATGAGGTATTTCTCGGAAACTGGGTCTCCATTGACCCAACACTCAATCAGTTCCCTGCTGATGTAACACACATAAAACTTGCAGAAGGGGATGTATGGGAGTGGCTGAAGATAACAAACTTCGTTGGCTCCATAAGGATTGAAATACTTGATAAAATAGAGGAGTACTGATGCTTAAGGTAAAAAATCTAACAAAAAATTTTGGAAAGTTCACTGCAGTGAAGAATCTAAATTTTGATGTCCGAAAGGGAGAGGTCTTCGGACTTCTGGGTCCCAATGGCGCTGGCAAAACAACCTCATTCAAAATTATTGCCGGCTTACTCAAACCTACATCGGGCCTGGTGCTCATCGGTGATTATGATATTGAAAAGAATCCTGTGGAGGCAAAGAGGATTATGGGATTTATCCCTGACAGACCCTTCATTTACGAGAAATTAACCGGTGCTGAATTCATGCAATTTGTTGCTGACCTATATGGCTTGAATGACTCCAGGGAAAGAATTGATTACCTCCTTGAACTATTTGACCTCATGGACTGGGCTCAGGAACTTGTTGAGGGCTACTCACACGGTATGAAACAGCGCCTCGCCTTTGCCTCTGCATTGCTCCACAGACCGTCCTTGCTCGTCGTTGATGAACCTATTGTCGGACTTGATCCGAAGGGCGCACGCCTGATTAAGGGAATTTTTACAAAAATGCGACAGGAGGGGATGAGTATCTTAATGTCAACCCACATTCTTGAGATTGCAGAAGAACTTTGCGACCGAATCTGTATAATGAATGATGGAGCAGAGGTCGTAACAGGAACGCTTGATGAAATAAGAAAATTTACAAATGAAAAGGAGAGTAAACTTGAGCCATTATTCCTTAAACTCACTGGCGGGGCGGAGGTTGAGGATACAATTCGTGCACTGAGAATATAATACCATGCCATGGATTTACACACTTACAAAACCGGATTTTCTCTCTGTCTGGAACAGAATGAAGAGAGGCACGCGGACAGATATATTAAAAGTTTTATTTTTATCTGCCCTTGCTATTCTTTTTTTTATTCTAATATTTTTTCTCTTTACAAAGGTTCTTTTATATTTCCATAGTATCCCTGTCTTCGGTGACTTCCTCATAAAAAAACTCCTTTTGATTCTTTTTTTAACATTCTTTTTCTTTCTGATTTTCAGCAATCTTGTGACAT
>FWWM01013094.1_pt1 | contig 13551 bp, 10 predicted proteins | sample 2228351 | NCBI WGS metagenome assembly FWWM01 (sample SAMEA103939774, study PRJEB20133) | metagenome | reverse complement strand
ATATATTATTAGTAAAAAATAAGTTAACTAATATAAATTTTTGCTTTGTTAAAGTTTAAAAACAAATTAGACGATTAGTTTTATAATACAGGGGGAAATAATTGGCTTATTTCATTATTTCAATAATCACAGTAACTGTTTTTCTTTTAATATTGTTATGTTATCATTTCTCAAGAAAAGAAATGAAATATGGAGAAATAAAAAAACACATAGATAACAAAGAATATGATAAGGTTATAAAAATAGGTGAAAATATAATAAAAAAGCTTGGTGGTGATTATTCTATTTACTATTACGTCGGTTTAGCATATGAAAAAAATGGACAAAAAATAAAAGCGATAGAATATTATGAAAAATCCCTTACAGACATAAAAAAATACTCCAAATCAGCATTAAAACTTGATATAATGATAAGAATAGCAGCTTTATATGAAGAAATTGAAGATTTAGAAACTTCGAGAGGATACTATAAAATAATTCTTTCAGAATATCCCAATAATACTACTGCTCTTTTTAAACTTGGTAAAATATATTTTATGAAAAATGAACTTATTAAAGCTAAAACTTACCTTGAAAAATATATTACTTTAAAGCATGATAATGCAGAAGCCTTTCTATTACTTTCAAAAACATACTATAAACTTGAAAACTACATGAAAGCATTTGATTATATAAGTCTGTGGTTTGAAAAGAAAGATGAATTCAATATTTCAGACAAAACTTATAACGAAAATATAATATATTTATCTGATATCTATGTAAATATAAAAAAATATAATGAAGCATTAAATGTTTTAAGACCACTGCTTGAAAATCAAGAATTCATAAAAGAAGCTTTATTAAGAATTACAAAAATATATATTTTACTAAAAGAATTTGAAAAGGCTACTTCAATAGTATCAGATTACATTATAAAAGTACCACAAGATGAAAAAATTCCAGTTTTATACGAACTTGCAAATGCCTATTTTGGAGAAGGGGAACTCTACAAAGCCATAACAATATGGAAAGAAATCAGAAGTTTCAATCCAAAATACAAAGATGTTAATGAAATATTAGAAAAATATAAAATTCTTGATGAAAATAAATTTTTAGAAAATTACTTTACAAATAATGAAGAAATTTTTTCATCTTTTATAATGAAGTCTTTTGGTATAAAAGAATATCAAATAAATTATAGAAGTAAAGCCTTCTGGATAATAAAAGAAGAGAATTTATGTCATGTATTATATAAAGAACCTAACCCAATAATACCACTTATACTAAACTCTATTGAAAACTATATTATCGACGAAGGAATGTCTACATACTCTGTTACACTTTTTTCTCTCTTTGGTGCAGATAAAGGTTGTTATAGTATAAATTTTTTTAAAAAAATAAATTTGGTCTCAGGAGAACAGTTTATCCTCTTCTTTAATAAAAACTAAAGTTAAAATCTTAATGTAATTTTTTATTCTATTATAATAATAGTTATTTCTGAACCAGGCTTTTAATCTCTTCTTCGTTAGCTGGATCAATATATTTATTTATGTACTTCCATCTTTCAATGTGTATAAGTGGAGCACCTGGGATTAAAGTTACCATAGGACTTAATGTCTCAAGTTCACAAAAATATTTGGATGTATATATTTCAATAGCACAATTATCATCTGGATAAACTGCACCATTAATATAATCAAACTTTTTTATAAACGTATAATCCTTATTTGCTACTCCCAGAAATCCGCCATAACCTGTTGTTCCAAGTTTAGACATCTCCCCATTTATCTCTACAATAAATAAATCTTTCCCTTTAACAAAATTAGGACTATCAACATTTGTACTCTGTCCTGGCCATTTTTCCCAGTAAACTATTTTTTTAACTCTCCACTCTCCTGGTGTAACCCATGGGAAAAATATTTTACCCTGTGGAAGAATGCAGCTAAGTGCCCATATGCCACCCTGATAAAGCATCTCACCTTTATTCACAAGAGTATGTTTAACAATAAACTCATCATCTTTTACTGAAACGGTTATCTTCTTCTCAAGCCAGTTTTTTTTATTGAGTTTTGATACAGTTATAGAATCTTTACCTTCTTCAACTTCACACCTGTCATTGTCTGGCAAATATGTATCTTCACTTTCTGGACTTACCCAGAATCTATGACCGCCATATAACTTCCAATTGCCTCTTTTAAGCTCCATTTTTTCATCAACAAATAAGACATTTTCTTTCTTACCAAAGAATAATATTCTTGGTCCAATATCAGTAGTTATAATTAACCTAACACCTTCAGCATTAGAAACCTCATAACATTCCCTAAAATTTCCAAAACTAATTTTTTTTATATTCATCCAATCCTCCAAAAAAATCATTTACTTAACCACATTTTGAATAACCACAATAAATACATGAAAAACAATCCTCAGTTTTTATAAGTGCTTTCTCTCCACAATGAGGACAAATTTGTGCTCCAGATATTTCTTTTCCAACTTCTATTTCTTCTTTTTTCTTCGCTGTTGGTTCTTTAAACAAAGATGGCTCACTTAGTTGTTTTTCTATCTTTTCTGCATAATCTCTTAAAATCTTTCCAAGAGCATCTGGGATACTCTTTATTAATCTTCCATTATCCCATGTTACAGATTCACCAGTTATTCCAACAAGTGTTTCAGCGATTCTTGAAGCCGGCACCCCACTTTGTAAAGCTATTGAAACAACTCTTCCTAAAGCTTCTGAAAAAGCAGAAACCTCTGATCCATGCTTTGAAATGTTAATAAAAACTTCTACAGGCATTCCGCTTTCATCAAAACCTATTGAAGTATATAATGTTCCACTTCCTGTTTTTGTTTTTATTATCTCTGCATTTAAAGATTTTGGTCTTTCCCATGTTTTGCAAGCTTTTAATTTTTTCTCTTCCTTTTTTATTGTGGTCATTGGCTGAAAGTATTTACATCCATCCCTATAAATTGTAACACCCTTAAGTCCACTTTTCCATGCCTTAAGATAAATTTCTTCAATTTCCTCAATAGTAACACTATTTGGCAAATTAATAGTAGAAGAAATACTATTTGAAATATACTTTTGAATTGCTGCTTGCATTTTGATCCTATCATTATAATCAAGGTCATGTGCTACTACAAAAACCTTTCTAATATTTTCAGGTATATCAGAAATATTCTGACAACTACCCCCATTTTCTATAACCTTTAAAATAATATTTTCATCATCATTAATTGCCTTTCTAAACTCTGGATCAACATATCTTAAACTTCCGCCATCTATGAGGTTTTTATTATATGCTAAAGAAAATTGAGGTTCAAGAGAATAAGTATATGCATCAAGAATGAGGCTTATAGTCCCTGTCGGAGCAAGAGTAGTCCAGTTTGAATTTCTAATGCCATATTCTCTTATCAATTTTTCTACTTCCTTTCCTTCAGATTTATCAAAATATTTTAAAACTACTTTGATCAACGATTCTTTATTTTCTTCAAAAAGTGGAAAACTTCCCTTTTCTTTTGCTATTTCGATAGATTCAAGAATGGCAGTCTGAGTCATAACCTTTGAAACTTCACTGGCAAAGGAAATTCCTTCATCCGAATTATAAGCAACTCTCATCTTGAATAAAGTTTCAGCAAGTCCAGTAAAACCAAGCCCTATGGGCCTAATTAGCTTTGTATTTCTCTCAAAATCTTCTGTAGGAAATGCCGCAACATCAATTACAAGATCAAGTCCCCTTACTGCATATCTTACAACCTTTCTAAATTCTTCAAAATCAAAATCCCCATTATCTTTTACAAACTTAAGTAAATTGATAGAACCAAGATTACAGCTCGTATAGTTATGAAGACTCTGTTCTCCACAAGGGTTCGTAGAATTTATTCTACCAAGCGACGGCACTGTATCAAATTCATTAGCTCTATCTATAAACCATACTCCAGGATCTGCAGTTCTCCATGCTGACAAAGCAATTTGAGAAAAAAGCTTTTTGGCTTTTATTTTTTTATATTCCTTTCCATCCCATTTTAGTGAAAAATCTTTATCATTTATAACAGCTTCCATAAATTCATCTGTAATAGCAACACTGATATTCATATTCGATAATGGTTCAAAAATCTTTTTTCTAATCTCTCCAACAAGATAACTTACAAGATTATCATCTTTCACATATTGAGATACAAGAGAAGATAACTCCCCAACGCATTTTTCTATAAAACTATCATCAATATTAATATTATTTTCCTTACCGAGCCTTGCAACAAAATCTTTTGAAACAATAAAATCTTCAATATCAGGATGACTTACATCCATCATAGCCATAAATGCTGCCCTTCTAACCCCACCACTCTTTACAGTTTCACCAACTTCATTAAACAAATTCATAAAACTCACAGGTCCACTTGAAGTTCCACCCCTACCTACAGGAGCTCCTTTTGGTCTTAAAACGCCAAAATTAAGCCCCATTCCGGCTCCAGCTTTAAAAGTTATAGCTGTATCACTGGCAGATTTCATTATAGCTTTCATATCATCTTCAAGTCCGCCGACAAAACAACTTGAACAGATAGGAAAATCACTCCCAGCATTAAAAAGTGTAGGAGATGAAAACATAAATTTTTGTTCCATCATTAAGTCAAAAAATAGTTTTTTATATTTCTCTCTCTTCTCTTCGTTTTTTTCACTTTGAGAGACAAATTTTGAAACCCTCTCAAATAATTCTTCTGGTTTTTTTTCTATCAAATTTCCTTTTTTGTCTCTTTTAAAATAAAATTTCTCAAGGATAAACAACGCATTTTCTGAAAAACCCATAACCGCCTCCACAATAGGGAAAATTATTTTATAATATTTTAGTTTTTATGTCATCTTTTTACAATAAATTTCTTCTTTCTTCCATCAGAAGGGGGAAAAAAGAGAAGCTCGTTAATCGATCCTCTACTCTAAGGCTACAATCGTCCCTCTGGGCTTTACAATGTTAGGGTAGAACATTGTTCTGACCTAACAGTCTTTTTACAAGAGTTTTCACTTTTTGTAAAAAAGTGGGTAAAAATTACTTCTTACTTTATTTCTCAGCGATGAGAAAGAAAGTAAGAAAAGAAAGAATCGCTTTCCCAATCTACCCGCAAGCAAACTTGACATCCTGTCTTCGGTAGTAAAATCGCTCAGCTGGATTTTGCGAGCCCAGCTCATAAGTAAAATTTATAGTATAATCGCTGGGTACCCACTGATAAAATCCAGCTTCGCTTACTAGTAAAGCAACAATGCTTGTGGTCGGTGAATTTTTCTACTTTTTTAGATTGCGAAAGATAATATCTGGTTAAACATAATTTTCAACTTTATAAACTTTATAACTGACACAAAAATTTTCCTACTAATTACTGGAAAAAAAAATAAACTTATTTTAAAATAATAAGCTTTAATTAAACAAAGAATAAAGAGATTTAAAAAGAGATTCAAAACTACTTATTGAACTAAAAAATGAATGGTTAACAAAATAGAAAAATTGAGAGTAGATTAAAAAATAATTGAGAATTGAAATGAAGGCTTGAAGTATTACTATTAAAGCTTAAGGTATAATTTTAAAGGAATTATATTTCTTTTAAGAGGTAGAAAATGGTAAAAACTCGATTTGCACCATCCCCAACTGGAAAGTTACATGTTGGAAATGTCAGAACTGCCCTTTTTGCATATCTATATGCAAGACATACAGGAGGAAAATTTGTATTAAGAATAGAAGATACAGATTTAGATAGATCTCATCGCGATTATATTGATAAATTAATCGAAGATATGAAATGGTTAACCCTTGACTGGGATGAAGGACCAATAGTAGGAGGACCAGAAAAAAGCTACCTACAAAGTGAAAGACTTGATATCTATAAAGAATATGCTAATAAACTCATAGAAGAAGGAAAAGCCTATCATTGCTATTGTACTCCAGAAGAAATTGAAGAAGGAAAGAAAGAAATGGAGGCTTTAGGTAAAGGACCAATATACAATGGAAAATGCCGCAATCTAACCGCTTCACAAAAAAGACAATACGAAGCAGAAGGTAGAAAACCAGTTGTCAGGTTTATTGCATATGAAGAAGATTTTAAATTTACGGACCTTGTAAAAGGAGAAGTTACATTTCCAAAAGGAATGGTAGGAGACTTTGTAATACTTCGTGCAAACGGGATGCCAGTATATAACTACAGTGTTGTAATTGATGATGCTTTAATGGGTATAACACATGTTATTAGAGCTGATGAACATCTTTCAAATACAGTAAGGCAACTTATGATTTACAAAGCCTTGAATTTTAAAGTTCCTCAATTTGCTCATCTTGCTCTTGTTTTAGGACCTGATAGACAAAAACTTTCAAAAAGACATGGAGCGACAAGCATTGATGAATTTAGAAAAGCAGGCTACCTTCCAGAAGCATTGATAAACTATCTTTCACTACTCGGGTGGTCAAGCCCTGATGGAAGAGAAATTCTCTCAAAAGAAGAGTTGATAAAACTTTTTGACTTAAATAGAATATCTCCAAGCCCTGCAATATTTGATGTTGATAAATTAAACTGGATTTCCAAGCATTATATTATCAATACTCCCTTAGAAAAAATTTATGATTTAGCCTTGCCCTATATACTTGAAACTGGACTGGTAAAAGAACCAATAGATGAAAAAATGAAAAAATTCCTTAAATCTGTTGTTGAAATAGCGAAAGGATATTGCTCTCATCTTTCAGAAATTAAAGACCATGTTGATTATTTTCTAACTGATGATTTTAAAATTACAGATGAAGGAAGAGAAATTTTAAACAAAGAAGAATCAAAAATAGTTTTGAAACATTTTAGAGATGCCATTGAAAAAGAAGAAAGAGTTATAATTGATAGTGTTTTTACAGAAATTGCAAAGAAGATAATATCAGAAACAGGAATAAAAGGAAAGAATTTCTTTATGCCCATTAGAGTTGCTATCACTGGAAGAATACATGGGCCAGAAATTTATTACATTTTACCTGTCATAGGAAAAGAAACAGCTATTAGAAGAATAGACAGAATATTAGGGTAATACTAAATGTCTGGAAAGATTAAAGCAGTAATTTTTGACTTTGATGGAACTTTAGTAGATAGTGAAAAGAATTATTACATTTCTGATAGAAACTTCCTTAAAGAATTTGGAATCCAATTTACTCCAGAAATGCAAAAAGAAGTTAGCGGAATGGGAAATCTAAACTTTATAAGAAAACTAAAAAAAGAATATGGTATAGAAGGAAGTGAAGAAAAACTCTTAAAAATAAAAAACGAACATTATCTAAAAATAGCAATAAATAATACTCAGGTTTTTCCTGAAATGCAAAGATTACTTGATATTTTAAAAGAAAACAATTATAAACTAGCTGTTGCGTCTGGTTCTTCTCCTAATATACTCGAAATTTTATTAAAAGAAACAAGATTAAATAAATATTTTGATGTAGTAGTTTCAAGTGAATCTGAAAATATCAAACATGGCAAACCTCATCCAGATATTTATCTTGAGACAGCCAGAAAACTTGGTTTTTTACCTTCTGAATGTACAGCAGTAGAAGATTCAAAATATGGAGTAGAAGCAGCAAAAAATGCAAACATGACATGTATTGCTGTCCCATACATCACCGAAAAACCTCTTCATCCCACGTTTTATAAAGCAGATTTACTATTTGAAGATGGAATGAAAGAATTTAAAAGTGAAATTGCATTTTCATATATAAAAAATCTTAAATAAATCACTCAAAAAATTCACTTTTCAACAAAAATATTTTAGAATATAATGAGGGAGAAAATGAAAAAGTATCTAATTCTAATTTTACTTTTTACTACTTTATGTTATGGTAGAGATTATCTTAATATTAATGAAATAAAGCCTGGAATGAAGGGATATGGACTAAGTGTTTTTAGAGGTTGGGAACCAGAAAAATTTGAAGTAGAAATTATAGACGTTATAAAAAACACTTCACCAGATAGATCCTATATAATTGCAAGACTCAAAGGACAAAATTTAGAACACAGTGGTGTGATTGCTGGTATGAGTGGAAGCCCTGTCTATATTGACGGGAAAGTGATAGGAGCTGTGGCTTATACATGGAGCTTTTCTAAGGATCCAATTTGTGGTATAACCCCGATAGAGAATATGTTAAAAGAAGAACAACTTGTTTTCCCCATAAAAAGAGATGGGAAAAAGGAAGATAAATTCTTCAAAAAAATTTCAACCCCCGTATTTATTAGCGGTATTACAGGATTTGCAAAAAATTATCTTGAAGATTTTTTAAAGTCAAAAAATGCTTTTTCTTCAAGTTTTTTAATTGAACGTACAAAGATTAATTCTGAAACAAATGTAGGGATTTCTACTTTAAAGCCGGGAGATGCTGTAGCAATAAATCTAATAGAAGGTGATATAAATGTCCAGGGCGTAGGAACTGTCACTTACGTTAGAAGTAATGATGTTTTTATATTTGGGCACCCTATGGATGAAGCTGGTAAAGTTTCTTTACCTATCTCAAAAGCATATATCTATACAATTATACCATCAAGCTATCTTTCTTTTAAAATTGGAGCCTCATCAAAACCCATAGGCAGTACCATTTATGATGGACAAAATGCCGTATATTGCAAACTTGGTGAAAAAGCAGATATGGTGCCATTTAAGGTAAGTGTAACAGGAGAAAACAGAAAAAAGACGTATAATTTTAAAGTAGCTGATAATAGTGATTATTTACCATACCTTTCTACATCTGCAATAATATCAACTATTCTTAATCAAACAGGATTATCAGATGACAAAAGGTTAAGCATAAGTTTTTATATTAAACTTAAATCAAAACAAAAAATTTATTCGGTTTCTAACTCTATTGTTTATTCTTATTATCCATCCCTTTACAATTTTTTCTCTCTGGCAAATGACTTAACTTCACTATTTTCAGTTTTCTACTATAATGATATTGAAGATATAAAGATACTCAATGCCGAACTTGAAATAGAAATTATTCCAGATGTAGATTATTACATTATCGATAATGCAGAAGTTAAGCCGAAAAATTATTCACAGGGAGAAGAATTAACCTTAAACATAACACTGAAAAAATATAAAGGTGAATATATATCCAAGAAATTAAATATTAAAATTCCAGAAGAAATCAAAAATGGTCAATACAATATAATAATAGGAAATGAGTCAAGTATAATCTCTCAACTAAGGTCATTTTTCCCCTATTATTATAATATTAATAACATTGATGATTTAATCTACTGGTTAAACTATAAAACAGAAAATGATAAACTTGTTTGTGCCATAGTTTCAACTAAAAAGGGAAACATAGTAAAAGGTAAAAGGTTAGACAATTTTCCTGAAATATATAGTGGCTATTTCAATCTGTCCGGTGATAAAATTCTATTCCCCAAAATATACGAAACTTCCATTAAACTGGATGCAAATGTATTTGGAACAACAAGGCTTCCTTTGACCATTGGTCAAACAAAATCTGAGCAAAAGGAGTAGTTATGGATAAGTTCTGGACAATACCTAATATACTCTCCTTAATAAGAATATTATTAATAATCCCTATTCTTAATCAATTGAAATTAGACACTTTAGAATCAAATACTATGGCCTTTTTTCTCATTGTAGTAGCATATATTACTGACTTTTTTGATGGAGTCATAGCAAGAAAATTCAAAATGATAAGTAATGTGGGTAAAATACTTGACCCAATGGGTGATAAACTTCTTGCAATTACTATTGCGACTGTATTATACATAAATAAAAAAGCACCTTTATACCTTTTCATTCTTATTCTTACAAGAGATGTTTTAATATTTATAGGTGCGTTGTATGCAATAAATGTTAAAGGGAAAATTCTTTTACCAATATTTGCTGGCAAACTAACAACCGCTGTTTTAGGAGTAGTTTTATCATTATATCCATTAAGATATTCTCTCCTTACAAAAGAAGAGTATATAAACAATATACTTAATACGTTAATATCTTATGGCACTGTTATTTCTTCTTTACTTCTTCTAACATCTGGTGTAATGTACGCAATACATTATACTAGAAATTTTTTAAACACAAAAAAACGGAGTAATAAATGAAATACGTAACTTTTCTTTTAGATGGGATGGCAGACTATCAACTTGAAGAATTAGATAATAGAACTCCCTTAGAAGTGGCTAAAACCGAAGCTCTTGACTATCTTGCACAAAATGCCTCTTTTGGTACCTTTTTAACCCTACCTGAAGGCTTTCCGACATCCTCTGATGTTGCTAATTTATCTGTTTTAGGCTGGGATTTAAAAACTTCGTATACTGGAAGAGGAGCTATAGAAACTTATGGGGCTGGTTATTCAATGGATGATGATACCGTAGCCTTCAGAGTTAATCTTATAACAGAAAAAGACGGAATACTACTTGACTACTCTGCCGGACATATATCTAACGAAGAAGCTAAAATCATTATCGAAACTTTGAATGAAAAACTCGGAAATAATAATATAATTTTCTACAATGGTGTAAGTTATAGACACATTTTACATTTGATAGGAAAAGAATTCTCTCCCGACATCCATTATGAAAAGCCAGATTCTTCACATGGAATGTTATGGAAAGAAATTTTACCTTATGCCTTAAATGAAAATGCTAAACTCACTGAAGAAGTTTTAAAAGAAATGGTTTTTAAATCTAAAGAAATATTAGCAAATCATCCCGTAAATAAAAAAAGAATAGATGAAAATAAATACCCGGCAAACCTTATATGGCCCTGGTCTGGTGGTAAAAAACCAATAATGCCAACATTTGAAAGTATGTATGGTAAAAAAGGTGCTATTGTATCTGCTGTTGATGTAATACTTGGAATCGGCAAACTTGGTGGTATGGAGACAATAAAGCCAGAAGGAGCAACAGGATTTATAGACACAAATTATGAAAATAAAGCTAAAGCTGCTATAGAATTACTTAAAAGAAACGATTTTGTATATATTCATCTTGAAGCAATTGATGAATGTGGACATCTTGGAGACCTCAAGCTCAAAATAGAAGCTATTGAGCTAGCTGACAGAAGATTGATAAAAACATTCCTTAGAGAATATGAAAAAGAATTAAATGAACCTTTAAGAATACTTGTTTTGCCAGATCATCCAGTACCGGTAAAATTAAGAAAGCATACAAGGGATTTAGTCCCATTTATGCTCTGGGGCAATGGTATTATAGGAGATGAAAATATTAAAAAGTATAGTGAAACAACTTGTGTTAATGGTAAATATTTAAACCTCAAAGGAAGAGAATTAATGGATTTACTATTTTCAAAATAGGAGTTTTTAATGATAAAATATCTAAATGTAGCAATTGACTCAGCAATGAAAGCAGGTAAAATTATAGAAAAAGGTTTTTACTCTATAAAAGATGTAAAATATAAAAGTTTTGCCAACCCTGTAACAGAATTTGATGTTATGTCTGAAAATATTATAATCTCAAATATAAAAAAACATTTTAAGAATCATTCATTTTTAGCTGAGGAAAATTATAGTGATAAAAAGGAAAAAGGTTTTGTCTGGATTATAGACCCAATCGACGGAACAGTAAATTTCACACACCAGATACCTTTCGTAGCTGTTTCAATTGCCTTAGAAATAGAAGGAGAAGTGCGCATAGGAGTAGTATATAACCCTATCTTAAAGGAATTATACACAGCTATAAAAGGTAAAGGTGCATACTTATCTTCTGCAAAATATAAATCTAAAAAACTAAAAGTTTCAGAAGAAATTTCACCAGAAAAATCACTTATAGTAACTGGATTCCCTTATGAGAGAGAAGGAAGAATTGAACACCTTACAGAACCTATAAAAGTTATTAACAAAAATTTTACTGGCTTTAGAAGACTTGGCTCTGCCTCTATTGACCTTGTTTATGTCGCAAGGGGAAGTTTTGAAGCTTTTTACGAAGAAAACTTAAAGCCATGGGATACAGCTGCAGGAGTATTAATAGTTAAAGAAGCCGGTGGAAAAGTTACTAACTATTATAACGAAAATTATGATATTTATCAAAAAACCATAGTAGCTTCAAATGGCTTGATTCACGAAAAGGTAATAGAATTTACAAAAAATATTCCGGCACCAAAGTAATATCGAATTTTTAACCTGCAACACAAATCTTTACACACTGAACCTGATAATCAAGATATCTCCATCTTTAACTTCGTAATCTTTTCCTTCAAGTCTTATCAAACCTTTATCTCTTAAAGCGTTCCAGCTACCTTCTCTGACAAAATCATCATAACTCACAACCTCTGCCCTTATAAAACCTCTTGCCATATCAGAATGTATTTCACCCGCTGCCTCAACTGCTTTTGATCCTTTTTTTATCGTCCAGCCTCTTGTTTCCTTTTCACCAACAGTGAAAAAGGTTATTAAACCAAGTATCTTATAACCTTCTATGATAAGCCTTTCAAGTCCACTTTGTTCAAGTCCTAAAGCCTTCAAATATTCTTTTGCCTCTTCCTCTGGAAGTTCAGATAATTCCTGCTCTATTTTTGCAGAAAGTACAAGTAAATCTACATTTAACTCTTTTGTCTTCTCAAGGAGTTTTTGATACTTTGGATTATTAGTATAGCTATCTATCTCATTTTCTTTTATATTTCCTACAACAAGCATTTCTTTAAGAGTTAAAAACTGATATTGTTTAAGATAATTCTTTTCTTCTTCTGTAAGTAAAATATTTTTCATTAATATCCCATTTGATAGTGTGTCTTTAACTCTTTTTAATAATTCAATATTTTCATCACTCTGTTTAACTCTTGAGCCTTTTTCCATCTTGAAAATGATGTTATCAAGAGTTTCAATATCTTTAAAGATAAGTTCATAATTGATTATCTCAAGATCTCTTACTGGGTCAACTTCCCCGATATGTATTATATTATCATCTTCAAATAATCTAACAACCTGTACAATAGCATCAACACTTCTAATGTTAGCAAGAAATTGATTACCAAGACCTTCTCCTTTACTTGCACCTTTTACTAGTCCAGCAATATCAACGAATTCAACAGTAGTAGGAGTTATTTTCTTAGAATTGGCTAATTTTGCTAAAATCTCAAGCCTCTTATCTGGAACATTAACTATTCCCACATTTGGATCTATGGTACAAAAAGGGAAATTTGAGCTTGGTACACTCAACTTCGTTAAAGCATTAAAAAGAGTGGACTTACCAACATTAGGTAGTCCTACAATACCACAACTAAACCCCATCTTTTCATCTCCTTAAAATAAGGTATAAATTATAATATATTTGTGGGAATAATACAAGTTAGCGAATTGAGTTTGTGCCAATTAAATTAAAATCTCACAGGAAAGATAGAGAGTCTCGCTACATCAAGCCTCTCCGGTACACTACTATCGTCCCCTTGGAAGGTAACGCAAGAATTTTGGTCAAATCTCTCGGTAGTAAGAATCGGCAAAAACTCATCTTTCTACCAGAAGTTATCACTTTTTGTAAAAAAGTGGTTTAAAAACTATATCTTCTTTCTTTTGTCTACAGCGACAAAAGAAAGAAGCAAAGAAAAACGCCGCC
>FWWM01013089.1_pt1 | contig 13552 bp, 12 predicted proteins | sample 2228351 | NCBI WGS metagenome assembly FWWM01 (sample SAMEA103939774, study PRJEB20133) | metagenome | reverse complement strand
GAGTGTAAAGCTTGCCCATGACCTCGACAGCTACGCCGCCATCATCGCGCCGCACGACCTTGTACGGAACACGCTTGATCTCTTCGGTGACTTCCTCGTAGCGGCGCCCCATGAAGCGCTTGATGCTAAAGATCGTGTTTTCAGGGTTCGTGATGGCCTGGCGCTTTGCTACAGCCCCCACGAGAATTTCCCCATTTTTGGTGAACCCCACCACTGAGGGGGTCGTGCGGGATCCTTCAGCGTTGGGGATGACAACAGGCTCGCCGCCTTCCATCACGGCGACACAGCTGTTGGTCGTACCCAAATCAATTCCGATGATCTTGCTCATAGTTTCTTCCTCTCTCTAAAAGTAAGAATTGCACGGTTCCTCCTCCCTCCCCCCCTGCCTTGACCGCCTCGTGAGCGAGGTCGGCCGTACATCGCCTCACAATGTGCAAATTCAGTGCCTACTCCCCCGCCACGAAGGAGCCAACGCCATATGTTGATATTGTGATGCTTACTAAACAAGATTTAGCGTCATGCTTTGAGCCAAGAGGTGCAAGTGGGTCAAAACGATACTACACTACTTGGAAGTGTTGCCTGGTATCTGGAGTTCGACGTCGACTCCGCACCGTAAGTTGAGGAGAGTTCGCCAGGGCGGCCCCGCCGCAGAGCCACGCCTCACTTGCGCTTGCCACGGATCAAAAGGGCATCTTTTCGATCGAGCGATAGAGGTGACGCTCAGGAAGACGGGCTATTTGATGGCAGCGGCGACATACGTGGGGAATGGTGCGCGTGCGCCACTGGTTCCAGAAGTTTTGAGCTTGGGCACCTGCAAGAATATCGAAGATGTGGGCGTCTTCGACGTTGCCAAAGCTGTGCTCCGGGTGATTGCCCATTTCATCGCGCACGGGGAGGTGGCAGCAAGGGGTGACATTGCCCATCCAATCGACGAAAACCCCGCGCAAAGGATCCGCCAGGCACGCCCCGGCATAGCCAGCAAAGAACTCATGGACGACGAAGAACATGCCAGCCTCGTCGGCGATGGCGCGAGCTCGATCGAGAACCGCTTGAAACTCTACGGGATCGATGAGGAGGCGGCCTTGCTGGTCGTGGATATCCTGGTCGCACTCGTAGGGAAGCTCGCGCCGCTCGATGAGCTTGGCCGTGAAGAGATCAAAGCCAATCTGAGCGGCGAGAGCGACGGCCTGGGGCAATTCGCGCCAGTTGTCGCGCATGAGAATGAACACCCAGCCTGTTTCGACGTCCGCGAAGCAGCCCTCACGGCGCAGCTCGTGGAACCGACGCGCGTTCTGGATGACGCGATTCCACCGTGCCCCTGTTCGGATGCGCTCAAACGTCTCGGCTTGCCCGGCATCAATGGAAAACTGCACGTGCTGAACGCCCGCATCGAGCGCAGCTTGGGCGCGTGTTTCATCGAGGAGTGTGCCATTTGTGCTGAGGCAGGGGCGCGCTCCCGCCCCCCGAATCGCGGCGATAAAATCGGGCAGGTGGGGGTTAATAAAGGGCTCGCCAAAACCTGTCAAAACGACGGCGTCGAGGTAGGGAAACAGCGGCACGAGTTTTTCGAAGCGTTCAGGCGGCATCAGCCCTTCGCTGTGGCCTTGGATCAGCCTGGGGCACATTTGGCATTCCAGGTTGCACAGGAAGGAGGGCTCGACATGGATAAAGCGCAGATGAGCAATGCGCGACGGCGGACGCGGGCCGCCAGGGCGGGCGTGGCCAACTGCCCACTGAAGGCGCCGCTTGAAATGACGACTCGCGGCATAACGCTCGAGAAGCGATCCCAGTTGATGCCGAATGCTCATTTCTGAGTGATTCTTTGGCCCACGAGCGAGAAAAATTCAAATTCCCTTCTTGCGCCGAGCGTAAGGATGATTACTGTGAGGGCGAAAAGCTGTGGCGCCGACATGGCAGCGAATTTTAGCGTGAGGCGAAACAAGAGAACCAGTGCGCAGAATTGATCTCATTGCCCTGACGCTCGTGATAGTCGTGGCAAGCATTGGGGTCACGTACTACCTTGCCAAGCATCCGCTGCGTCGCGCGCGCGAAGACCGCATCGAGATTGGCGTCAGCAAGGCCAAAACGAAGCTTGCCCCACGCGATATTCTCAAGCCGCCTCAGCCCACGCCCGTGACGGAAACGCCCTCGACCAGTGAAAGCGATACTACCACAACAACCGCGGAGAGCCAGCGCCCGAGTCTCATCGTCCACCCGTCATGGCAACCGGGCGGCACGCACGTTCTGGGCGCGTACGCGGTCACGAAGCCTGGCGATTTCATTCACCCTACGTGGTCACCGCTCGGTTTGGATCTTGTGTTCACAACGCGCCAGCTCGACGGGGTCTGGACGGCGGGACCGAACACACTCGAAGCGCGGCAGATTTCCGATGACCGCCTCGCCGGTGCGGAGATGACGTGGACCAGCGATGGGCTCCAGGTCATCGTGCAAAGCATTGACCGGCGGCCGGTGGCCCTCATGCTGACGGGCGAAAAATATCCCCTGCCCGAGCTCCCGCGCAAGGTCATCGAACGCGAAGGGCAAATTTACATCCGGGATGAAGAAGGGGGGCTCAAACGAATCACGGGGAGCCAGGATCGCTTCCACAGCCCCAGGCTTTCACCCAACGAAACACTTGTGGTGTACATTGGTATCGAGACGGGCATCTACATCTCCACGGTGGATGGCAAGCAGACGATCAGCGTGGAAAAGGGGGAAAATCCAAGCTGGCTGCCCGACTCGAGCGGAATCGTCTACGACATCCCCGTTAGCGATGGGCAAACGATCATCGACGGCGATCTTTGGTACGCCGCAGCGGACGGCAGCGAACGCACGAATATCACCAATACTCCCGGAATCGTGGAATCCCACCCCGTGGTGAGTCCCGACGGCCAGCGAATTGCTTTCGTCGCGGAAGGAGCCGTCTACGTTGGGCGATTTGTGCGCCCGCGCCGGCGATGAATTGCATTTTTACGCTTTGAGCGCCGGCCAACCGAGCCGCCCAACGCGACCGCGAGAAAAACCAATCAAGACAACACATTGTAGATAGCCAACTTAGAAGATCTCTCTGTGCCTACTCTTTCAGCTACTCCCAGGCGAAGAATCTTTCATCTCCGTGGCATAATTTTTGTTTGAGAAAGCGTGGAAGTGTAAAGCAGCGTCGTCCACCGGCGGGAAGAGACGGCTGCGGCGAAAAGGAACTGTGGGCAATGTTTAACTCGGAACTTCAATTGGGCCAGATTCTGGTGCTTGAGGGCAAACTCGACCCCGACGACCTCGATGTGGCCCTGCGCGAGCACCACAAAACAGGCGAGCGACTGGGCACGATCCTCGTCAAGATGGGACTCGTCAACGAAGAGGATGTGCTGCGCGCTCTGGCCGAGCAGCTCCAGCTTCCCTTTGTCCGTCTGAGCGAGGTGCAAATCCCCAAAGAGGTGATCGAGAAAATTCCCGCCAAGATTGTGAGCCACTACCAGCTCGTCCCCCTGGAGCAATCGAATGGCACCCTGCGAGTGGCGATCAGCGATCCGCTCGACGTCCACACGCTCGACGACTTGCGCCTCATCCTCAAGATGGACGTGGAACCGGTGGTGGCGCCGCCGAAGGACATCAGCGAGGCGATCAAGCGCTACTACGGCATCGGCGCGGACACAGTCGAAGAGCTCATGCAGGAGCAAGGGGGCGAGGCGGCTATCGAGGTGGACCGCACCATCGAGGACATCGATGAGATGGCCGAAGATGCCTCGATCGTGCGCTTCGTCAACCAGATCATTGCTGAGGCGATCTCCGATCGGGCCACGGATATCCATGTCGAACCCTTCGAGCAGGAGCTGCGCATCCGGTACCGCATCGACGGGATGCTCTACGAAGCAGCGATTCCGCCCAGCATCAAGCGATTCCAAAGCGCCATTATCTCACGCATCAAGATCATGGCCGACATGAACATTGCGGAGCGGCGCCTGCCCCAGGACGGCAAGATCAAGGTGCGCGTCCAGGACAAAGATTTCGATTTGCGCGTCTCAACGCTTCCCACGCCGTACGGAGAATCGATCTCGATCCGTATTCTCTCGCGCGACAGCGAACTGATCTCGCTGGATAAACTCGGGCTCGACGAGTACCATCTGAAAATCTTGCGGCGCATGATCCAGAAGCCGCACGGCATCATTTTTGTGACGGGGCCCACGGGATCGGGAAAATCGACGACGCTTTACGCAGCGCTGCGAGAGATCAACACGGTTGATAAGAAAATCCTGACGGTGGAGGACCCGATCGAATACCGCATCCCAGGGGTGACACAGGTCCAGGTGAACCCGCAGATTGATCTCACATTTGCGCGCGTTTTGCGCACGATGCTGCGTCAGGACCCGGATGTCATCATGGTGGGCGAGACGCGCGATCCCGAGACGGCGCAAGCGGCCATACGTGCCGCACTGACGGGTCACCTCGTCTTCTCGACCCTGCACACAAACGATGCCGCAGGCGCGGTGAGCCGTCTGCTCGACATGGGCATCGAGCCATTCCTTGTTGCGAGCTCCGTGGAGGGTCTCATTGCTCAGCGCCTCGTGCGCGTGCTCTGCCCCGACTGCAAAGTTCCCTTCACGCCGTCGCCGGAGGTCATTGCGCGCCTGCGTCTCAACAAGCTCGACACAACCGATGCCCAATTCATGAAGCCTACGGGCTGCGAGAAGTGTCGCTACACGGGCTTCCGCGGGCGCACAGCTATTTACGAAATTATCAAGATGACAGAGGATCTCAAGCAGATGGTCGTGGCGCGATGTCCGTCGAATGAAATCAAACAGGCCGCGATCGCCAATGGCATGCGCACCATCCGAGAAGATGGCTGGATCAAAGTGAGAGCGGGCCTCACGACGATTGACGAGGTTCTGCGCGTGACGATGGAAGATGAGTTTGGAGGTGTTGTCTACGACGAGTGAGAACGTGGGCAACACACCACCGCACACGTAGGTCGTGAGGAAAAAACACCTTGGCACTTTACACCTACAAAGCGAAAGACGCCAAAGGACAGGTGATCTCTGGGTCGCTGGAGGCGGAAACGGTCAACGCCGTGATCTCACGTCTTCAGGCGATGGGGTATTTCCCTGTCAGTGTGGAGAGTCAAAGCGACCGCAAGGACATTGCAGCGGTCGTGACGAAGAAACTCGCGCGGCGCGTCAGCATTAACGATCTGGCAACGTTCAATCGCCAGCTTGCGGATCTTCTCAGCTCGGGCATCCCGCTCGTACGCGCCCTGGGCATCATTCAGAATCAGACGACAAACGAGACCTTGGTCGAGATCATTGGTCAGGTGGCGCAGGATGTGGCGGGAGGCGACTCACTGGCTGGCGCGCTGGCCAAGCATCCCAAGGTGTTTTCAAAGCTCTACGTGGCCATGGTGCGTTCAGGGGAGGCGGGGGGCATGCTCGACGTTGTGCTTTCGCGTCTGGCCGACTTCTCGGAAACAGAAGCCGAAGTGCGTGCCAAGATCAAAGCGGCGTTGGCCTACCCCGTTGTCATGATTCTGGCAGGCGTGGGCGCCGTGACGATCCTCATGACGGTGGTCATGCCCAAAATCTTGAAAATTTATGGCGAATTGAACCAAACGCTGCCTTTGCCGACTCAGATGCTCATTGCCATTAGTGACGGGCTGAGAAACTACTGGCCTTTCATTCTGGCGGGAATCGCTGCGGCCATCCTGGGGCTGTGGCGCATCCTCACGACCCCCGATGGCAAACGCGCCTTCGACCGCCTTATCGTCAAGATCCCCCTCCTGGGACCGATGATCATCAAACGCGAAATCGCCAACTTTGCACGCACGCTGGGCTCACTGCTTCACAACGGTGTTTCAATCCTTCCGGCCTTAGAGATTGTTCACGAGGTGCTGACCAACACGGTAGTGGCCGATGAAGTGGCGAAAATTCCCGAGCACGTGACGCAAGGCGAAGGCGTGGCTGGCCCCCTCAAAAAGTCGAAGGTCTTTCCGCCAGTTGTGACGAACATGATTGCGATCGGCGAGGAAACCGGCCGCCTCGACGAAGTCCTTTTGAAAGTGGCTCGCAGTTACGAGCTCGAGGTGGAGCGAGCCGTCAAGACGCTGACGAGCCTGATCGAACCACTGATCATCCTCGGCATGGGCATCATTGTGGGATTTATCGTCATCGCCATGCTGCTGCCGATCTTCTCAATCGATCCTAGTGCGCAGGGCTAACGATGAAAGCCGTGTGGGCGCCAACATTCCCTCAGCAACTGCCTCGCGCCCGACAGCGCGCGATGACGCTGCTCGAGCTTCTCACCGTGATCACGATTCTCACGGTGCTCATGGGGGTCACGTTTCCCACGCTGCGAGCTTTCAACGAGAAGAATAAGCTGCGGGCCACGGCACGCGAGTTGGTCGCCTTGATGAAGTATGCGCGGGCGGAGGCTGTGTTTGGGCAACGCACAACCGAGGTCTTCCTCGATATCGAAAAGAGGGAGTTCTGGCTGGACCTTCGCGAGCCCGATCCCAAGACCGGCGAGATCAATCCTAAACGAAAGAAACGCCAGCTCGAGGCCAAACGGCAGCTTCATCCCGACGTGTGGTTCGACGAAGTCACAACTTACGACGATAACATTATCGATAACAAAATTATTGCGGTGGATTTCCACCCTGATGGGAGCGCTTCGCCACTTCTTGTCACATTGGCCAATCGCGCTGGGGGGCGGCTGACGATCGAAGTCGTCAAGTCCACTGGGCGCACGGAGGTAACGCCCGGCACCGTTGCTGACAAGCGCGCCGCAAACGCCGAAGCGGTAGAGAAAGTCTTGGGGAGGTTGACGCAGTGAGGTCGTGCAGCGCAGCATCCCCCATTCCTAACCGCTCCATCCAGGGCGACGGCTGCATGCGCGTATTTCGCGGGCAACGCCAAGCGTTCATGCTGCTCGAAGTCATTGTCGCCCTTGTGATCCTCGGAATCTCCGTGGCCGCCATTATGCGCTCGTTTACGGTATCGATGAAAGGGATTCGCCGCAATGACGTGGTCACGCGAGCCTGCGTGCTGGCGGAGGGATTCCTGCAGGACCTCGAGCTTGAACCTGAAAAAGCGCGTACGAGCCGAGGCACGTTCGAAGAGGATGGCTACCCGGAGTATTCGTGGGAGCTTACAGTTGAAGAGGAAGAAATCCGCTACCGCCACCTGCAAACGAAGGTCAAAGCGCGCGATCTGCGTTCCTTACGACACGCCACGCTTTTCGTCTATTACCACAACGCTTCCATGAGAAGTCCGGATCAGGTGCTGGAACTGCACCTCTACTTTCCCCCCATCGAACGCTTCCGCTTCGACTCGAAGTTCTATAATGAGCTCTTCCGAGAGGAGGCGCGGCGATGAGATCGAGGCCAAGGCGCGCGTTCACTCTCATGGAAGTCATGGTCGCGGTTGTGATTTTCGCGCTCGTGATTTCCTCGCTCGTCGTCTCATTCCGCACAGGGGTCAAAGCCTACGACTTAGGGGCAACGCATGCCGAGCTCGATCAGACAATCCGGTTTGTGACTTCCCAGCTCGCCTCCGACTTGCGCAACGTCTTCTACCGCCAATATTGGACGTATAACGTCACACGCAACCAGCGCGAGGAGCAGCTTGCCGAGCGGCTGAGGCAGATGCAAGAGAGTGGAGCGCGGGTGAACGTCCTCGATGATCAACAAGACATCGAGCTCGGGCCGCGGATTGACCTCTCTTTCCGTGCTACGGACAATGGCGAGGTGGATGAGTTGACCTTCGTGAGGCTACAGGACGAGAATGCGCCAGAGCTCCGCCAGATGTTCGGCCTCGTGCGCGTGCGCTATTTCGTGAGCGATGGATGTCTCTGGCGGGCAATCGATGACGTAACGGCTCCCGAAGTGGATGAAATGGGCAATGAGATCCCGAAGCCCAACCCACCTATTATTGACAAACTTGCTAATAACGTAAAATCATTTGATGTCAAATTTGGGTATTACTATGACGGCGAGTGGCTCTTGGCAGATGATTGGGACAGCGACACGGCCCAGTACCGCAATCCCCTGTCGGACGAAGAACTCGATGAGCAGCAGGCCCAAATTACGATTGGTGGGACGAAACCCGAGGAAGACAAGGCCAGCGTTCGGGGGCGGACGGACGATTTGCCCGCCTGGGTGGAGATCACCTACACCTTTACCGATCCCAAGAAGACAGAGAAAGAGAAGGTGATCCGCCAAATCGTCCAGATCTATCCAAGTCAGGAAACTTTCATCCCCAAAGATGTACGCGAGACAGCCCCCACTCAGCAATCAGGAGGCGTCACTCGAACGAAGCTATGAAACAGCGTCGAGACATTCCTCACCGCCAGCGCCAACGCTCAGCGGTGCTGATCCTCACCCTATGGATCGTGGTGGTGTTGGGGATCATTGCTTCAAGCTTGGCCTTCGACGTCATGGTGAACTCGAAGCTGACGCTTCTCCAGAAGGAGCAGCTCATCGCTTACAACCTGGCCAAAAGCGCCATCGCTGTCGGGATGACACATTTGCAAAACGATCTACTCATCGATTTTGCCGATAACCCCAATCAACAGTTCGATGCCGTCAGCGACGTGTGGGCCCAGCCGGATCGTCGCGAAAAGGATAAGCAAGTCCCGCTAGGCAAGGGCACCTACCAGCTTGAGATTGAGGACGAAGAGTCGAAAATTAACATCAATGTAGCCTCGCAGCGCGTCTTCAAAGCGATGCTCGAGTTTTACGGCTACGAGCCGCCCGACAGCGATGAGATCGCCAATGCCATCATCGATTGGCGGGATCGCGACGATGTGTGCGCTGGCGCACCTGGCGAAAAGGAGAACGAGCATTACAGCGCGTCGATGGGCCAACGGATTCGCCCCGAGACAACGGCCGATGAGCTTGTCTATCAGTGCCGCAACGAGCCATTCCTGACGATCGACGAACTGCTCGATGTTTACGGGATCACGCCGGAGCTTTACTACGGCTACGACCCCGCCGAGCGAGAAGAGCGAGAGCTGGCCGTGCGCAACCGCCTGGCCGAGGGCAAGCGCGTCTCGGCCACTCGGAAAAAATCGCGCTATCGCAAGGAACCCAAGCCGCTGCGCGAAATTGTCACTGTGCGGGGCAGTGGGCGGGTCAATCTCAACACAGCCAGCCAGGAAGTTCTTACGATTCTTGCCTACGCGGCCAATAACTGCACAAATCTCGAAGCGGCAGAGGCTGCAGCGCAAAGCATTGTGGAATTCCGGGGTGATCCCGAAAGCGATAAGCGTCCGGATCCCGACAATGCCTTCCATAGCCTAGCCGATCTGGCAAAAGTCCCGGGCCTCAATGCTGGGACGCTGGCCCAGCTGAGTGCCGCGGGCGCGTTGGGAGTGCAAATCGGTTTTCGCTCATCGACTTTCCTGATCACAGGCATCGGGCAGGTGGGGCGAACGGAACGGGTCGTGAGGGCGTTGGTTCAGCGCAACCTCGACACCTACAATCCGGATGATGCTCGTCTCCTCAGCAACAAGGGCAAAGGAGGAACGGCTCGCAGGCGCGGAAGTTTCGAAGGGCGGCGGCTCGGCCGGCAGCGGGAGAGCGGAACCGTGGTTGACGATAATCTTATCCGAATTCCCGCAATTCGAGTATTGCAGTGGATAGAATAGCTCAGCAACGTAGGACGGTACTATGGCGCCTCTATTAGCCATCGAATTTACAGAACAAGAAAGCAAAGTTGTCGTCGCGGAACTGGGTCGCGGTAAGACGGTTGTGCGCGATGCTTTCCGCCTAGCCCTGCCACGCAGCGAGGACGCGACCCAGCGGGTGGCCGAACGAGCTAAGGCCCTGCGCGAAGCATTGGCCACGCGTAAGATCAAAGCCTGCCGTGCCCACGTCATGGTGCCGAAAAACTACGTCATGGCACGCATGGTCACACTGCCAAGCATCAACGACGACGAGTTGGCAGGGATGGCGCGATTTGAGGCCGAGCGCCACATCCCCTTCAATGCTGAACGCCACGTGGTGAGCCATTACGTGCTCAACAAGCTGGTCAAAGGCCTGCTGGGCACCAACAACCTCGACACCAACTCGCGCCTGTGCATGAGCAGCGCGGTGGCCGGCTACAAGGTCACGCTGGGCAGCGAAGCTGGGCGTGGAGGGTAGCCAGGTCCTCCTGGCCGCAATTGATCGCCCCATTGCCCAGGAGTACATCGACATTTGCCGGGCAGCGGGATTGATCATCGATTCCTTGGGCGTGAGCAGCCTTGCCGCCTTCAATGCGTACGCGGCGTTGGCTGGCCAGCAGCTGGAGAACAAGGTCGTCGCACTGACCAACCTCGGGTGCACGTACACCGATCTCGTCATCATCAACAATGGCGTTCTCAGCTTTACGCGCGGTACGTCCGTGAGCGTGCAAAAGCTGCTCCACGAGTACGCGCAGCGCGGAAGGCAGCTCGCAGCGGCGGATCTCCCCACCATTGATGTGCTCCACCGGCGAGAACTCTTGCCCACCAGCGAGCATGCTGTGCGCTTGGAGCCCCTCGCCGATGCAAGTGGCAGCGAATCCACGACCTTGATCCTCGATCCGGCAACCTCAGAAGCGACGCTTGAGAAGGCGGGGGGCAAATCGCCCGTAGCCGGTTGGCTCGTTCAGTTGCTCAAGGAGATTCGGCGTACGTACGAATTTGCGCGCCGCGAGTTCAGCTGCCCACCCATCACGGAAATCCAATTCACCGGTGAAGGAGCACTCCTTCGCAATCTGGACCGTTTTTTCGCTGTGAACTTTGGGGTGGAGGCGAAGGTGTGCAATCCAGCCAGCCTCTTCGAATTCGCCCCCAGCCTCGGCCAATCCGCGGAGTCGGTGGGAGTGATCTATGCCACGCCGCTGGGGGCCCTGGCGCCAACAACGCCTCGCAGCGTGACTATCAACCTTCTGCCGCCGGAATACATCGAGCAGATTGAGGCAAAACGGCGGCGCCAATCCTATATCACGACGGGGCTCCTCAGCGCGGTCGCTCTCTTGCTTCTCTTCGTGTGGCTCTATGACGTCTTTGCGCGACAGACGGAGCTCCTCGATTTATATCGCCAAAAGAACCGCGAGATGAAAGAGCGGGTGGAAGATCTCGAGATGAAGAAAAAGAAACTCGAGATTATCCGCCGCTATATCCAAGATAAGCATGGTGCCTTGGATATCATCGAGCGTATCAGCTCGTTCGATTTCATCCCCGACCGGGTCACCCTGACGCGCTTTGAGTACCGCAAAGACGAGGCGGTGAAAATCGAAGGCCACGCGAAATCCCTGGCGGACATCAACCGATTCGAAGCAGAACTCAAGAAGACCGGCATCTTCGAAAGCGTGGTGCAAGATCCGGGCAGCAACAAACCGGTGCGCTTGCCGAACCGCCCTGATCCAGTGCTCCAACTTCAGATGACCTGCACTTTCCCCAAGCGATCGGTTGCGTCGGCTGAGACGGCCAGCAAAAAGACCGACAGCCAATCCAAAGATGAGGCGAGCGCCAATGACTCTGAGTAAGCGCGAGCGCAACATTCTTTACGTGACGGCGGCTGTGATTGCGGGAACGATCCTCTACCTCTGGGGGATTGAACCACTCTACACGGCCTATGTGGAACGACAGAACGAACTCGAAAGCGCGCAAGCGACATTCCAGAAAAACGTCGAGTTGCTTCAGCAGGCCAAAAGCATCGAGGAGGGATACCGGCGCATTGAGGCGCAGTTCCCCAAAGAAGAGCCGGGCAAAGATCCGGAGCATTCGTTTTCGGAGGATGTCGACGCCGCGGCCGAGGCGCTTTTGCCAGGGGAGCGCCGCATCATCGAGCCGGTGCAGCACGAGGAGATCAAAGGGGTGTCAGAATATGAGTTTCTGACGCTCACTTTGACCATCACAGGCGATCTGCCGAAGATTGCCCAGCTGCTCAAGGGATTCGATCAGAAAGGCTTCCTCATCAAATCGATCGTGCTGACCCATAGCCGCGGAGTGGATTCGCCTGAGCTGCAGCTCCAGGTCACTCTGGCCCGAATCGTGAAAGTGGAAGAGGAAACGGAAACGCCGGGACGACGGCGCCCGGGTGCGCGCCGTCTTGGAGGTCGCCGCTAATGAATCGCCAAGAAATCCTGCTCAATTTGACCCTGTTGACCATCATTGTGGCCCTGGCCTTGCTCATCATGGAGAATCGCCAGGAAGAAGTGGAAGTTACGGTTCCGCCTGTCACCAAGATTGAGTCGGCGCCCGAAGTGGAAACCACCTATGATCCGCAAATCGCCGCGCAGAAGTATCCAAACTTCGGGGTAAAGCCGATTTTCCAGGCCCTGCTCACACCGACGCCCACTCCTCCGCCGCCGACGCCCACTCCGACACGCACTCCCGACATCAACGCGATCTTTGCCTCTTGGAAGCTGATGAGTGTCGACACCGGTGAGGCCACTTTCGAGGATCGCGCCAAAGCGAAAAGCGATCCCGAGAATGCTGTGTTTACGTTGCGCATCGGCCAGGCCATGCCGGTGGAAGTCGAACGCGGCGTCTTCAAGAATGCCATACTAATGCGCGTGGACGCCAACTCGGATAATCCTTCTGTGACGCTCGGAATCGATGGAATTCCCGACAAGAAAGTTTTGCGAATGTTCGAGGAGTAGGAGCCCCAGCATGATGGAGCCAATGGTATGGGCCTCAGGGCAGACAACCTTGGGACCCGTTGCGGTGCAAAAAGCTGCTAGACATTGCTTTTGGCCGTTGCGATGGAGGACTGTGTTGACGACTTCGCGAGTGAGTGAAACTGTGGTGAGAACGTGCGTGCTCATAGTTGTGCTGCTAGCCATGGTGGGAAGTGTTGGCTGGGCCGCCCCCGACGAGAGTAACGAGGGGGATCAACCGCAACCCGGTGCGACTCCGGCTGCTCCATCAACCCCAGAGCTCCCGACGCCGGCACCTGTGACAGCGGGTTCAGGGGTCATGACAATTGCGACCCCTGTTGTGGTGCAAACGCAACCCGATACCATGAGTGTGCCAGATAACCAAAGTTTCAGCGCCAGCACGTCGCCGACTGCGTCGCCGGATCAAGGCAGCGCGCCTGTCCCCGTGGAAGTTCCATCAGCCGCCCCCTCGTCCTCTGGGGCAGGAGGCGAAGGGAAAATCTCGCTTGTCTTCAACGAAGCTCCGATCGAGCGCGTGGTGGCGGAACTTTCGCGCAAGAGCGGGAAAAACGTTGTGGCGCGCGGCAAGACAGTCGGGCAAAAGGTCACGATCATTGCCCGCGACATGCCCCTCGAGCGTGTTTTGGACATCCTCGTCAATCAGAAGCCTAACTGGCTATGGTATCCAGCTGAGGGGCGCCCCGACACGTACGAAATCTGGGACCAGGAATCTTTCCGGGCAGAAGTGCTGCCGAAGCAGGTGCGCCAGAAAGTCTTTGTGCCGCGCGAAATCACCGCCGAGGAGGCCTACAAGGCCATCCAGGGCGTGCTCACCCCCAACATTGGAACCGCAAGTTTCGATCCACGCTCGAATAAGCTCATCGTCACCGACCTCCCCTACGTTTTGGAGCTTGTCCAGCGCCTCATCGAGCAGATCG
>FWWM01013086.1_pt1 | contig 13555 bp, 15 predicted proteins | sample 2228351 | NCBI WGS metagenome assembly FWWM01 (sample SAMEA103939774, study PRJEB20133) | metagenome | reverse complement strand
CCTGGTTTGAGGGAGAGGAGGTGTCCCATCTTTTTGGCCTTCACCTTGAGATACTCGATATTTTCCTGATGGGGTTTGGTCTCAATGGGAACCCGCTCCACCACCTCAATCCCGTATCCTTCCAACCCGATAATCTTTCGAGGATTATTGGTCATCAGACGAATCTTATGAAGCCCTAAATCGACCAGAATCTGGGCCCCGATCCCATAATCCCTCATATCCGCTTTAAACCCCAACTCTTCATTGGCTTCCACTGTGTCCTTCCCCATGTCCTGTAAGGCATAGGCTTTCAACTTGTTGACCAACCCGATTCCTCTTCCCTCCTGCCTCATATAGACGATCACCCCTTTACCTTCCTTTTCCACCATGGCCATAGCCTGATGGAGTTGTTCTTCACAGTCACACCTCCTTGAGCCAAAAACATCTCCGGTGAGGCATTGGGAATGGACCCTGACCAGAACCTTGTCCTGAGGGTTGATCTCTCCTTTGACCAGAGCGATATGATGGTATTGGTCAATATCATTCTCATAGGCAATGGCAGTAAAAACCCCTCCATATTTGGTTGGAAGTTTTGCTGTAGCCACCCGTCTGACCAGGATCTCTTTGCTCAGGCGATATTTGATCAGGTCGGCAATGGTGACAATTTTCAACCCGTGTTTTTTAGCAAATATCTGAAGGTCGGGCATCCGGGCCATGGTTCCATCTTCATTCATGATTTCGCAGATGACCCCTGCAGGCTTCAGCCCCGCCAACCTGGCCAGATCAATCGACCCCTCGGTCTGCCCTGTTCTGACCAGAACACCCCCTTTCCTCCCCCTCAGGGGAAAGACATGGCCAGGCGCCACAAGGTCTTCGGGTTTCGCATTATCATCAATGGCTGTCAAGATGGTCTTGGCTCGATCCGCTGCTGAGATGCCAGTGGTCACTCCGTGTCGGGCATCAATAGAGATGGTAAAGGCAGTTTGAAACCGAGAGGTATTCTCAGAAACCATCATGGGAAGGCGAAGCTCATTGATCCTTTCCTCCGTAAGGCTGAGACAGATAAGCCCCCTCCCATACTTGGCCATAAAATTGATGGCCTCTGGGGTCACCTTCTCTGCTGCCATGGTGAGATCGCCTTCGTTTTCACGATCCTCATCATCCACCAGAATAACCATCTTTCCCTGCCGGATATCCTCTATGGCCTCTTCGATTGTGCTAACCATATTCCTCCCTCACTCTTCCTTGATAAATCCGTGCTTCCTTAAAAAATTAAAGTCCAATGCATTTCCCTCTTCTCGATGACCAATCATTTTTTCTACATACTTTCCCAGGATATCGGTTTCAAGATTGACTCGATCGCCTACCTTTTTGTCCCCTAAGGTCGTTTTTTCAATCGTATAGGGGATGAGGGTAATCTTAACAGTCTCCCCTTCCACCTCGTTCACCGTGAGACTGATTCCATCTATAGCGATTGACCCTTTGGGGACGATATACTTTACGGTTGACCTGGGAATTCTTATCTTTAAAAGGTAAAATTCCCTTTCTCTTACCTTCTCGATAATTTCTCCCATTCCATCCACATGTCCTGTCACGAAATGGCCTCCCAAACGGTCAGAGAGTCTTAGGGCCCTTTCGAGATTCACCCAATCTCCTTCCCTCAACCCTGAAAGAGTGGTCCTCTCCAGTGTTTCCCTTGAGAGGTCCACTCCTATGGATCTTCCTCTTTTTTCAACAACAGTCAGACAGGCCCCATTAATATTCATACTATCACCAAGTTGCACATCTGTCAATTCAGGAGGTATCTCAATAGACAATCTCTTCCCCTCCCCTTTATCCTCAACCCTTAAAACCTTCCCCTTCCCTTCAATGATCCCAGTAAACAACTAAGTCCTCCTTTTCTGGATATACCCTTCAAGGAGAATATCTCCACCCGTTCTTCTTAACTTAATTTTATCGAGAAGGGTAGCCTCATCGAGATTTTTTATCTCCTTTCCACTAAAAATTCCAGGGGCTTCTCTATCCCCAATCAATTTGGGAGAAAAGAAGATAAGGATTTTATCAATAAGGCCTTGATCTAAGAACGATCCATTCACCTCACTTCCCCCCTCCACTAAGATGGACATCATCTCCATCTCTCCCAATCTTTTAAGGAGAGGGTTTAAGGGGACCTTTCCTGCTTCTGACTTGAACTGGAGAATCCGAACTCCTTTTTTCTCCAAACTTGCCCTTCTCTCCTCGGAGGCTAACTCTGTAATAGCGAGGATGGTTCTGAAAGGATTCTCTTTTATCACTTTTGCTTCCTCAGGGATTCTCAACCGACTGTCCAAGATGATTCGATAGGGATCCCTCCCTCCTCGAATTCGAGAGGTAAGTAAAGGATCATCTTTTAATATCGTCCCAATCCCCACCAGAACTCCATCCACCTGATCCCTCAGACGATGAACCCATCGCCTCGAGATTTCCCCAGATATCCATTTAGAATGACCATTTCTGGTGGCAATCTTCCCATCGAGAGAGGAGGCTACTTTTAGAATAACAAAAGGCTCCCTGGTCTGAATATATTTCGTAAAAGCCTCGTTCAAACGTTGACATTCCCTTTCTAAGACCCCAAGGGTCACCTCGATCCCTGCCTTTTTTAAACTTTCAACCCCCTTACCTCTGACCAAGGGATTGGGATCCATCATTCCAATGACAGCCCTCTTGATGCCTGCCTGGATCACCGATGGAGCACAGGGGGGGGTCTTCCCATAATGGGTGCAGGGTTCAAGGTTAAGATAGAGGGTAGCTTCCCTTGCCCCCTCACCAGCCTGGTTAAGGGCAAGTATCTCTGCATGGGGCTCTCCTGATTTTTGATGATAGGCCTCTCCAATCACCCTTCCTCTTTTCACCAGAACCGCACCGACCATTGGATTGGGTGAAGTCCTCCCCCGTCCTTTCTCAGCGAGGCGGAGCGCCCGTTTCATCCAGTATTCGTCAGTCAAACTCATCCTTTCAACTCAACCTTTCAATCTTGGGCTAACATGAATTATAAATCCCAATCACCAAATTCCAAGCTCCAAATCACCAATCGAAATTTAAAATAGGACTTATGATCAGGTGTTTGGGACGGGTTATTTCCGTTGTCTGCTCTCTTCTTTATTGCCAAGAAGTTCCTTCAGTTCATCCATAAATTCTTGAATGTCTTTAAACTGGCGGTAAACGGAAGCAAAACGCACATAGGCAACTCCATCCAAATGGTGAAGTTCCTCCATTACCCGCTCGCCGATCTCGGTGCTTCGGATCTCCCTTTCCCCCTTCTCCTGAAAATAGTGCTCAATTCGATTCACAATCTTTTCGATGAGATTGATGCTGATCGGCCGCTTCTCACAGGCTTTTTTCAAACCGTTTAGGATTTTTAGACGATTGAAGGGCTCCCGCCTTCCATCCTTCTTTACCACCATGGGAAGCGCATCCTCTGCCCGCTCACTGGTCGTGAATCTTTTTTTACACTGGAGACACTCTCGCCTTCGACGAATGGTCTCCTTATCCTTTCCAAGTCGGGAGTCGACGACCTTGCTTTCAGGATGGTTACAGAATGGACATTTCATTATTCAGCCACTCTATAGGGGCAATTCATGAATTGCCCCTACTCCCCTACGGTTTTCGGTTAAATTTTTCGACCTTAATCCCTGACTCTTTTAACATCTCCCTGGCCAGTGCATCGGCATAGCCTTCTTCGTAGACGATCCGTTCAATCCCAGCATTGATGATCATCTTTGAACAGATAATACAGGGGTGATTGGTGCAGTAAAGGGTCGCTCCTTTGATCTGCACCCCATGGAAAGCGGCCTGGATGATCGCATTCTGTTCTGCATGAAGACCCCGGCAGAGTTCGTGCCGTTCTCCTGAAGGGATTTTCATTTTTTCACGAAGGCATCCTGTATCGAGGCAATGATCCAATCGAGAAGGGGCACCGTTATAACCTGTGGCTAAAATCTTTTTATCTTTGACCAGAACCGCACCTACTTGTCTCCTTAGGCAGGTGGACCGTTTGGCTACAAGATGGGTAATGTCCATGAAATACTCTTCCCAAGAAGGGCGAGTCTTACGATCGTTTTTTCCCTTTCTCTCTTTCAAAGGTAGGCCGTCCCGAACTGAGGGTCAATTTTCTAAACCCGATAACTACCCTGCTCTCAACTTCTAATTTTTATGTCCAATCCAAAGGAAACAAATAACATCACATCTTATCGACCTTTCTAAAAAAGCAGAAATCCAGAAGAATTCTATCAAAACTGGATCCTCACTTCCTCGGGAATGAACCCTGAAGGGGTGGTGTTTCTTTATTGAATGCGGTCCAATTAGGCATGATTAATTTTTTTAAAGACTTCTTCCAGCGCTTCGATCATCCGATCCACTTCCTCTTCGGTAACGATGAGTGGAGGCAAAAACCTAAGCACCCTGTCCATGGTGCAGTTGATGAGAAAACCCCTCTTCATCATCTCTTTGACCACAGGTGTTCCATCGATCTCTAATTCCATGCCAAGGATCAACCCTCTTCCCCTAACCTCCTTGATGAATGGGAACTCTCCCTTCAAGGCCATGAGTTGAGATAGAAAGTATTCTCCAACCTTTCGGCAATTGTCAAGCATCCCCTCTTCCAGGAGGGCGGTTAAAGCGGCCACTCCTGCCGCCGTGGCCAAAGGATTTCCCCCAAAGGTGGAAGCATGATCTCCTGGCTCAAAGGATTTAGCGACTTTCTCCTTAACCAAGAGGGCTCCGATCGGAACTCCCCCTGCCAGTGCCTTTGCAAGGGTAAGCATATCCGGTTCAATCCCTTCATGCTCATAGGCAAAAAGTTTCCCAGTTCTCCCCATCCCTACTTGAACCTCATCGAAGATCAAAAGGAGGCCCTTTTCATCACAAATCTCCCGCACTGCCTTAAGGTAACCCTCACTGGGGATATTCACACCTCCCTCTCCTTGAATGGGTTCAAGGAGAACGGCACAGGTTTTTTCGTCGATAGCCTCTTTCAACGCCTCAATATCATCAAAGGGGATATACTTGAACCCTGGCATCAGGGGGTCATACCCCTTGTGGTATTTCTTTTGAGCCGTGGCCGTCAAGGTAGCCAGTGTCCTCCCATGGAAGGATCGCTCCATGGTGATCACTTCATACCGATTGGGACCGAGATTCTCTTTGGCATATTTCCTTGCAAGTTTCAGAGCCCCTTCGTTAGCCTCTGCCCCGCTGTTGCAGAAAAAGACCTTATCCGCAAAAGAGTGCTTGCAGAGAAGGGCGGCCAGTTGAATCTGAGGTTCAATGTAATAGAAGTTTGAAACATGGATCAACTTCTGGGCCTGATCCTGAAGGGTCTTGACCACTTTGGGGTGACAATGTCCGAGATTGCAAACCGCAAGACCTGCGACAAAATCGAGATACTCCTTCCCCTCGATATCCCAGAGCCTTGTCCCTTTTCCTCGGACAGGGATGATAGGGAAACGGGCATAGGTGCGGACAATATACTGCTCAGATAATGCCATCAGGCTTTGAGAATCCATCATTCCCCCTAAGAGTTTCCCTCTTTTATCTCCCAATTCCAAACTCTCCGTCCTATTCCCTGGTAATCTGGGTCCCAATTCCAACGTCAGTAAAAATCTCTAAAAGGAGAGCGTGTTCTTTCCTTCCGTCAATGATATGGGTCTTGGTCACTCCTCCTTCTATGGCATCGAGACAACAGTTAATCTTTGGAATCATTCCGGAGGATACCACTTTTTGTGCAATCAATTGTTTGGCCTGTTTGATATTGAGGGTAGAGATGAGGCGCCCCTTTCTGTCCAGAACGCCCTCCACATCGGTTAACAAAATGAGTTTTTCCGCCTTGAGGGCCGAGGCGATTTTTCCTGCCACCAAATCCGCATTGATGTTATAGGTTTCGCCCTCCTCTCCCACTCCCACAGGGGCAATGACAGGAATAAAACTTTCCTTTTCAAGGGCTTCAATGGCTCCTGGATTGATCGCCTTTACCTCGCCCACCATTCCAATATCCACTGTCTCGGAAGCCTCTCCCTTCCCTCGGCTTTTGATCAAGGTCAATTTCTTCGCCACGATAAGCCGGCCGTCCTTTCCACTTAACCCTACCGCCTTCCCTCCTTGGTGGTTAATAAGGGCAACGAGTTCTTTGTTCACTTTTCCAACCAAGACCATCTCCACAATCTCCATGGTTTCTCCATCGGTCACTCTCATTCCTCCGATGAATTGGGATTTTTTCCCTACCCGGCTGAGCATCTCACCAATCTGGGGCCCCCCTCCATGGACGATGACAGGATGAATTCCAATATACTTCAGGAGGACAACGTCCTGGGCAAAACTTCGTTTCACCCTCCCCTCCTCCATGGTGCTCCCCCCATATTTAATCACAATCGTTTTATCGTAAAACCGTCGAATATATGGAAGGGCTTCTATTAAAACCTTCGCTTTATCGATTGGGTTCTCCATCGCTTGCATCCCCGTGATTGATTAATCGTGATTCGTGACTCAAAATTAGAAACGATTTAAACTACTTAACCCTCTTCTCTAAACTCATACCTCCATACTTTTTTAAAGAATAAATCGACTCAAGTCTTCATCTTCCACAAATCCCTTCAGTTTCTCTCTGACATAGTTGGCATCGATTACCAACTCCTTGCCAGCCATTTCAGGGGCATCAAAAGAGATCTCCTCGAGCAATTTCTCCATGATGGTGTAGAGCCTTCGGGCGCCAATATTTTCAGTTCTTTCATTGATGAAAGTGGCGATTTCTGCAATCTCCTTAATGGCATCCTCTTTGAATTCTAATTGGACTCCTTCTGTCTCCATGAGGGCAGTATACTGTTTGATCAATGCGTTTTCAGGTTCTGTAAGAATTCGGATTAACTCCTCCTTACCCAAAGACTCCAACTCCACTCGAATCGGAAACCTTCCCTGAAGTTCAGGGATAAGGTCCGATGGTTTAGAGACATGGAAGGCTCCTGCCGCAATAAAGAGGATATGATCGGTCTTGGCCATTCCATATTTGGTCGTGACGGTCGTCCCCTCTACAATGGGCAGGATATCCCTTTGAACCCCCTCCCGTGAGACATCTGGGCCAAAGCTGGATTCTCGCCCAGCAATTTTATCTATTTCGTCGATAAATATGATCCCGGACTGTTCCACCCTCTGGATCGCTTGTTTGGCCACCGCCTCCATATCGATCAGTTTATAGGCCTCCTCTTGGGTAAGGATACTTAAGGCCTCTGGGATTTTTACCCTCCTCTGTTTCTTCTTTTTGGGGAAGAGGCTTCCAAACATATCCTTGATGTTGATGTCCATCTCCTCCAAACCCGTAGCCGTGAAGATCTCCACAATTGGGAGGTTCCGATCCACGGTCTCCACCTCGACATATCGGTCATTGAGCTTTCCAGCAATAAGCATCTTTCGGAGTTTCTCACGAGTGGCCCGATGATTCTCCACCTCGACATATCGGTCATTGAGCTTTCCAGCAATAAGCATCTTTCGGAGTTTCTCACGAGTGGCCCGATGATTCTCCCCCTCTTTGTGTTGACCCTTAGTGGGGGGAAGAAGCAAATCCAGAATCCTCTCTTCTGCAATCTCCTCCGCTTTCTTTTGAACCTTCTTGGTCTCCTCCGCTTTTACCATATTGACCGCAATATCGGTGAGGTCGCGGACCATGGACTCCACATCCCTTCCGACATAACCCACCTCTGTAAATTTTGACGCCTCCACTTTGAGAAAGGGCGCCTGGGCTAATTTAGCCAGCCTTCGTGCAATCTCGGTCTTCCCTACCCCTGTGGGACCAATCATAATGATATTCTTTGGAGCAATTTCATCCCTCAGGGGTTCAGGAACTTGTTGGCGTCTCCATCGGTTTCTCAAGGCAATGGCCACCGCCCTTTTGGCATTCTTCTGCCCAATAATATATTTATCCAGTTCAGAAACGATCTCTCGGGGGGTGAAGGTCTCCATTATAACTCCTCCACAATAATTCGATCGTTGGTGTAAACACAGATGGAGGCTGCGATCTTCATTGCCTCCATGGCGATCGTCCTCGCATCGAGATCGGAAAACTCCGTCAGGGCCTTGGCGGCCGCATGGGCATAAGGTCCCCCACTCCCAATGGCGGTCACTCCATCATCCGGTTCAATGACATCCCCATTCCCAGAGATGACAAGGGACCGTTCTGCATCGGCCACAATCAGCAAGGCCTCCAGTCTTCGAAGAATTCGATCCGTCCTCCACTCCTTGGCTAACTCCACTGCCGCACGAATCAAATTCCCATTATATTGCTCCAGTTTCTCTTCAAACTTAGCAAACAGGGTAAAGGCGTCTGCGGTAGCGCCTGCAAAGCCAGCCAGGACTCGGTCATGGTAAATCTTTCGCACCTTTCTGGCGGTATGTTTCATGATGGTATGCTCAAGCGTCACCTGCCCATCTCCTGCCATGACAACCTTCCCCTTATGTCGAACAGATAAAACGGTTGTCCCTTCCATCCTTGGCATTCTCTTCTCCATCTTTTTAATCCACTCCTCTTCCCACTGTTGCCTCATCTGATAATGTTTTTTTATCATTTTTCCACGAAAGGATTGACCTGGGGAATCAAGGATGAGAGAAAATATAAAAATCAATGGTGATCCCCATTCTGGATTTTTTGGCCTGCTCTCTTAAAACTCCGTGGATGAGTCCTATCATAAACCTCCATTAACTTCCCCAAACTGAGATGGATATATCGTTGGGTAGTGGAAAGGCTGGCGTGACCTAACATCTCTTGAATCTCCCTTAGATCTGCCCCTGCATCCAAAAGGTGGGTTGCAAAAGTGTGTCGAAGACTGTGAGGACTTACCTTCCTGTAAATGCCACATCGTTTTGAGTAATTCTTGACCAGCCTTCCGACACTTCGAGCGGTTAACCTCTCGCCCCTTGAATTGACAAAAAGAGGACTTTCATCTAAGATTTCTCCCCGCTCTTCCAAGTAAGCCTTTAATGACGCAATGGCCTTACCTCCCATTGGCACAATCCGTTCTTTTCTCCCTTTCCCCATCACCCTTACAATGCCGAGGTCCAGATCCAGGTGATTGGAATTTAATCCCACCAGCTCGCCCACGCGAAGTCCGCTTGAATAAAGAAGCTCCAAGATGGCCCTATCCCTTAATTCCTTTTGCTTCCCCCCTCTCAAGGACTTTTTCACGCTTCCTTCCGTTGATTCCATCAACCTGAAGGCTTCATCAACGGTAAGAGTGGTGGGAAGGGGTTTTTCCACCTTAGGGGTTGAAACCTCCTTGGCAGGATTAGAGGGGAAAATCTCTTCTCGAACGAGATATTTAAAAAAAGACCTCAGGGTCGAAAGTTTTCTTGCAATCGAACTTTTCTTATTCCTCTTATGGAGAAAACTTAAATATCTTCGGATAGCCAGCCGATCAATTTCTTCAATCTTCACCTCCCTTTGAGAGGAACGGGATAAACTTCCCTCCTTCAGAAATTTTTCAAATTCTTCCAGATCCGTTAGATAACATCTACAGGTGTGGGGGGATGCGTTCTTCTCCACAGAAAGGTAATGGATAAATTGTTGGATGAAGGGATGAGTCATCTCTTTTCTATGAAGACATCGTAACCTGTTAAAATTTTATCAGTTTTCAATTTATAACACAATTTTTAATTTTATCAATAAAGATGTAACTCAGGGCTTTAGCCCTGATAGTTCAGCCCTCAAGCCCGCCTGCCTCAGGCAGGGGCTGATTTACATGGTAGGGTAACTTAAAGAAAACATATCTTGTGGATGGGTCATCAAATTTTATTGTTGACATTCATTTGGATTTTCGGGTAGACTTTAGAAACTTATTTCGATTTTAAGAGAAGGAGGTGATAAGGATGGCTGAACCCAGAGTGGCAAGAGTGACAGAGATCATTGCAGGTTCTCCAAAAGGGTTTGAGGATGCAGTAAAAGTCGGCTTTGCAAGGGCCACCAAGACATTGAGGGGGATTACTGGATTAAGAATTATTGAAATGCGAGTAGCAGTTGAAAATTCAAAGATTTCAGAATATCGGGTGAGAATGGAAGTCATTTTTGTACTTGAAACCTAAGGGAGAATAAAAGGATGGCCCTATCTCCTTTATAGGGTCCACAACTATTTGGAGGTAGGGCCTAACTCCTTCAGCATCCTTACCCTTTCTCCCTAATCACCTTGATTAACTCTTCTGGAGTTACTGTGGCTGTTCCCCTTTTTCCAACCACAATCCCTGCTGCATAATTAGCCAACCTTGCAGAATTCCTAATATTGCCCCCTGAGAGCATGGCCAGGGTTATCGAGGCAATCACAGTGTCCCCTGCCCCTGTTACATCGTAAACTTCTCTGGCCATCGTTGGAACAGGGAAAATTTTACGATGGGGTTCAAAGATGGTCATCCCCTCTTCACCCTGTGTAACAACAAGGACCTCACACCTCAACCTTCGTAAAAGGATTCTCCCTGCCTTTTCCAATGTAGCCTTATCATGAATGGGAATGCGGGAGGCTTCACTTGCCTCTTTGGTATTGGGAGTGACAACGGTTGCTCCTTGATAGTAGAAAAAGTTCTTCAATTTGGGATCCACCATCACCTTTCGGTTTAGCCTCTTTGCCCTTTCGATAATGGTGCGGATCAACTTTTTGCTGAGCAACCCTTTCTCATAATCAGAGATAACAACCCCATCAAAACGCTCTAAATTCTCTCGCAAGAACTCCTGAAGTTGAAGAAGGGTCTTACGTTTCGGGTGATTGGTGGTCTCCCGATCGATTCGGACCAGTTGTTGGTGGTGAGGATGATGGGCAATGATTCTTGTCTTAACCGTTGTCTGCCTTCCTTCCTCCACAAATACCCCACGATCATCAATTCCAACCTCTGTCAGTCTTTTTCTCAATTTGCTTCCGTTCTCATCATCTCCTACCAAACCGCAGAGGGATACCTCTCCTCCAAGGGAATGGATATTATGGGCAACATTGGCAGCCCCTCCAAGACCAAAATCCTCCTTCTCTACAAGGATCACTGGAACAGGGGCTTCAGGAGAGATCCGGGACACTCTTCCCAAGATATAGCGATCCATCATGATATCCCCGATGACCAGGATTCGAATCTTTGAAAATCCCTTTATTATTCTCTCAAGGACCTCTCTTTCTTTCCTCCTGGCCATCTCCTTGCTATGCCCCCTTGTTTTTCTGAAAATACTCGATCGTTTTTATTAAACCCATATAAATATCCACCTGGGGTTCATAACCTAACATCCTCTTTGCCTTTTGAACATCAGCCAGGGAATGTTTGACATCCCCTTTCCTGGCCTCTTCGTGGATAGGAGATATCTTTGACCCAAGGATGTTCTTTAAAATATTCAGGAGTTGATTGAGGGATGTCCTTTCCCCACAGGCAATGTTGATCACTTCTCCATGAAGTCCTTCCATCTCCATGGCCAGGAGATTGGCTTGAACTACATTATCAATATAGGTAAAGTCTCTGGATTGTTCTCCATCCCCATAGATCACAGGGGATCTGCCATCGAGCAATGCATTGATAAACCTGGGGATAACCGCAGAGTAAATAGAGGTGGGATCCTGTTTGGGCCCAAAGATATTAAAATATCTTAGAGAAACAGTTTCAAGACCATAGAGTTTTGCGAAGAGTTGACAGTATTGCTCTCCAATATATTTATGAAGGGCATAGGGCGAGAGGGGATTGGCTGGCATCTCCTCCTTTTTGGGTAAGGTAGGGGTATCCCCATAGACAGAGGATGAGGAAGCATAGATGAATCTGACCACGCCTGCTTCTTTAGCAGAAAGAAGAAGGTTAAGCGTCCCTCCTACATTGACCGAATGGGTTGTCAATGGGTCTTCTAATGACCGCTGGACAGAGGGGATAGCCGCCTGGTGAAAGACATACTCAATGTCCTTCATGACCTCCTTGCATATCTTTAAATCCCGAATATCCCCTTCGATAACCTCAAGAAAGGGATAGGAGTTATCCAATATTAAGTTCTCCTTCTTTCCGGTCGAATAATTATCAATCACCCTGACCAGATGCCCCTGTCGAAGCAACGCCTCGGTTAAATGAGATCCAATAAATCCTGCCCCTCCGGTGACCAATACCCTTGACATTTCGCCTTCCTTAAGATGAATCTCTGGCGTTTCTCTCCAATGAAATATATTTTTGATCTTCCTCTCTTATTTTAAACAACCCACTATTTGGCCATCATTCTCCGAATGATATTAACCGTAAAGGTCGCTCCTTTAATCGCCTCTTCAGCGTCCTTTAAGGTGTACTCTTTTGTTGGAATAAAATCGATATCCCCGTAGAAGGCAAGCTCTCTCTCTTTTCTTAAATTCCTTGAAATCCTTGAAAGATCCGTTAACTCCTGAAAGGTGACCTCTTTAAATCTTCTTTGATGCTCAATCAAGAGAGGACCAACATCGTGATATTTTGGAGGTTCTATGCCTACGTACCTGAGCATTCCTTTAAGAGAGAGTTCCACAATCTCCTGTGCCTCTCGGATGACATCCGAATAGGCCTCTTTCTTTAATAGTAGATCGAGGATATCTAACCGGTCCCATGCCTTTTTAAAGTAACTTTGTGCAAGATCATAATTGGTCATAACTCAATCACATCCCCTGGTTTATAATCGGGCTTCAGATCCCAGTACCAGGCATTTCCCCTCCATATCCTTTTCGCACCCAATTCCTTTAATCTCGATCTTAACCTCTCAAGGACTCCGTTAAAAAAACCGTTCCGGTCAAAAAGGATTTTTGCATCCTCCACCATATCGAAAAAAAGAGGACTCCCCCTTTCTGCCTCCTCAGGGCTCTTGATAATGGTGGACAGATATGTATTAATTCCCTCTTTTTCCCTTAGAAATTTCAAGAACGGCTCGATCCTCTCTTCAATGGGATCAAACTCTCTTATCCTTTTCATTCTCCCAAGAGGGAGTCCCTCTGCAATAATCAAGAGGTCCAGGTCAGAATCAAAGGTCTGAGTCTCCCTGGCCACCGAACCATAGACAACCACGGAGACAAGCCTCTCTCCATAAAAGGATTGAATCTCCTTTAAAAGTCTCTCTTCAAGTTCTCGAAATCTCTCTTTGAGCATCTTTTGAAGCTTTTCAAAACCCCTTATTTTTAAACCTTTTCCTTTACAAATTCAACTATTTCTTCAGCCATCTTTACTGCCTCTACAGCCGAATCTCTGGTATAAATTTTTGCACGATCAATATGTCCAGATCCGTAAAAAGGTCAGGGGATTTTTGTCGAGCATAAGAACCAAACACACTTATCTCCTCTGCCTGGGGAGATAGGACCCTTACCACCTTTTCAAGAGATTCTTCTAAAAGTTTTATGTATCCTTCTCTTTTATTCTGATCCATTCTTTTATGAACGGAGAATATATGGATTTTTTTCTATCATAACAAAACCTCAAGAGAGAGTCAAAAAGCAGAAAAGCGACCTTCTAAACTTTAGGGATTTGACCTCCCTCTATTGCACCAAGAAAAAACTTTACAAAAAAAGTCTGAAAATGATAAATTTTTTTATTAATAGATCAAGAGACA
>FWWM01013083.1_pt1 | contig 13559 bp, 16 predicted proteins | sample 2228351 | NCBI WGS metagenome assembly FWWM01 (sample SAMEA103939774, study PRJEB20133) | metagenome | reverse complement strand
GCTGATCAGAACTATTTTGAAACCATTGAACCCCAAGGGGTTTACTCAGTATCTGAGCCTAGGGATTTATAAACATTCCAAACCCGTAGGTATGCGGGCTTTTAATACTAATATGTGGTTTATAGTTTATTAAGGTTGTTCAGAAGATCGTTAATATATTTTGATATATATACTAGGTATGCCTCAAGATCCTTTAGGGTCGTTTCTACAGACAGCCCGCTGGAGCCTCTATAGTTTCTGACTAGATCCTCCTTCATGTTGCTTAGATTGCTGTACATAACCTCTAGGTGTGGTTGTATATATATGCATAACCTAACTCCCTGAGGCGATGAGAAGATCTTGTTCTTCATAATGGATAGGATCCCTTCTAGAGTTTTCACAGCCTCCTCTGGACTCATTCTCGATATGTTCCTCGATCTCGATATATGCTGAGCCATCTCTATAAGGTCTTTCGAATATCTCCTAAGATCCTCTGTAAGCTCCTCAAGGATCTTCTTCACCTTCTCCAGATCCCCTCTTGATATATATTCTCTCACAAGGTAGATTGGTTTGAAGCATCCTAGCCTGGCTATTACATCAATCCTGGAACTGAGGATCTTTTCGCTCTCCATCGGAACTACCTCAACCATTAATAATATATTTATCAAGGGTATTAGCACCTACCTCTAATCTCTTCACAGTGGCCCACCTGTGCCTTATAAACGGAGAGGCTCTAAGGAGATCCTGTGAACCTATGCTAGAGATCCACGACATCGTTCTGGGATCTGAGGGGTACCCGGATCCGAAGTCCCCCAAAGCCCTTCTAAGCCCGTCGATATGCCAGTCCCTGAGAACCTTTGCAACGATGCTTGCAGCCGCAACCACCGTGTATCTGCTGTCGGCCCCGTGCTCCGCAACTATATCTATGCATAGTTTTTTCAGCCTGGCTATGCGATCCTCCTTGGTGAAGAGATCTATATATGTTTTGGGGCAACTACCATAGATATTGATCAAAGCCCCTAAGATCCTCTCTACAGCCCTCACCTCGATCTCGTTTATGTTCTCCCTATCTATATCCACCGGGGAGACTGGGGTTACAATTATCATCAACGCCCTCTCAACTATGCTTTCCAGAAGAGCCTCTCTCCTAGATCTAGATAGCCTCTTACTATCCCTCACGCCGAGGCCCGCGAGGATCTCTATGTCTCTCTTCTTCATAGCAACCCCTGCTATCACCATAGTTCCTATTAGAGGCCCTCTGCCGGCCTCGTCGATGCCAACGAGGATCTCTTCGCTTGCCTCCACAGTGTTAACCCATATTTATAAATCCTCTAGAGGATTTTTTAAGGGGTATTTATAGTTGATAACTCCTAAGCCTGAGACGAGGATCGAGAATATAGTGGCTACGGTTATCTTTGAGCATCAACTTGATCTAGATATAATAGAGCAGGGCATACCAAACATAGAGTATAACCCAGACCAGTTCCCCGGGCTGATACTCAGGCTCGACAGCCCCAAGGTCACGGCACTGATATTCAGATCTGGAAAAATGGTTATAACAGGTGCGAAAAGAACAACAGATCTTATAAAGGCTGTTAAGAGAATACTGAGAATGTTTGTTAAAAGCGGTGTCACAATAACTGGGAAGCCGAGGATACAGATACAAAACATAGTGGCCTCGGCGAACCTCGGAATGGAGGTTCTCCTGGAGAAGGCGGCCTATCTCCTCGAGAACACGATGTACGAGCCAGAGCAGTTCCCAGGCCTTATATATAGGCTAACAGATCCTAAGGTGGTTCTCCTAATATTCTCCTCGGGAAAGATGGTGATAACAGGGGCTAAGAGCGAAGAGGAGGTGGAGAAGGCCGTTAACCATACATTCCAAACACTTGTTGAGCTCAACTGTCTCAAGAAGATCGAGAAGAGCGAGGAGGAGGTGGAGAAGGAGATAACACTAGACGAGATCTAGTGATGTGGAGAGTTGAGAATAGATAGCTTTTTAGAGGCATTATCAGGGATCCTGAGCAACCCGGAAGAGCTGTTGGTAGCCTTTGAAGAAGCAATACACCTGGGCATGAACCAGCTCTACGTGCTTATGGGGAGAGAGAAGCTCAGACTGGTAATGGTGATCCAAATAAACCCATTCGCCGAGGAGGTGCTAAGCCTGGTCATCATGATCCCGCTTGGATGCGGCGAAGCCCAGCCAAGCATGGAGAGCGCTAACAAGCTTGCAAGAGAGCTGGGAGGCGTTGTTATGGCTTATGGGGACTGCTCGTCAGTCCTAATAGGCTACGACGGATCCAGGGATCTCGTTGAATTTATAGAGAGCATCTCACAAAAGGTTCTTGGAGAGAAGGCGAACAGCAGATTCTCTGTAGAGCACTACTCCTACGATCTATTCCTCGAATACCTGGAGAACACATAGAGCCCTGCAAATAGCGTTATTATCGATATTATGATAGGCCGCCAAGACAGCTCATGATCTCTACCGGGGATGCATTACCATTATATGGCAACGCATGGCCAGTGATATCTATCGATACCCTTGCATAAAGATAGGTTTTGTGTTTATAAGAATTCATGTTATATGAATAGGAGGTGGAGAAGCTGCAGAGGCTGGCTACACCGGTTATCATAGATTCGAGCATCCCTCCCATCTGTACGAGCTGCAAGAGAATGGTTACCCCATATGAGAAGGGCGTTTCTTTCACATGCCCCGGCTGTGGGAAGGTAACTATATGGAGATGCTATAGGTGCAGAGCCCAGGGTGTTTCTTATAGATGCCCCAGCTGTGGGTTTGAGGGGCCCTGAGGTGATCTTATGGCTGATGTGATAGCCATTGTTAAGATCTACCCCTCGGAAGACGCTGGAGATCTGGAGAACCTTGTCCTAAGGATCTCGGAGAGTCTTCCAAAGACCTATAGGATAGTTGCTGGAGAGACTGTGGAGATAGCCTATGGGTATAAGGCTTTGGTTCTACACATAAGGTTCCCAGAGGATACTGAGGGAGGGACAGAGGAGCTCGAAACAAGGATCTCGGGGGTTGTTGGGGTTAGCAGTGTTGAGGTGGAGGCTATTTCGAGAGCCCTCTAAACAGATCCCCAATAGCTATATTTTATTTAACATCTATTTAAATTTGATCTAAAAGAGATCTTGTAGCTATTTAGCCTCTCCAAAAACCTCCTCGTACTTATCCTGGGGCAGAATAACCCTGGCTCCTCTGGATGCCTCGTGCCTCCTCTTCTGCTCCCTCTCTTTCTGCTTCTTCTTCCACTTGTAGTGGTGGGTTCCTCTGAGTCCTCTGCTGCTCAGCAAGCCCCTCATCTTTCCACCAGCCATTGTCTTGCCCCTGAACACCCTGCCCCTCTGGGATGGATGTGTGATCCAGTTTATATCGGGGTCGCTCTTTATGGTGGGAAGATTTGGATCTACAAGAACCACCTCGTACCATTTATACTCACCATCCTCGCCAACATAGTAGCTTCCGAGAACCTCGAGCCCCCTGTACTTTCTAGCAGCTGTCTCCTCAGCGATCAACTGTAGGCTCTTCTCGGGAGAATAGCCATAGACACCCATTCTCTTAGGCCTCCTACCCTTATTAGGCCTCGGCTTCTCCCTACCACCCTTGCTTACCCTCACCCTAACCACAACAAAGCCCTGCTTAGCCTTATAACCGATCTCCCTGGCCCTATCGAGCCTAGTAGGCCTATCTATTCTAACAACCACCGGCTCTCTACGCCACTCAACAATCCTAGCCTTATTAAGCTCCCCAAGCTCCCCCTCACGAGGCTTCTTCCAAGCCTCGGCTATATAATGATACATCGATCTAGCCATGCTGCCTCTCCACCAACACGCTATAATAGATAGACCAATACGCCTTAAATCCTTACAACCAAAACAGTGTTGATTGCTAATAAAAACACCGTTCAAATAATACTCAAGAGATTCATATACCCCTCATCAGCGAGCTGGTGAAGAAATATAGGGGCGAGTGGCTTGCCATAGGGGTTACTAAGCACGAGGATTCGAGCCGGTCGAGGGTATATATAGACCATGATAAGGATCCTGATAAACTGCTCGAGAGACTGGGGCTCTCACATGGAAAAAAATATATAACATACGCTGGGCCACTAATAGAAGAAGATCGGGCAGTAATACTTTGATCAGATCTGAGCTAGATCCAGAAAACCGGTGATCTTTGTTAGTGTCACTATAGATAGCCAAACAGATCCAGCTAAAAGGGTCCAAGCAACCCAAACTAACACTGTATTATATGAGAAACATAGCCAGGCCTGCCCAGAGGAGCCGTGGGAGAGGAAGCATCGCCGCGTGGGTTTTTCATCATATGTCAGAACTTAAAACCCAGCTCATCAACTAATGTTTCTATAGAAAGCTATTAAGCTTTAACTACGGCTATCTATTTCACCAATCATGGTGGTATTAATACATTCTGAAGCATGATACATAGCGGGTTCTGGTGAGGCGCCTGAGACCATAGTTAGGGTAGGCAGAAAGAGAACCATATATACCTAGGAAAATCGCTGAGGAGTTAGGGATCGGGGGACTGGCTGGAACTGGGGGTTGACGATGGAAAGCTTATAGCGAGAGTAATACCCGGTCCATTTAACTTAGCTCTACATGGCCCTAAATTTACCTCTATATCTTTTGAGGATCTTGAGGGTGGGTCTGAGGAAATGCAGGAGGGGATCTTTCGCGGGAATTCTTCTTAATAACCTCTTAAAGCCCCCAGGGTTGGGTATGCCGCTAAGCAGTATCTAGAGGCTCTATAAGATCTGGTGATCATGTTATTCATGCTATTCTGTAGCATCCCCTGATTTTTTCAAATATGATCCCTTCTTTGGATAGATGTGCTAGCATTTTCTCGGCGATCTCTTCTTCTATCCCTTGTTCTTTGGCCCTGCTCAGTATCTCTTTAACATTCGCACATCCTGAGGGGCTTTTGCTGGATAGTTCTTTTATCATATCCTCTATAACTATCATCTTCTCCCTCCTGCTCTTAGGCTTTCCAGTCATTATCGTGTCAATGTCGAGAGAGCCGCTCTCAACATCTATTCCAACGCTCTCAAGCATTGTTCTCATAAGCCTTATAGCTTCGGCAGCATCCTCCTCGGTGGCTATGCTGCTTAGCCTCATCCTCGCATGGGCTTCTGTGAGCCTTATGAGGGCTTCGAGCTGCCTGGCCGTTATAGCTATGGGTGTTTCTTTGTTCTCGGCAGCTGCCCTCCTCATCTCTACGAAGAAGTCGGCTATCATTTTCCTAGCCTCTTCGCTGAGCTTTGGCTTTATATTCCTCCTTGCATAGGCTATATATTTTCTCAGAAGCTCTGGCTCTATCGGGGCTTTCACGTCCTCGAATGCTGAGTGGACGCTGGTTATATGCTCCGCTAGCTGTCTGTCCTCCTCAACAGAGGGCTGATCCTTGAGCACGAAAATGAGATCGAATCTCGAGAGTATAGTTACGGGGAGATTTATGTTATCTATAAGTGGTCTATCATCTATATATCTACCATATCTAGGGTTCCCAGCTGCCAGCACAGATGCTCTAGCATTGAGCGTAGCGTGGATCCCTGCTTTGGAGATCGAGACCGTCTGCTGCTCCAGAGCCTCGTGAATAGCTGTTCTATCATCCTCCCTCATCTTATCGATCTCGTCTATGCAGACAACACCCATATCGCCGAGAACCATGGCTCCGGCTTCAAGGTAGTACTCGCCTGTGTTCTTATCCCTAACAACCGCTGCCGTGAGCCCCGCTGCAGTAGATCCTTTGCCAGTGGTGTAGATACCCCTAGGAGCTATCTTAGAGGCGAACTGGAGGAGCTGGGACTTAGCTGTCCCTGGATCACCTATTATGAGAACATGTATATCGCCCCTTATCCTAGTCCCATCGCTCCTCTGCTTAGGAACGCCTCCGAAGAGCAGGAGGGCTATGGCCTCCTTAACATCCCCGTGCCCATGTATAGCTGGGGCTATGCTAGCTATGATCTTCCTGGTTATCATCGGGCCCCTCGCAAGCCTCCTGATCCCCTCTATATCCTCCTCAGACAACTCGATCTCCTCGATACCCTTTGCCCCTGTCTCAACGTTATTGCCATAGATCTCTATCTCATAGACAGCCTTAGATCTCCTCGACTGGCTTCCAACACCGCTCAGCCTAACTATCCCAACAACCTGAACCTTGTCCCCAGGCCTCACACGATCCACAAGATCTCCCTCGAGGATCACCTGAACCTGGCGGGGCATCTGGCCCGAGGGAACATCCTCGGGCATCTCCCCTATAGAGATCCTCTGGTGATCTATATAGAGGCTCTCGCTCTCTAAGAGCCTAAAGATCCCGGAGGATAGGCCGCACCTAGGGCAGTACGGGGGCCTCTCGACGGAGTCTGACTTAACATCTGTATAGAACTTCTCACCACACTCAGGGCTTATGTGATGCCATGCAGCTTTAACCATCCTCTGCCTCGGGGGAGTCATCTTTATAACTATGCCGCCCACCTGGACTAGCTTTCCTATATATTCGTTTCTAAGCTCCCTGATCGATATGCTCTGTGGAAGCCCCCTGAACCTCGGGCTTAGAGATCCCTGGAAGAGTATATACTCGGTTCTCGCCACACTTGTAAGGGCCTCTGAAAAGATCTTGATCATATCCTCGGGGTTTTCCACAACACTTCTAGCGAGATCGTCATCGAAGTTTATTATATCCATATAGTCAATAACAACGCTTCTAGAGCTGCTTGCAATCGACTCCCTGATCCTCGCCCTGTACTTTATACCCCCCCTATCGTCCCTCACACTTTCTAGAAACTCGAGAACCCTTCCTAATAGATCTGCCTTAGCCTCTCTAAGATCAGCCGACACCTCCATAGCCATCACCCACGACTATTCTTAGCCAGTGCTTCACATCATCCTCTATGATTCTATAGAGAGCCCTCTCCTCGAAGCTGAGGTTCTTCTCAAAATCACCTGGCTTCTCGCCGTGGAGCACAGATGCCATGAGGATCTTCTGGATCCTTATTAAAACAATCCTGCTCAAAGCCTTCGCAACCCTGTCAAGCTCAACAATATCGCTGGGCGAGCCTCCCTTCTTGATCTTCTCGCTAAGCTCTCTGAGCAGGCGATCGGCGTCTATATAGAAGTCACCGGGGATCTTGGTTATGGCTAGGCCGCCCCTCCTAACCTGATCCTCCTCGGCAAACCTAGCCCTGTTAATATCGCTCGAGCTGTTCACCTCCCTCCTAGCCTCCACATAGCCCTGCCTCTCAAGAACCTCTGCAGCCCATCTAGGGATCTCTACCTCGGAGCCCCTGAGAAGCTCGATGTCTGTGAAAGGTGTCTTGCCAAAGCTTCTAAGCACAACTACGCTTACAGGGGCAAGCATCCTGGCAGCCCTTATAGCCTCTATATATAGTTCTGCCTGCATCTCGCTCCATACAAAATATATTCTTGTAGGGTTTTATTAATAACCCCCTAGAGAAGCTCAGCCCGCTTCAAAGCCTAGAACCATTATATATTACTATAAGAACACGTATAGAGATATATATATCGTTATAATAGATGGATAGCTAACCTATTAGCACGTTAGAATATATGCCATCTTGCAAAGAAATATAGGGGGTGCGATTGATAAGAACGAGAAGAGCTGTGAGCACAACAACAGCGATCCTCGCAATAGTCGTGATCGTCCTGGCAGTAGCAATAATCTATCTATATTACCAGCAAGTAGCATATGGCCCAGCACCTCCAGCACAGACACCAGCAACACCGCCAGGCGCAACGATAGCCCCCACGGGCATTAAGCTGCCCTATGACTCAGCTAACAAAACGGTATATGTTACCCTGGAGACGAGAACCGCTAACTATGATTTTAATGGAAGTAATAAAGGAAAGCTTGTTATATACATCCCAGCAGGCTGGAACCTCGTGATCAGGTATATTAACAACGATCCCAACTTCCTCCCCCACAGCGTGGGAATAATTGCAAACAACACCGCAACACCTAGAAGCCCAGACCCAACAAAAGACGGAAACCTAGTGGCATGGGCGCCCGATGGGAAGCTCGGGGTACCGGGGTACAAGGAGGGCATAGGATCTGGCGAGACAACATTGCTAACAGCAACATCTATTCAGAAGGGGGTCTACTGGATAGCTTGTGGAATACCTGGCCATGCTATCTCTGGCCAGTGGATAGTTCTGGTAGCCTCTGATGCTGTTACAGAGCCTTATTATGTTGGTGCATAGAATAGCTTGACCTATTATCTCTAGCTAGCTTTTTTCCATATATTCTCTATCTTCAAAAATAGAGATTCTGATCTATGTTGATATATCGACACCCAACGATCCGAGGATCTCTTCTGCCCTGTTTCTCAAACACCCCGGATCTTTTGACACTATTACATATATAGCCGCTTCCCCACCCCTTCTAAGGAGATCTATTAGATCTCTCCTTAGGTCTGAGGCAGCTTTATCTGATCTGATCATTAGGGTGTTTGTCGATATATACATGCTTTTCCTCACAACAATCCTCACAGGATCTTCCAGATCGAGCCTCGGATCCCCGTGACCAATTGCTATATCCCATAATCCACCGACGCTTATCAGAACCGCCACGGCCCACCCGCTTCTGATCTTATTCCTCAGCGCTGGATCTAGATCCTTTAGAGCTTTATTAGCAGAAACAGCAACTATGCAGTCACCTCTAGGGGTTAGCATATCTTCTCTAGTTATCTCAAACGTGCTTCTATGTGTGGCCCTTATATTTCTATGGCCCCTTGCCACTATTCTATCTATATAGGTTTCACCGCAGCTTTCCACTAGATCTCCCTCAGAATCGTTTGCATAGAGCTGCCTGTGCCCCTGATCCTCTTCTCTATAGTCGATGCTATCTCAACGCTCCACAGGATATCTTTTGAGTAATATATAGCTATCCTCGACCCCCTATCTCTGGCCCTGGCTATGTATCTATAGAGCTCCTCGGCTAGATCCTCTATGACGCTATGATCAATAGTCTCTGGAGCCTCGCACTGTGAAAAGGGATAGGTGTCTTCCAGATCCTCTGGAACTATTCCAAAGTATGGTGTGTAGAAGAGAACCGCCACATCTTCCATGGAGACTCTTCTCAACAGATCCTCAAGTGATCTCGAATACACAGCGGAGCTTGAAAAGGGCTTGCTAGAGCAGTCCCCGGGAACCATAGCTATGGTTCTTCCTCCAGAGGCCTCTCTCTCGAAAACATTTGAGAGGTATTTTTCGAGCCTCGCCCTGGTTCTCAGCACCTGTGGCTTGTATCTAGAGGTTGAGTCGTATATGAATAGCCCTCTTCTCCCTTTTGAGTATGGTGAGTAGCTCTCTATCCTCCCGGCCTGCTCTATGATCCTGCTCATTGCATCTATGAGCGATGGGTGGGATCTTGATCTCTCTACGAGGAGATCCCATAGCCTGCCCTCCCTGATATAGGTTTTTATCCTCCTAACCTCCTTCTCGATCATGTATAGATTATGCCTGGCTATTAATCCTACCCTCCCCCTCCGATCCATCTCTAAGAGATCTTTGGGGGTGTGTTTAGAGCATATGGGGCAGCTGCATGGAAATACCTCTAGCTCCTCGAGCCTTTCTGTGCCATACTCTGTTATATACCTATTATCCTTTGCATAGAGTATATAGCTGGCTGAGTCAAACATATCTATGCCGAGGGCAACTATAAACGGTATTATCATTGGGTGCCCAGCACCAAATAGATGAACAGGATAGCTTGGGGGCAGCTCCTCCTTAGCAGCTACTATCATATCGATTATCTTGGAATACCTATAGCTCTGGAGAAAAGTCACCGGGCTCCCTATCCCATAGAGAGAATAGCCATCTATCCCCCTGGCCTCAGCAGCAGATCTCTTAACAAGATCTTCGTACCCTCCCCCCTGTATCGGGAGAACCCAGAGCGCCTTTGAGCGTGAGACTATGTCGAGAACCTCGCGGGCCCTTCTAAGCGTCTCCTCGACACTGTATAGCGCCTCGTCGCGGCTTGAGCCCTCTCTGGTTGGTATATCCAGTATAACCGCTATGTCGCTCCCAAGTCTCTCTTGGTACTCGACAATCTCCCTGTTACCTACATCAACACCTCTATAGACCATGTGCTGGTATGCCCCTGAATCTGTTATTACTATGCCCTCGAAGCCTATGACCCTCTTAACCCCCTTCTCTAGAGCGGCCTCTCCATAGGATTTTTTTATGAGATAAGCGTTTGTTATAACTGCTTTAAAGCCGATCTTCCCGATCTCGCTTGCCGGGAGGATCGCTTCCTCCCCAACCTGCTCCACAGGATCTATCACTGGTAAAAATGCTGGTGTTTCGAGCCTACCGCTCCTGGTCTCTATGATCCCTATCCTTGCCATGAGATCCTTATCCTTGATCTGAAAAATATCGGGCATTTCAGCTCCTCTTCGACTTCTTTCCCTCCATATATTCCTGCCATATGTCGAAGATCTTGTTGGCCAGAGCCCCAGATCCCTCGACCCCGTTTTCCGAGACCCTGTATCTATCCAGGATAACCACCAACCCCGACTCTTTATAGACCTTCACGTTCGCTGGGTTTATGTTGAGCTTCTGGACAACTATGTTGAAGAACTCCTCGGGATCGAAGAGAGGCACTTCTTCAACCACTATCTCGGAGATCCTTGTGCCGTTTATAACCACCCTGAAGAATCTCTTGTCCTCGGAATCAGCTTCCCCTAGGATCACGTTGAGGCTGGGCTGATCTATGCCCAGTAAAACACCCCTATAGACCTTCCCATCGACAAGCCTGACATATACTTTTTTATCTACGAGGCTGCTGATCTCTGTGTAGAACCTCCTCACCCCTGTCGGCGTGCTCAGGCTCATCACCTAATATATATTTTATAGGGAGAATAATATTGAAATAGCATTAGGGATCGTTGGGCGTGACATAGGATCTACGGATCGCTGGTGAAAAGCTGTTTCCAAGAACAAGCTTATTTGCCTAGAAAATCCTATCTTAGCGGAGAAATAGGGATTGGATGGCCTTAGATCCAGGGTCAGGGTTGTTTCGATAAGGGATAGCAGGATCTCGGGGGTTAAGATCATAGAGCTCGATGGGGAGGAGCTGAGCATAACAATGGATCTACACTCAGAGCTGGTAACATTTAGAGAGGGTGAAGAGCTCGAGGTGGTGGCCTCGAGAGATCTTCCCAGCTATAAAGATGGTGTGGACTTCTGTGCAAGGGGTGTTGTGGTGAGTATAAAGAACAGCGGTCAGAGGAGAATCATTATAAGCCTGTGGGGCTATTTAGTAGTTATAAAGCCCAGCGACCCCTCATTGATAGATAAGCTTGGCTTCAAACCAACCGATAACCTCTACTACTGTCTAATTAAACAGCCTTGAGTGTCTAGCTGCTCAGAGCCCAGCATATATGGATCCTTGGCTATCTCCCGCTGTAAAGAAATAACAGCCCAGGATATCGAAAAGAGCCCCTAGATCTTGAGGGGAAGCCTATACCCCGTCGGAAGCCCTTATACATCTACCCTTATGTATTCTTTCTCCTTCTTCTTAGCCGCTATCATTTCTCTCAGCCCCGCCGCAACTTTCCTAACCTCTTCTCCCAGCTCTTCGTGGTGGTGTTTCTTAATATGATCTTCTGGGAACATGTTCACAAGCCTCTTGCCGCAGAGCATGCATGTTTCCGGCCTCTTTGTCCTATCTATCACTGATGGGACTATTGATAGTATCAATGGCGTGGCCATTTTTATGAGGGTTTCTGCAAGCTTTCTATCCCCGGCTTTCTCATTTATTCTCTGGACAAAGCCTCTTAGCTGGTGCTTAGAGATCCCGTATCTATCGCTTGCTTGTGATGGTGGTAGAGAGCCTCCTAGGTACTCGATCAGTGCTTCTAGAACCTCAGGCCTCCCGGCCATCTTCTTCAGCACCAGGTATTCGAGAACCTCTATTGCAGGCGATACGTACCCTCTATCCATTATGTTACCTACTATACTAGCTAGGATATATGGTGTTCCATATTTAAATAATAACCCCCATATATATTTGATCTGACGTAATACCAAATAGATCTTCTGGGGATGATATAGCGGTAAAACAGAAAACCACCCAGATCAATAATACCTGAAAAGCGGGGAGAAAATAGTGATATATATCTAACCCCCCAAAATATAGTTTCTAGGGCTCCTGGAGGGGAGCTCACGATGATCATCGTCAAGAAAATAGGCTCGGAGAGCTTTGAACTAGACGTAAGGATACCGAGGATAATATCGATAAAGCTGGACCAGGGAACATTAAAAAAGCTAGACGACATGTGGAAGAAAGCAGGCTACAAGAGCAGAAGCGATTTCATAAGAAACGCAATAAAGATCTACATAGAACTTCTGGATGAGATATCGAAACAAGAGACAGGCGAGAGAGACGACAAGATCAGGGCGAAAGATCTCAGAGAAGATCTACTGAGAATAGTGTCCCAGAAAAACAAAATAGGGTAGAGAACAAAACACATAACTCTTAATCATCCACTCCTCAAAACAACATTTTTACCTATCTAAAAATAAAAGATCTATAAAGCAGCATCAAGAAAAACCCGCCCATAACCCACAAATGGCATGGGCAAAGACGAGACAAAAAGAGAATAAAGCTTATAGCACCCAAATCGATTTAGAAAATGGTGGGCCGGTAGCTCAGCCTGGAAGAGCGCTCGGTTGGCATCCGAGAGGCCCCGGGTTCAAATCCCGGCCGGTCCACCAAATTCTATGCCCTGCTTCTTGGTGTTTATATCATGGTTGGTTGCAATGATACAGCAGATCTATAGCTGGCTGATAGGCTTTTCTCTATTCCACGTGGGATGCCGCTTTTAATCATACCTCATAGCCTTAAAAGAACCCAAAGCACCCCAAATAACCATGATTATCGCTATAGCCCCCCGCTTTGGGGGCTTCTCAATCAATATAGCCGAGATACAGCCTTATATACCTAAGATGCTTAAAACACAGAAATTAAGAGCTTGGCAAAGCTACCAGCTTCTAACGATCTACAGCTCTCTGCAAACAAAACGATTCTTAGCAGTATTAACGCCTACCGGTTTGCCCTATTCACGCCTCCTCCCCTAGACGCCAGGATAAGTGCTGCTGTCGCAATGGCTATCAATAGTATGAGCCCTGCTAGGGAGAAGATCCAGAGAGCGGCTGAGCCGCCCTCGGCGCTAGTGGTCACAACAGCTGTCCTGGTAACAGTTATTGCGGGGCCAGCTACTGTGACAGAGGCCGTGACAGTAACAACATTTACGGCAGGCACTGTGACTGTCTGAGTAACGGTTCGACCAGGAGCGGTTGCTGTGACAGTAGCTGTAACAGGCAGGGTAACTATTTTCACCAAGGTTGTTGTAGCTGTTCTGGTAGTTTCAGCAGTGCTCGGCAACCGAATATAGAGGCTCCATGTCTTTGGATTGAATTCACCGGGATAGTCAGCTATGGATGCATAGCCGTTTATCACAAGCCATAGGTTGATGTTGATGGCATGGGTTGAGTTTATAGATAGATATGCTACTGCAACA
>FWWM01013080.1_pt1 | contig 13560 bp, 15 predicted proteins | sample 2228351 | NCBI WGS metagenome assembly FWWM01 (sample SAMEA103939774, study PRJEB20133) | metagenome | reverse complement strand
CACAAAGCGCTTGATTTTCGATTGGTAAGGTGCAATTCACGACCCTGACCCCACGTCAGGGAAAAACCGTTTGTCTAAACTCGAGGTTTATAGGGAGTCTGGAGAATATAGGCGTGAACGAACATACCTGGCAGATTGGGCTGATCATCTTCCTGGCGGCTTTCACCGAAAGTCTGTCGGGCTTTGGCGTGGCGCTGGTGGCCATGGCGCTCTTGCCGCTTTTCATCAGCCTGCGGCTGGCAACGCCATTGGTGGCGGTCGTTTCTATCCTGGTGGACCTGTCGGTCTTTCTCCGTTATCGTCAATCACTGGATTTGCGCGCTATTTGGCAGGTGGCGCTAGCGACCTTGTTTGGCATCCCATTGGGACTCTATGTCCTGTCGCACCTCGACGAGCGCGTGACGTTGACCCTGCTCGGCATCGTGCTGACCGGCTATGCGCTCTATGCCCTGCTGGGTAAGCGACTTCCGCAACTGGCGCATCCCTTGTGGGCTTATCTGGCCGGCTTGCTGGGTGGATTGTTGGGCGGCGCATACAACACCTTTGGCCCGCCGGTCATCCTCTATGCCGACAGCCGCGCCTGGCCGCCCAAAATATTCAAGAGCAACTTGTCGGGCTATTTCGTGCTGTGCAGTGTGGTCGTGCTGGTCAGCCATGCGCTGGAGGGCAACCTGACCTCGCAGGTGATGGGCATGTTTTGGGCCTCCCTGCCGTTTATGTTGGTCGGTTTGCTGGCGGGATTCAGTCTCGATCGCTGGCTGAAGCCCGAATTATTTCGCCGCGTGGTGCTGGCGTTATTGGTATTGATGGGCCTCAGACTTTGTCTTCCTTGAAACGGGTTGCCAGTTCTGCTTCGGACGGCTCGACCATTTTCGTGCCATCCGGGAAAAAGATAGTTGGCACCGAGCGGTTGCCGTTGTTCACCTTTTTGACGAACGCTTCGGCTTCTTTGTCCTGGTCTATGTTGACGTCTAGCACGGGAATATTCCTGCGTTTGAAAAAGAAGCGTGCGCGGCGGCAGTCTGGGCACCAATCAACGCTGTACATGACAATGCGCCCAGGCGTCGGGGTGTAAAGGTCGGTTGTATCGGTCATCAGGCGCTCCATAAATAAAAAATATCGAACAAGGGAGGAGGATATTTTGACAAAGGGAGTGCCATCCTGTCTATCCGTTGGACGCGGCAGGAGCAATCTGTAGACAACTCTTCAAGAGTTGTCTACAGTTTTGCAAGGCTTTGCTTCATTCCCTGCTCGCTATTCTCATCTCTGTAAAAACAGCGTCGTTCCCTCTCTCTTCGGGACGTGTGTCATTATGCGAAAATATGACATTGTCGTAACTGCCTACTCTGGGTAATTTCTGATGGCAGCGTATGACTTTTGGCCGCTCCAGAGACAGGTCGAAGACTTATCTGGCGCATTGTGGGGCAAATCTCCGATTTGCCGATTTCCGCAAGTCAGAGACTTGCGCCACAGGTAGGCAGTTACACATTGTCAAACTATTCAGGCGGGCGCATGGGTCGTTCTTGCTTCTTTACAGCCCGGCTGCCTTTTTGAGTGCATCGGCCTTGTTGGTGCGTTCCCAGGGGAACAGAATGTCGTCTCGGCCAAAGTGTCCGTAGGCGGCGGTTTGCCGGTAGATAGGACGACGCAGGTCCAGGTCGCGGATGATGGCGCCAGGGCGCAGGTCGAAGTGCTGCAGGATCAAGTCTGCGATCTTTTCGTCTGAGATCTTGCCGGTGCCAAACGTTTCGACGTTGACGCTGAGGGGATGCGCTACGCCGATGGCGTAGGCCACCTGGATTTCGCATCGTTGGGCCAGGCCGGCCGCTACAACATTCTTGGCTGCCCAGCGCGCAGCGTAAGCCGCCGAGCGATCTACTTTCGTGGGGTCTTTGCCAGAGAAAGCACCGCCGCCGTGTCGCCCCATGCCGCCATAGGTGTCCACGATAATCTTGCGGCCGGTTACGCCTGCATCGCCTTGCGGCCCGCCAATGACGAAGCGGCCGGTGGGGTTGATATAGATTTTCATGTCTTTGTCCACCATCTCGGCAGGCATGGAGGGCATGATGACATGCTCGATGACGGCCTCACGGATGTCTTCTTGTGAAATTTCGGGCGCATGTTGGGTGGAGACCAGCACTGTATCTACGCGCCGCGGTTTGCCATAAGAATACTCAACCGTGACCTGGCTCTTGCCGTCAGGGCGCAGCCATTCGAGCGTGCCATTCTTGCGCACTTCTGCCAGGCGGCGGGTCAATTTGTGCGCCAGGTAGATGGGCATGGGCATGAGGGTGGGAGTCTCGTCACAGGCAAAGCCAAACATCATGCCCTGGTCGCCGGCGCCGATAGCGTTCAACTCGGCTTCTTCGCCGCTTTTGGCTTCCAGGGATTTGCTCACGCCCATGTCAATGTCGGGGCTTTGGCTAGCAATGGCAGAAAGGACGCCGCAGGTATTTCCGTCGAAGCCTTTCTTGGCGCGGTCGTAGCCGATTTCTATGACCACTTTGCGGACGAGTTCATCGAAGTTGACGACCGCCTTGGTGGTGATCTCGCCTAGCAGCATTACATAACCGGTCTTGGTGGCCGTTTCACAGGCTACGCGCGAGAACGGGTCTTGTTCCAGACAGGCATCCAGCACCGCGTCGCTGATTTGATCGCACATCTTGTCGGGGTGACCTTCCGTCACTGATTCGGAGGTAAACATCAGTTTCTGGGAAGTCATGAAGGTGGTACTCATGGGTTGATCCTCTCCAGGTAAAAAATGAACTTGCCCCTTCAGGCCAAATGCAGAAAGGGCAAGTTTTTTCATGCGGGGGCTGCCCTCTCATCTTCCAGAAACTACGATCTGCCGGAATTAGCACCTTTTCTATCGAAAGGTTGCTGAGGCTTCGCAGGGCCGGTCCCTCCGCCTCTCTGGATAAGAGTGCCATTTGGGGCTGTGAAATTGTGGCGGCATGATACCACAGGAAAAAAGATGCGTCAAATGATTGTGCCTGTGATCATGCGCAGTCGTTCATCTGATTGTCACGCGGTTGCGGCCAGAGATTTTACTTTGATACATCAACTTGTCGGCCCGGTCTACCAGGCTTTCAAGAGTATCGCTAGAATGAGAGAGCGTCCCGCCAATAGAGATGGTGACCTGTAGTGTTTTTTCTGCTGCCTGGATACTGGTCTGTTCGACCCGGAAGCGCAGTTTTTCAGCGATGGTGTAGAGCAGAGCCTGGTTGACGTTGAACACTATGGCCAGAAATTCCTCACCCCCCCAACGTCCACAGGTATCTGTTTCTCGCAGGTTGATACGCAGCGTATTGGCTACGGCTCGCAGGACTTTATCGCCTACCAAATGGCCATACCTGTCATTGAACGCTTTGAAGTGATCGATGTCTATGAAAAGGACACCAAAGGGTATCTGGTTGTGTTGGTATTCGTGAAGCGCGGTCTTTAACTGTAGTTCGATGTGCTTGCGGTTGCCGATCAGGGTGAGCGGGTCGTATATGACGGTTTGTTCGAGTTGACTGACGCGCCGTCTCATTTTCATGAGCGTTTGGTTGTTGCTGAAAATTTCGACCGCCCCAATCACCCTGTTGTGTTTATCGAGGATGGGAGCGGTGCGTACCAGTATCGGCACGCGGTGGCCCTCGGCGTGACGGAGGTATACTTCTGCCTCGCGCGGTTGCCCATCTTGTATGGTGGCTTGCAGAGGGCAGCCATCGAGACAAAGGCGCTTACCCCCTTCGGTGATATGCTGTAAGAGATTGTCGTAACAGTGACGCCCTACCACTTCTCTGGCCAGATAGCCGCTGATGCGTTCGGCGCCTATGTTCCAATAAGAAATTTTGCGCTCGCGGTCTACGAAATAGACCCCATCATACAGGTTATCTAGCAAATTTTTGAAGAATTCTGCCTTTAGTTCCTTGAGGGTCTTCATAAGAAAATCATACCATTTCTTGTCTGAATTGCAACTTACAATTTCCCAACAAAGCGAAAGCAAGAGACCTTCTGCTAGAAGGTCTCTTGGCTTATTTGGGAATATGGTGACTGCTCAGCCGCTTTCGCACATACAGACCCTAAAGGTCTTTCTGCAAAAGGAGACCTTTAGGGTCCTGAAATATGGTAACTGTTTACCAGGCAGCCATTGGGTCGAAATCGAGCCTGTTGGAAGGAGCGCGAGACAGGATTTCAAGGATGAAAGGATTTTTTTGTCTTTCGTTGAATGGCCATCCTTTCTATCCTTTCCATCTTGTTCGACAGGGTAAGCAGTTACGAAATATGTTCGATTACGGATTGGCTTCCTTGTGTTGCCGCACCAACTCGCGTCGCAGAATCTTACCTACTGTGGTCTTGGGCAGTTCTTTGCGGAATTCATAGTGGGTGGGTACTTTGTAGGGGGCCAATTTTTCTTTGCAGAATGCCTTGATTTCCTCCTCGGTAGCGGTCTCGCCAGGTTTCAACACGATCCAGGCTTTGACCGTCTCGCCGCGATATGGGTCTGGGATGCCGGCTACGCCGCATTCCAGCACTTTGGGGTGGGTGACAATGACTTCCTCCACTTCGCGCGGCCAGACCTGGAAACCGCCTGGCTTGATCAATTCCTTCTTGCGGTCTACGATGTAGAAGTAGCCATCCTCGTCCATTTGGGCAATGTCGCCTGTGAACAGCCAGGTCTTGCCATCTTTCAATTTGCGCAGGGTGTTGGCAGTTTCAGTGGGCATATTATGGTAGCCCTTCATCACTTGCGGTCCGTGGATGACCAGTTCGCCAATCTCGCCGACGGGCAGTTCGGTTTCGCCGTCATCCAGGCTGATGATCTTGCAGTCTACGTCGGGCAGCGGCAGGCCAATGGAGCCGGTTCGGTTCTCGCCTAGCAGCGGGTTGCAGTGTGTAGCCGTGGGGGCTTCCGATAAGCCAAAGCCCTCGAATACCTTGCCGCCAGAGAGCGCCTCGAAGCGTTCTTTGGTTTCGCGCAGCAGCGGCGCCGATCCAGAAATGCAGGCCTTGATGGAGGTCAGGTCATATTTGCCAGCCACCACTTCGGGATGATTGTTGAGGGCGTTGTAGAGCGTAGGCACGCCCGGGAAGATGGTGGGGCGATATTTCTTGATGTTTTCGAGAACGTCCTTGATGTCGCGGGCATTCGGGACCATGACCAGGCTGGCGCCGGAGGCCATTCCGAAGTGCATTCCTGCTACCATGCCGTAGACATGGAAGAGTGGGATGGCCATCAATACGATTTCTTTTCCTTCTTCGAGATTGACCATCCAACTCTTGATTTGAAGCGTATCGGCGACCACGTTGAAATGCGAGGCCACCGCGCCTTTCGAGACGCCGGTCGTGCCGCCGGAGTATTGGAACAGGGCCGTGTCTTCGTGGGAAATGTCTATTTTGGGGCGAGCCGAGGGTTCGTATTTGGCAATCAGGTCTTGCATCCAGTATTCGTTTTCGCCCAGGCCGCCTTCGATGCGGAATCCGCCTTTCTTCTCCTTGGCCAACGTGAACAAGACGCGCAGCAAGGGCGGCAGGGTTTCTTTCAGGTTGGTGACGATGAGTTTCTTGATTTTGGTCTTGGGTTGGGCGGCCTTGATGGTCTTGTAGAAATTTGTCATTACGAACATCACTTCTATACCCGCATCGTTGGCCTGGTATTCGATCTCGGCCGGTGTGTAGAGGGGATTGGTGGCTACCACCACGCCGCCAGCCTTGAGAATGCCAAAATAGGCCATGACAAATTGCGGTGTGTTGGGCATGAAGATGCCCACCCGATCGCCTTTCTTGACCCCCATGTCGGCCAGGGCCGCTGCCACGCGGTCGGTGATTTCATTCATCTCTTTGTATGAAATCACCGCTCCTTTGAAGATGGTGCAAGGCTTGTCGGGATACTTGCGCGCCGACTCTTCCAGGAAGTGGAACAACGGCACTTTTGGATAGTCGATCGTGTGTGGGACGCCCTTGTCGTAATGGGCTAGCCAGGGACGGTCGCTCATGGCTTTCTCCTCCTTTGGAGTGTATTAAGAAGAAATACTATTCAGCCCAATTCCGTTGGCAGAATAGTTGGCGAGTGTATTTTTAGTATATAACAAGTTGGAGTAAAAAGTCAATTTCTTCATCGAGGTTTCGAGGTTCGAGGTTGGTTCGAAACAGGCCATCAGATGGCCGCTGCGGGATGCTTTGCAGGCCATTTTTGTCGGCGGCCGAAGCCGCCACTACTTTGTCAAATTACTCAGCCTTGAGGATGTGGGTAAGGATGGTTGCGCCTGAGCCGCCGATGTTTTGCGCCATGCCTATTTTGGCGTCTTTTACCTGGGTAGGGCCGCATTCGCCGCGTAGTTGTTGCACGACTTCCACGATCTGATACATGCCGGTAGCGCCTACCGGGTGGCCACGCGCCTTTAGGCCGCCTCGCGTGCAAATGGGCAATTTACCTGTTGGCCGAATGTCGCCTTCCAGCCCCAGGCGTGGCGCCTGTCCTCGTTCTGCAAAGCCGCAGGCCTCCAGCGAAAGGGCGGACATGATCGAGAAGGCATCGTGCAGTTCGAACAGGTCTATCTCTGCGGGCGTCATACCTGCCATATCGTAAGCGCGCTGCGCAGAGATATAAGCGGCTTGCAGGAAGAGCGGATCCCGTCGGCTGTGTATCGCTATGGTATCGGTAGCAGAGGCGGAGGCGGCTAGAACGATGCGTGGACGCCCCGGCAGGGAGGTCACTTTCTCGGCCGGCACCAGAACGGCGGCGGCGGCGCCATCTCCAATGGGCGAAGCGTCCAGCAGATTGATGGGAGTGGCGACCATGCTGGATTTCTCGAATTGTTCGAGTGTAATGGCCTGATGCAGGCGCGCAAAAGGATTGTGCAAGGCGTTGGCATGTGCGTTGATAGAAAAGGGGGCAAAGTCGGCATGTTTCCAGCCGTATTCGTGCATGTAGCGGCGCATGACCAGCGCATTGATGCCCACGAAAGATACGCCCTGCTCCACTTCGTAGTCAGCGTCGGCGGCGGTGGCCAGGGCTGCGGTGACATCGTGACCGGCCATATCGGTCATTTTTTCGACGCCGACCACCAGCGCAGATTCGATTTCGCCCGAAGCAACCGCTATCAGGCCGGCGCGAAACGCCGCCGCCCCAGAGCCGCAGGCTGCTTCTACTTTGACGGCTTCGCGTCCCCATAGCCCAATCCAATCTGCCAGCAGGGAGCTCAGTTGGTTTTGCTTGTCTATCATCGGGGAGAGCATGTTGCCGACGAAGAGGGCGTCCACTTGTTCGAGGCCGGCGTCTTGCAGGGCGGCAAAGGCCGCTTCCCCGCCCAACTCGCGCAGAGACTTGTTCCAATGTTCGTCTACTTTGGTTTGACCAATCCCCAAAATGGCAATTTGTCGCATCGTTTTCCTCTTCTTCGGTGTATACTGCATTTGTAACTACTCAGCCACTTTTGAAAACGCCCCCAATACAGACCCTAAAGGTCTTTTCCGCGCATCGAAAGGCTGAATTTACCGGAAGGTTAGACTTGAAACACATTTTCGATTGCAAAGGAGACCTTTAGGGTCTTGACCTGAGCAGTTACCTGCATTTGATTTTACTTGAAAGGTCTTTCAGAGACTCTCAGAATGACGTCGGCAGATTGGACGAACGCCTTGCTCGATACCCTTTCCATGGCTGGCGGGGAGGGACGCCAGGCTGCGTCGTACTTGCGCGCGCGAGGCGTGCGGATCGGTTTTTGGCGCGCTCGACACAGCGTAGGCGCTTTTTGGACAGTTTTCGGGCGCATTTACTTGAATTCTCGGCATTATGCCCAGGTAACTTCCCTGACCGATCCTTACTTGTTGAGCCTGATCGTGCATGAAGTTCGCCACTTGCAGCAGGGCCCTCTGACGGCCTTGTCGGTATATGGTGAGTTAGATGCCTGGCAGGCAGGCTTTCGCTTCTTCCAGACGTTGACCGGCAAGTATCCAGAACATCCTGCGGTGACGGAACTTATGTCCCTGCCGGTGGGTTGGGATCGGACAGTGTTGCGGTGGGCGCAGGGACTGATGCGCGCTTATGCAGGTCAGGGATACCGTGCGGATTGGCTGCCTCTCTATCCTTTGCCGTTGGAAATCCGTTATCGGCTGACGGGCAGACGGCCCTCATAGGGTATAATCGTTGTGGAGAAAACAGAGGTGTATTTATGGATATATATGGCAAGGAAGCCTATTCCGTAGATGTTGGCAGCCGCCTACGCCAGTTGCGCGAAGAACGCAATATGTCCATGCGCTCTTTGGCAACCGCCAGTGGTCTTTCGGCCAATGCGTTGAGCATGATCGAGCGTGGCAAGACGTCCCCTTCTGTCAGCACTTTGTACAAGTTGGCAGATGCTCTGGGGGTGCCGGTAACCACTTTTTTTGGCACGCAACCCTCCAAGCAGCAGGTGATCTTCACTCATGCCGAGGAACGTCCGCGCGTGCCGTTTGCGCGTGGCGTGTGGGAGGGGTTGGGCGGGGAGCAATTTGCGGGTAGAGTCGAACCGTTCATGCTCACCCTCGAAAGCGGCGTTAGCAGCGGGCCGAGTAGCATGGCGCACAGCGGGCATGAATTCGTCTTCTGCCTGCGCGGCCAATTGGAATATCTGGTGGAGAGAGGGATTTACTTGTTGGGACCGGGCGACAGCCTCTTATTTGCGGCCCACCTGAATCATCGCTGGCGCAACCCCGGCAACACCGTTACAAATGCGCTTATCGTTCTTTCCGGGTTTTTGGAAGAAGAACAACCTCATGTGATGCACTGGAAAAAGAGCAAATGAACAAGACGCCCTGCACAGGAGGGCATCTCTTGCTTAAGTATGTGCTATTGGCTAGGTGTACATTCCCCAATCCAGCGCCGAAGGGTCTTCCATCATCGAAAAGTCCCATGGCTCCATGCCCATTTCGACTGTGACCGGCCTGCCCAGGGCTTCGACTGCCTTCTGACGGGTCATTTCGACCATAGCCGGGCCGTAAGGACAAAAAGGTGTGGTCAGAATCATTTTCATACGCGCCACTTCGTTTTGGATTTCTACCTCGCGGATCAATCCCAACTGGATGATGTTCATTCCAATTTCCGGGTCTACCACCTCTGAGAGTTTTTCTCGTACCTTTTCGACCAGGTCGGGGTGCGTTTCGTGGATGGCCCACTGGACTTGGTTGCTTTTTGGTTCGCTCATGATTTCCTCTGTGTAGATGCTTTCTTCTCTTCTTCTGGGTTCGCTGCTTGGACGACATACGTGCAGTGGGCGTTGCCGTCCAGGATACATTGCACCTTCTCGGCCGGCACTGCCAGCATCTTGGAGATGAGAGTTTGGTCTACGGTGCAGACCTCAGGGTGGTTTTGCCCGATTTGCAGGTAGGGACAGGTGATTTCATGGATGCGATATTGTCCATCTCCTTTTTCCCATTCCACGGTAAAACCCTCTTCGGCCAGCAGGTCGCGAATCAAGTCCAGGCGTTCCTCGAGGCTCAGTCCTTGCATTTGGTCGGCGTATTCTTCGGCTAAGGAGGCCGCCATTTCGCTGAACAATTTGCTGATCATTGGTTTGGGCAGGGAGGACTTCAATTGATCCAGCAAACGCGATGTAAGCCGCAGGTAACGGGTGGGGAATCGCTCGATGCCGTGTTCGGTCAGAGAGTATGTCAGGCGTGGGCGGCCTACGCCGTGACGTTCTTCCTGCGCTTCTACCAGTCCTTCCATTTGTAAGTTGGTCAGATGGTGTCGCACCGAAATGGGGTTGATGCCCACCGCCTCGGCCAGATCATTGATGGTCGAGCCGGGGCGTTTGAGCAAGGTGTGAAGAATGCGATCTTTCGTGCTTTTCATGCGGCACAATCCCTGGAAAGTTTTTGCGAAACAATAAATAGAGTATATCAGTCCTCTTTTGTATTGTCAATATTATAGATAATTATCATAAATATTTGTCCCTTTGGACTATCGGTTGCCATACGCTTTGGGCGGCAAGGACATCAGGTAGACATAGACAGCGCGCAATTCGTCCTCGGTCATGTGGCGGTAAGATTGCCAGGGCATGTAAGCCGGATTCAAGAAGCGGCCATGTTTTTTGCCGGTCTTCATGATTTCGATGAAGCCCGTCTCGCCCCAGGCAGGCAACTGACCGCCCTCGCCAGAGGTCAGGTTGGGTGCTGGCGGCCACTCAGGGGGGAAGCCGGGAATCTCGCCGCCCGAAAGTGTGAGGCCATGGCAAACCTTACAGGATAGCGCCAGGTATTCTCCATATTCCGGCGTGATGCCTGGCGGCGGCGCGCTGGGACGAGGCGCAGCGTGCGGAATCAACTCTGCCGGCAGGAAGGTGATTTGTCTGGTAACGTTCATGACGACTCTTCCTGTAAAGGAGAGTTTGCTGGGCGGCATTGTGTTGTCGACTGGCGGAACGCTGCGGATGTAAGCCAGCACTTTGCCCAGGTCTTCGTCGCTCAGGTAGTAGAACTCGGTCGAGGGCATGAACAGCAGCGGCGTGCCGTCCGGTCGGATGCCGTGCCGAATGGAGCGCACCAGGTCAACGTTGCTGCGCTCGCTGCCGATGCCGCCTTTGCCGGTGGTCAGGTTGGGCGTGATGACCTGCCCGATGGCCGGGTTGTCCAGGTAGACCTTGCCTTGCAGTTGTTCGCCGTGACAGGCCTCGCAGCCGCGATATTGGAAGATGCGATGTCCCTCGGCCAGGGCGGCTGGGTCGGTGGGCAGGGAAACAGTCTCTTCAGGGACGATATATATTTTCCTGAGGCGCGTCTCGCCCAGGGCATACAGGCCGGCCAGCAAGACGAGCAGCAGACTTACCAGGGCAAGCACAATGCGTGTCGTTGTCTTTTTCATGGGTCCTCCTGAGAAGGTTATCGAGAAACTACGGCGTGCGTTTGCGCCACAATTCGAAGCCGCCAAAGCCTGTGGAGCCAGAAGCGGCAAATTCCTTTTTCGTCCATTCGTAAAACAACCCTGCTTTGGGGTCGTTTGGATCATAGAGCAGGGCTTCCGCAATAATGAACCCTTCTGGGGTGTAGTAATTGGTCACAGCATGGGTGCGGCCCTCGGCGTCGACGCGGTTGACGACCAGCATGTGGTCGAAATTGCCCCACGAACCATGCTTGATGTAAAGGAAATCTCCAGGCAAGAGCGGCGAGGCAGCCCAGGCGATCTTGTGGATGGGTTCGATAGTGACCAGATGCTCGAAAGCCTCCGCTGGGAAAGCGCGGTTCAATTTTCGTTGATCTTCGCGGACGAAGGGATTCAAGAGCCAGTAATCGTAGGGGACGATTTCTTCTGAGATGAGGCCGGCTTCCCGCAGGATGGCCATAGCCAGCGGTCCGCAGATGTTACTGGGGTCGCCGCTTTCGATGCCGAGCAGGGTCTTGGAAAGGCGAATGGCCTCTTTGTGGCTGGGGGCAAGGTAGTGCAGAGACACTTCGTAGAGTCGCTCTTGCTGTTTCTGGCTGAGCGGTCCGCGCAGCGAGATGCCGCCATTGGCAATCATTTGCCCGGCCACTGTCAGCGTGGCTGTCGCCGATGGAGTCAACGTGGGTGTGGGGGTGTAGGTGGTCGTGGGCGAGACAGTGAAAGTGGGGGTGAGGGTCGCGCTTGGGGTAACAGTGGGCGGGATGGGCGTGGCGGTGGAGGTGGGAGACGCCAGCAGCGCCTGGACGGGGCCGGCGCCGCCAGAACCGATGACCAGGAACGTCAGCAGCAGCCCCGTCAGCAAAAACCCGATGAGCAGACCTGCCCCCAGATATTTGATGTCGCGCATGTCCATTGCCGCCTGAGCAGATTGAAGGGGGGATGCTGTGTTACAAAGTTTTCGGCGCGATGAATTGGCTCGTTGCTTTCGAAAGGTCGGCATACTCGCCACGGTAGCGCTCGGGCAGCAGTGCGGCTAATTTGTACATCATCTCGTCCACCATTTGCTGACGAATCTCTTTGGTCACTTTTCGACCGCGCGGGTCGAGCGTGAACGGTTCGCCTACGCGGATGTGGAAATTGGTGCGTCCGAGGCGTTTCAAGTTGGGCAAGAAGCGCTCGCCGCCCCAGTGGGCCAGCGGCATGAGGGGCGCGCCGCTGTGCAAGGCCAGCGTCACAATGCCGGGGTGGGCGCGGATGAGCGCGCCAGTCTTGCTGCGCGTCCCTTCGGGGGCAATGCCCAGGATGTAGCCGCGTTCGAGCGCCGAGAGCGCCTGGCGCATGGCATTCATGTCCGCTTCGCCGCGTCGAATGGGGATGGCGCCCCACAAATCGAATATCCAGCCCAGAAACCAGCCATTCCAGGTTTCGATTTTCGCCAGGCCGGTGACCGGGCGCGGCTGGAGTTGACTGAACAGCAGCGGCACTTCTACCTGACCGATGTGGTTGGCATAGATGATGAGCGGTCCGCGCGGGGGAATTTTTTGCAGGTCGGTTTTGTCTATGCGGCACATTGCCTCCAGGCCGCTGCGAGCAAGAAAGAGGGTAGAGGTTCTGAGTATGTTTTCTTGTAGCATTGCTTTTATTTTGCAAGCCTTTGACTGGAATAGGCAGGGCTTTTCAAAGTTTTAATGTGGACTTGCAAATCGTACCGCCAGGCTAAGCCTGGCAAGGCCGACCTCAGGTCGGCGGTACATTTTGCCTTTCGCAAAGTCCTGAAACAATATGCGAGCCTCAACAGATTAATTCTTTGAAAAGCCCTGTGGAATAGGGGAGAGGGTTTGGCTCATAGCCAGGCAGGGGCCGACAAACGGAGACCGGCCGAGGCGTGGTCTGAAGCGCCCTAAAAATCAATCTTCGTGGTGACCAGGTCCAGCGCGGCCGGCACGATTTCGATTTGGAGTTCCAGTCCATTTTCGCACAATGTTTCGCCGTCGCAATGCGCGGGCAGCGTCCCTTGCAGGGCCTTCACGCGGATCTTGTCGGTGCGGCCGGTGATGATTTCCGGTTGACTGGCTTGTGTCCCTTTGAGGAAGTAGGGAATGAGGCCAAAGATGCGCCGGCGGTTGATGGCTGTGGCAATGCACAAATCGAAGTGGCCGTCGGTTGGGTCGCCTAGCGGCGCCATGAAGAAACCGCCGCCCATCCGCTGACCGTTCATGACGGAAATCATCAGCGTAGATAGAGTGTAGGTGGCGTTGTTGTAAGTCAGTTCGACGGTTGGCGCTTTGTAGTAAATGAACACGGTTTGCAGGACGGCGACGAGATAAGCCGGCAGGCCGCGCGCCCAGCGTTTCCGAAGAGGAGGAGCAGTAACCCATGCGCCACGCGATTCTGACAGCCATGCTCCTGGCGGCGCTGCCCGTGTCCGCCGAGGTCACTGTGATCCAGAACGCCACCATCTACACGGTGACGAAAGGCACGTTCCGCGGCTCGATCGTCATCCGCGACGGCAAGATCGCCGATGTCGGCGAAAAGGTGATGACGCCCGCCGGCGCCCGCGTGATCGACGCCACGGGCAAGCATGTCATCCCCGGCATCATCGACGCCCACACGCACATCGCCCTCGACTCCATCAATGAATCGAGCGTCAGCGTCAGCTCCATGGTGAACGTGGCGGAGATGCTCAATCCCGAATCCATTTCGATCTATCAGGCGCT
>FWWM01009511.1_pt1 | contig 13563 bp, 8 predicted proteins | sample 2228351 | NCBI WGS metagenome assembly FWWM01 (sample SAMEA103939774, study PRJEB20133) | metagenome | reverse complement strand
AATATTAAAAATAGCTTTCTTACTAATATAAATTTGGTAATTTTTTTTACATCATTGGTATAATAAAGCCTAACTAAGTAATTAATAAGAAAATTTCTTGAAATTTTAACTTATATGAGTCATTGCGTATTCTCTTAAATTATCTTAAAATTAAACATTGTTAAATTTTATTCACATTTTTTTTGATTTTTAATAAATATTTACATAAATTTGCCCCAAAACTTAATTTTAATTTAAACATTATGATAAGAAGTTTATTGTCTGCATTATTAGTTTTTATTCTTTTAGGTATTAAAGCTCAAAATAATACAGGAGCAATTAAAGTGACACTAAAAGATAAAAATACGGGTGAAACATTACCTTTTGGTGCTGTTGTAGCACTTTCAAAAGGAATTCAGGTTGCAGGAACTACTACAGATATGAATGGAGAATGCTTTCTCAAACCACTTTCTCCTGGTTCATACGATGTAAAAGCAGTGTATAGTAGTTATCAGCCAAAAGAAATTAAAGGTGTACTAGTAGGTGAAGGGAAAACAGCTTATGTTACGATATTAATGGAAATGGGTGAAGGAATAAAACTTCAGGAAGTAACCGTAGAAACTTATCAAGTACCTTTGGTAGACCCTGATACAAAATCGGGTGGTAGAGTCACTCGTGAAGAATACCAAAATATGGCTACAAAAGATATTAATACAGCAGCCGCAAGTAATGCAGGTATTTTCCAGGCAGATGAAGGTAGATCGTTAAATGTAAGAGGAGGTAGAAATACACAAAACACATATTTTGTAGATGGAGTAAAAGTCATTGGAGGTTTAGCACTCCCACAGCAAGCTGTAGAACAAATCAATGTAATCACGGGCGGCGTTCCCGCTATGTATGGGGATGTTACTTCCGGAGTTATATCCGTCTCCACGAGAGGCCCTCAGTCTAGATTTTTTGGGGGGGTTGAATTTTTTTCATCAGGTTTGGGAGAAAATAAAAAAGGTAAAGTATATGGATTAGATCCTTATGGGTTTAACTCGTTAGGTTTTAGTGTAGGAGGACCTATCTGGAATAAAATAGACACCAATGGAAATAAAAAAACCATTATAGGATATTTCTTATCAGGACAAGGCAACTACATCAAAGACCCCGTGCCTTCAGCAGTTCCTGTTTATGTGTTAAATGAAGATGTTAAAAATGATTTAGTTGCTACACCATTACAACCTTCTCCGAGTGGTAGTGGCTTTGTATCAAGATATGATTATGTTACTAAAGACCAGTTAGATGTAAGAAAGGCTCATCAAAATATCGCTTCTTATTACTTAGCCCTCAATGGTAAAATAGATATTAAGCCTACTGAAAATACTAATATCTCCATTGGTGGAGCGTACGAACTCAATAATTATAGAAATTTTATTTATTCATATTCTTTATTCACTCCAGAATCTAATCCACAAACTATTTCAAGTACCAAAAGAGTTCAATTAAGAGTAACACAAAAACTCGGCAAACAAATGAGCTCAAAAGATGAAAAAGAAAAAACAAACCAATTACTTACCAATACCTTCTTTAATTTTCTTGCAAGTTATGAGGCATTAGATATTACCACTCAAGTGCCAAAATTTAAGGATAAAATATTTGATTATGGTTATGTAGGAAAATTCCGTCAAAAATACACTGGTAAAGAAAATATAAACAATTATCAATTTAACCCAAAATTCGTTGTAGGAAATGACACCATTCAGGCTTACGAATATATAGGCCAAACTCCAGATGGTTTTGACTTTATACCTGCATCTCAAAACCCAGAAGCAGTAGCATTTACTCAATATGTTATAGATAATTTATCTCCATCTCTATCTTTTTATGATCTTTTACCCGCTTTTGGTGGCATAAGAAATGGAGATAATTCAGGAGGTTCTTTTGCTTGTGTTGGAACAATCTATGGCATGTGGACATTCCCCGGAATCATATATAATTCGTATTCAACAGTAAATTATAGACAATTTAGAATAGCTACTTCTATCAATACGGATATAAATATAGCTCATGCTACACACGCGATAACAGCAGGATTTGAATTTGACCAAAGAGAACAAAGAGCATGGGGTGTAGTCCCAGCAAGTTTATGGACAAGAATGCGTCAAATAGTAAACCTCCATGTTTCTCAGCTAGATAAATCAAATCCTATATACAACCCAGACCTTTCTTATACCTATCCTGCTTATTACTATGATTATCTGTACAATCCTGCAGAACAAACCCAATTTTCAATAAAATTATTAGAAGCTCTGGGTAAACCTATTAATTCTACTGAACAAATCAATATAGATGAATTAGATCCATCCGTTTTCTCTATGAGCATGTTTAGTGCAGAAGATCTTTTAGGAAATAATAGCGGAAATCAACTTGTAAGTTATTTCGGATATGATCATACGGGTGAAAAATATAAAGGCACTACTAATCTATCTGATTTCCTCACTAAAACAAATGAGTATGGTAAAAAAACATTTAATATCGGGGCGTTTAGACCTATCTATATGGCAGGGTACATTCAGGATAGATTTGATTATAGAGACTTGAAATTTAATGTAGGAGTGAGAATAGATAGATATGATGCCAATCAAAAAGTATTAAAAGATCCTTATTTAGTTCACCCTGCAAAAACCGTCGCAGAAACCAGAAATGAATTCAACCATCCTGCTAATATGGGTGATGACTATGTGGTATATACAACAGATATCAACGGTGGAAGCGTAGTAGGATATAGAAAAGGAGATGTATGGTATAATGCTCTTGGTGAAGAAATATCAGACCCTAACGCATTAGCAGGAACAAGCGGTAAACTAACTCCTTATCTCAAAAACCCACAAGAGTATCAAAATGGACAACCATTTTCTCCCGATGCCTTTGAAAACTATAAAGCTCAGGTAAATGTTATGCCAAGAATAGCCTTCTCTTTCCCTATCTCCGATATGGCTAATTTCTTTGCCCATTATGATATTTTAACTAAAAGACCGGGAAGCACAACTTTCGATGGCGGTAACCGCTTTGACCCATTAGATTATTACTTTTTACCAAATGAAAGTTCATCCCCATTCCTTGCGAACCCAAACTTAAGACCAGAAAAAACAATAGATTATTCATTAGGATTTGCACAAATACTTAGTGAAAGAAAAAACTCAGTACTTAAAATTGAATTGTTTTACAGAGAACTGAGAGATATGCTAACTTTGAAAAATATCGTAGGGGCTTTTCCAAGAAACTATTTAACTTATGTGAATCAAGATTTTGGAACAGTCAAAGGATTAACTTTAGAATTTGATTTAAGAAGAACTGGCGGCTCCAGCTTTAAAGCAAATTATACTTTACAATTTGCAGAAGGAACAGGTTCTAATGCTAATTCAGGTGCTAATTTAGCATTATCAGGTCAACCAAACTTGAGAATCTTACAACCATTAGACTATGACCAAAGACATACCATAGTGCTTACTTATGACTACCGCTTTGGCACAGGCAGTGATTACAAAGGACCTGTCTGGAAAAAAGGAGAAGATAAAACCATTCAATTACTTAAAGATGTAGGCTTTAATTTGCAATTTTTTATTGGTTCTGGAACACCATATACAAGATGGGCTTATCCCGTTGCAGCTAATGGAAATCAAAGAGCAAGTATTGTAGGTGGTATTAATGCAGTGTATAAACCTTGGACAGTTCGTGGAAATTTAAGAATAGATAAAAATATTGCATTAACTTTTGGCAAGGAAGACTCTGATAATAAGAGAAATGCAAATCTCAATGTTTATTTACAAGTTCTTAATGTATTTAATACAAAGAATATTATAGGAGTATATAACTTTACAGGGCTCCCTGATGATGATGGATTTTTAAGTTCACCTATTGCTCAATCTACCATTCAACTTACTAATAGCCCATCTGCATTTGTTGACCAATATTCTATATTTATCAATAGATATTCTAATTACGCTCTGCCCAGACAAATCAGATTAGGAATAGAATTATCTTTCTAATAATATAAAAACAAAAGCATATGAAAACAAAGAGCAAAATTTTATTCAGTTTTTCTCTGCTAATGCTCATCACTGCATTTATTAATGCCAGAGATATTGACAAAGCTAAAGTAAATAGAAAAAAAGAAGCGTCCAATTCTGATGCTAACAAGGTGGCAGCACTGTGCACGGGTGCCAGTGGCTCCAGCGAATTATGGGTAAACAATGTGAGGGCTATTATCTTTACTGCAGGGGATATGTGGTGGGACCTGTTTGGTAGTGGAAGCGCTTATTACATAGTACCTGCTCAAATAGACAGGAATCAAGCCCCCTCTTCCTTATTTGCAGGTTCTATATGGATAGGTGGCTACGACGCCGGAGGACAGTTAAGAATAGCTGCAATGACCTATCGTCAACAAGGTTATGATTATTGGCCAGGTCCATTAGATGTAACTAATGCCTCAGTAACAGATGCAGTGTGTCAAAAATACGACAAGATATTTTCGGTGAGCCGTACCGAAGTGGAAAACTACATATTTAATCCCGGATCACCCATTCCATATAATGTTCAAATATGGCCAGGTAACGGCGACCCAGCCTATAATCAGGATAATTATTTAGCCCCCTTTGAAGATGTAGATGGGGATGGTTATTATAGTCCTCAAAATGGTGATTATCCTGCCTTTGATATTTACAACAAAGCAGAGAAAGATAATTGCGGAAACTGTAAAGCACGTTTATTTGGAGACTATGTGTTATGGTGGGTGTTTAACGACAAAGGAAATGCACATACAGAAACACAAGGATTACCTATTGGCTTGGAAATCAGAGCTCAAGCCTTTGCTTTCACAACATCTGACGAAATTAATAACATGACTTTCTATAATTATCAGGTGATTAATCGTTCTACCTTTGAGTTACAAAAAACATACTTTACAGTGTGGACAGATGCAGACTTAGGAAATTACTTAGATGATTATGTGGGTTGTGATGTTTCCAGAGGTTTAGGATATATATACAATGGTGACAGTTTCGATGAAACAACTGGAGGTGTGCCGGGGTATGGAGACTTTCCGCCTTCTATTGGTGCCGACTTTTTCCGTGGACCTTTAGCTGATGACAATGATGGTATTGATAATAACTTTGATGGTACTATTGACGAGCCCTGTGAAACTATAGGAATGACTAACTTTACATACTATAATAACAACATAGGCTCTTTTCCCCCGCAAACTACTAATCCAGAGATTGCTGCGCACTTTTATGGCTATATGATAGGAAAGTGGAAAGATGGTTCTCCATTTACCTTTGGAGGAAACGCCTATGGTGGGGCCACACCATTAAATACTACTAATCCTGAGGGACGTGTATTAGTATATACTGGTGACCCATACGCAGGAACAGGATGGACAGAATATTCTGCTGGTAATACCGCTGGTGATAGAAGATTTTTGCAAACAGCAGGACCTTTTACGCTCAAACCGGGAGCTGTTAATAATGTGATTTTTGGATTACCATGGGCACAAACTCCAATTAAAAATCAACAATTATACTCTATTAACTTAATGAAGGCTGCAGACGACAAAGCACAAGCATTGTTTGATAATTGCTTTAAGATATTGGATGGACCAGAAGCTCCAGATATCACTATTCAGGAGTTAAACCAGGAACTTATTATTTATTTAACCAACCCACCAACATCTAATAATTATGCAGAAAGATACGAAGAAACAGATGTAACTATTTTGCCTGTACCAGGCAGTACTATTGCTGCTTTGGCTAATCCTGATAAAAAATATCGTTTCCAGGGATATAAAATATATCAATTAAAAGATGAAACAGTTACTCAAACTGACTTAGAAGATCAAACTAAAGCCAGATTGATATTTCAATGTGATATAAAGGATGGAGTATCAAGGTTGATTAACTATGAAACAGATAACTTAACAGGGCAACTTGTCCCAAAAGTTAAAGTAGAAGGATCAGATAATGGTATTTTAAAATCAGTAAGAGTTACAACCGATGCTTTTGCAGTATCTACAACAGGAGGAACTGCTAACAATAATTTAATCAATCATAAAAAATATTACTTCATGGCAGTAGCTTATGCCTACAATAACTACTTAACCTACAAGCCAGATACAGACCCAACTACAAGCCCTGATGCCAACTACTTAGGACAAAAGAGACCCTACTTGGAAGGTAGAAAAGTAAAAAAAGCAGCAGGAATACCACATATCAATAATCCTGAAAAAGGAGGAACTGTAATGCAATCATATTATGGTTACGGTCCAAAAATTACTCGTATAGAAGGACAAGGAAATGGAGGAAATATATTAGATTTAACAGATGAAAGTGTAGCTAAAATATTGGCTAATGGTTTTGATCCCAATCCTACTTATGTTAATGGTAGAGGACCTATTAATGTGAAAGTAATTGACCCATTAAGAATTCAAAATACTACATATACCTTAAAATTAATGAAATGGCAAGGATTAGGCAATCCGGCAGTTCCTTTAACTCCTACAGATGGAGATATTTTAAATATGGGAGCTATTAATCCAAAGAATGCAACATGGGTATTAATAGATAATAATACTGGCGCTCAATATCAGTTAGATACAACTATTGCAATGCGTAAGGAATATGTTATACCTGAAATAGGCTTATCTCTTACTATTGGACAAGTATTGGATCCAGCTACCATATATGGCGTACCATCTGCTCTTGATACTGTACGAAGATACATATATACTGAAGATAATTTATTAGAAGCAACAATGACTTTTGCAGAACCTCATAAGGCATGGTTAACATCAGTACCTGATCCTTTTACATCTGTTAATCCTTCTCCATTTAACTGGATTAGAAGTGGAGTTGGTACTTCAGATGATAAACCAGAATGTGGCGGACCGATTAAAGGATTATCAGGTGATTTTACAGATAAAGACAATATAATGCCTAACGTATTAGCAGGAACATGGTCTCCTTATTGTATTACTGCTTTTTCAGGCAAGTTTACTGGCGGTTGTGAAATATATGCTGGTCCTTCGTTTGATGATAGAATTAGATTTGGTGGCTCAAGTAATGTTAACCCGTCAAAACAAGAACCTGCTTATTTATCTAGTATAGATCTTGTTATAACCCCGGATCAAAGCAAGTGGACAAGATGTATGGTCATAGAAATGCAAGATGATCCTAACTTATCTGAAGGTGGAGCAATTAAATTTCAAATAAGAAAACATCCATCAGTAGATAAAAATGGTAACACTGGTGATGGAATGGTGACTAATGATCCTAATGATGCAGACTATATTGCTGCAGAAGGTATGAGCTGGTTCCCCGGTTATGCTATTAATGTAGAGACCGGCGAAAGATTAAATATCATATTTGGAGAAGACAGTTGGAACTATGCTGATAATGGAAAGGATTTATTATGGAACCCAACTGCTCGTATGGTGGGTAGTGCCTATCCCTATGCTTTTGGAGGAAGACATTATATCTATGTTATAGGAAATAATAGATATGAAAAGTATAAAACAAGTAGTCTTTATACAGAAGCCGCCGCTTTAGATGGAACACCTGTGGGAGCAGGAAGATACGATGGTTGTGCACAACTATATCCACAATGGAAAGCCGTTTATGCAAATGTTACTACGCCCGCAAATAGAGTTTTTTCTTCGCGAATTTTCAGGTCCATTCTTAATGATATGATGTGGGTGAATATACCTGTTTTGTCAAGCTCTGCTTATTCCTTTACCAACCCATCTCAAATTCCAACAGAAGTGAAAATTAGAATAAGAGTAGCAAAACCTTATAGGTATGGGTACTCTACATTTTATACAGATACTACTACATATACGAGCACAAATCTTGGAGACCTAAAATCGTGGCGTTCTTATCCATTTGCTTCTAGTTTGCCTAAGAATACAGGTTCACTGATAAATGTATCTTCTAATCCACAAAATAATAACTTCCCGATGTATCAGTTTTCTACAAGTGATATATATACTATCACCAATGATGGAGAAGTTGCTAAAAATGCCTTAGATATCATTAGAGTAGTACCTAATCCATATTATGGTTATTCTACTTATGAAGGAAATAGATTAGAAACGAAAATTAAAATCACAAACTTACCAAGCGACTGTACCATAAAGATATACACCCTAAATGGAACTTTAATAAGGACATTGACTAGAAACATGGAAAACCAGGAGGATAATTATTCATATACAAATGATTTCAAGCAAGCTAAGTGGATACCATATATTGAATGGGATTTGAAAAATCAAAATGGTATTCTCGTATCAAGTGGAATGTACATTATTCATGTCAGCTCACCAAAATATGGAGAGAAAATTATCAAATGGTTTGGTATCATGAGACCTTACGATTTACAATCATTCTAAAAAATAAAAATGCAAAATTATGAATAAAATGAAATATCAGTTTGTATTTGGACTTTGCACATTACTATTTATCTGCTCTAATATACAGGCAGGTAATCCAGAGCGAGCTGGACAAGCGGGCGCCTCGCAATTATTAATAAATCCTTATACCCGTTCAGCAGGATGGGTAGGTGCTAGTCAAGCAAATATCCGTGGAATAGAGGCGCAGTTCTGGAATGTAGCAGGTACTGTTTTTACTAGAAATTTAGAATTGTACCTTGCTCGTACAGAATGGTTAGTTGGAACAGGAATAAACATTAATGCATTCGGACTAACTAAAAAAGTAGGACAAGTAAGTGCATTAGGCTTGGGAATAGTGAATATAAATGGCGGGGAGTTTATTAGAACAACAGAAGACCAGCCAGAAGGAGGTATGGGCACATTTTCTCCTAACTTCCTTAACTTAAGTTTGTCCTATGCCAGAATGTTCTCTGATGATATATATGGTGGAGTAAACATTAAAATCTTAAATGAAAGAATACCGGGTGTACAAGCTACAGGTATAGCTTTAGATGGAGGTATTCAATATCATACAGGTAAAAATAAACAACTTCACTTTGGAGTATCCATTAAAAATTGGGGACCTAAAATGCAGTATAGAGGGGAATTATTAACATTTCAAACTCTCACACAAGTTTCCCCTGAGTATCAAAGAACAGTTCAAAACCGTTCTGCCTTTTTTGAAATGCCATTAGCCATGAATATCGGTGCTTCTTATGATTTTAATCTTACAAAAGATAGTATTATAGATGGAATCAGAAAGCACCGCTTATCAGTAGCAGTAAATTATTTATCTCATTCTTTTACTTATGATAATTATCTATTTGGTATAGAATATGCATGGAAGGAAAGAGTGATGTTGAGAGTAGGTTTTCAAGGTGAAAAAAATATGTTTAATGACGCTAAAAGAATGACCGCTCTTTCAGGACCTACTGCAGGACTAACGGTAGAATGGCCCTTTAATCAGAAGAAAAGTACAGTAGGTATTGATTATTCATACAGAGCTACTTTCACCTTTGGTGGTGTTCATACCTTTGGCTTGAGAGTAAATTTGTAATTTTCTAAAATATTTATTATATTTGCAGAAAACTAAATTCTGAACTTTAAAGTCCCGAATTTTTCGGGATTTTGCTTTTTATTTAAATTCAATTATAAAAATGAATACTATGAGTGGGTTTGTGTTTTATACAGAAGAAGGACTCCAAAAATTAAAGGATAAACTACATCATCTTAAAACAAAAGAAAGAAAAAATATTGCACAGCAAATTGCTGAAGCAAGAGAAAAAGGAGATTTAAGTGAAAATGCTGAATATACTGCAGCTTTGGAAGCTCAGGCGAATCTTGAAATGCGTATAGGAGAATTAGAACAACTTTTACAAAACGCACGGGTTATAGACCAAAAAAACTTGAGTACTGATAAAGTATCTATGCTTACAAAAGTAAAATTAAAAAATCATAATACACAGGTTATTGTAGAATACCTTTTAGTATCAGAAAACGAATCTAATATAACTCAAGGAAAATTATCCATTACTTCACCTATCGGTAAATGTTTAATAGGTAAACGTGTGGGAGAAATAGTAGAGGTAAAAGTCCCAGCAGGAATTTTAAGGTTAGAAATCCTTGAAATAAGTATTTAATCTAATTTTAATCCATAGAATGTTATTTTTTAAATTATGTAATGGGGTATTAAATACATAATATAATCATTTAAAATAAAAATTTATGCCAAGTATATTTTCCAAAATAGTGGCTGGTGAAGTGCCTTCTTATAAAGTAGCAGAGGATGAAAATTATTTAGCATTTCTTGATATTTTCCCACTTACTAAGGGACATACTTTGGTTATTCCCAAAAAAGAAATAGATTATATTTTTGATATTGATGATGCCACTTACGCAGGACTCATGAATTTTGCTAAAAAAGTGGCAATTGGCATTAAAAAGACAATCCCTTGTAATCGTATATCCATGCAAGTAATAGGACTTGAAGTGCCTCACGCACATATTCACTTAATACCTATTAATTCCATGAGTGATTGCAATTTTTCAAATCCTAAGTTAAAAATAACACCAGAAGAGTTTAAAGAAATAGCAGAAGCTATTAGAAAAAATATCGTGTTATGATTCCATGGTTTCATGAAATACAGCGTAGAAAAACCTTTGCAATTATTGCACACCCTGATGCTGGTAAAACAACATTGACAGAAAAGTTACTTTTATACGGAGGCGCCATTCAAATAGCAGGCGCTGTAAAATCCAATAAAATAAAACGAGCAACTACCTCTGACTTTATGGAGATTGAAAAACAAAGAGGGATATCTGTTTCTACCTCTGTTATGGCTTTTGACTACAAAGGGTATAGGGTTAATATATTAGATACACCTGGTCACGAGGATTTTGCAGAAGATACTTACAGAACACTTACAGCAGTGGATAGTGTGATATTAGTAATAGATTGTGTGAAAGGAGTAGAAACTCAAACCAGAAAGTTATTGGAAGTATGTAGAATGAGGAATACCCCCGTGATTGTGTTCGTTAATAAATTAGATAGAGAAGGAAAAGAACCTTTTGATTTGTTAGATGAAATAGAAAAAGAGTTAAAAATAAAAGTAACTCCTATAACCTGGCCTATAGGTATGGGTAAAACATTTAAAGGCGTATATCACTTGCTGGAGAAAAAACTGAATTTATTTAATAGTGAAAACAAATTTGTAAAGGCAGAGGATCACATTACTATCCACGATATTCATTCTTACGAACTTGAAAAAAATATCGGCGAAAATTTCTCTAAAAAGCTTCTAGATGATGTAGAAAGTATTCAAAATATCTAATATAATTTTGATAAAGAAAAGTATTTGTCAGGTGATATTAGTCCGATATTTTTTGGGAGTGCAGTGAATAACTTTGGAATACAAGAGATATTAGATACATTTATAGAGATAGCCCCTTTTCCAAAAGGCAGAGAGAGTGATTCGGGATTTATTAACTCAGATTATCCAAAGCTAACAGGATTTGTATTTAAAATTCATGCTAATTTAGATCCAAAACATAGAGATAGAATAGCATTTTTTAGAATAGTATCAGGAAAATTTGAAAGGAATAAAAGCTATTATCATGTAAGACAAGGAAAATCGTTTAAATTTACCAATCCTACAGCATTTATGGCACAACAAAAGTCAGTGATAGATGAAGCCTATCCAGGAGATGTAATAGGTTTATATGATTCCGGGAACTTTAAAATAGGAGATACACTTACTGAAGGAGAGAAATTAACATTCAAAGGTATTCCCGCATTTTCTCCGGAAATATTTAAATATGTAGTTAATAAAGATCCTTTAAAAACCAAACAATTACAAAAAGGATTGGAGCAACTTACCGAAGAAGGTGTGGCACAGTTATTTTATAAAAAAATGGATAATAGGAAAATAGTGGGTATGGTAGGGCAATTACAGTTTGAAGTACTACAACATCGTTTAGCACACGAATACTCTGCTAAATGCGAATTTGATAGTATTCCTATCTACAAGGCGGTATGGCTGTCTTCTGAACATGTAAATAAAATAGAGCAATTTATTAATGAACGGTCGCAGTACATAGCTTATGATAAAGAAGATAGGCCTGTATTTTTAGCAGAATCCGCATGGCTTTTACAAATGGCACAAGAAAAATATCCTGAGATAAAATTTCATACCATTAGCGAATTTGAGTAATGAATAAAATAGAGCAATTTCATAAACAGTGTATTGTATGCCATAGTACAGAGATTAAAAATCTGAAAAGATATTCAAAAGATTATTTAGTTCAGTGTAAAAATTGTGACTTGGTGTTTTCTCAGAAAATTCCTTCCTACACGGAGCTTTATAATTACTATCAAAATTATTCTATACAAGAGGATTATTCTATTTCTCTTATCACACTTCAACGATATAAAGAAATACTAAATTCTTTAGAATCTTTCCGGCAAACAAATAGAATTCTTGATGTCGGTTGTGGGCAAGGAGATTTTTTAATGGTAGCAAAAGAACTAGGATGGGAAGTATATGGAATTGAATTTTCAGAAAAACTATATAATTATTGTAGTCAAAGGAAACTTAATGTATTTCGTGGCACATTAGAACTACATGCTAATCAGCTCCCGACATTTGATATTATTTTTTCGTTTGAGGTATTAGAGCATATTAATACTCCTAATACGGAGATTCAGCTTTTCAATAAGCTATTAAGAAAAGGAGGAGCAGTTTATGTGACCACTCCGAATTTTAATTCAATAATGCGGTTTTTACTTAAAGATAAATATAATGCTATTTGTTATCCTGAGCATCTTACTTATTTTACTCCGAAAACATTAAAGTATTCTTTTGAAAAAAATGGTTTTTCAACAAAATGGCTAAGAACTACAGGAATTAGCGTTAGTCGTTTGGTCAACTCCATAAATCCCTCAAAAAATCATACTAACTCAATTGAAAGTGAAGATGAAAAATTACGCAAAACAATAGAAAGTAAAAAGTTTTTAAAAATACTTAAAGGAACTGCAAATACACTACTTTCAATAACAAAAACAGGACTTACGATAAAAGGATTATTTACTAAAAAATGAGTACAATTTATGAATAGATTTTAATCTTATGAATTATTTCTTTTCAAAAAGTTTGGATTATTAAAAAACAAAAAACCCTTGTAGATACAAGGGTTTTATTTGCACTCTTCAAAGCAGGTTTGTATTACTTAATTTCAATTGTTCTTTGAGCTTTTCTGATAGCACTTTCTTTTTTGGGTATTGCTATACTTACTAAACCATCTTTGTACTCAGCAGATACTTTATCAGCATCTGCACTTTCAGGTAAATAGAAAGATCTGCTGAAAGAAGAGTAGTTGAACTCTCTGCGTGTGTAATTGTTTTGTTCTTCTGTTTTTTCTTCTTTTTGTTCAGAAGAAATTGTGAGTACATTGTTATCTAAATTAATTTTGATGTCCTCTTTCTTTAGACCCGGTGCAGCGAGTTCAATTTCAAACCCATCTTCTCTTTCTTTAATGTTTGCAGATGGAATTGTACCACTAATTGACCTGAAAGTGCTTTCAAGAGATGAAAAATCACTTTCAAAGAAGTTTTCAATAAGGTT
>FWWM01013074.1_pt1 | contig 13565 bp, 11 predicted proteins | sample 2228351 | NCBI WGS metagenome assembly FWWM01 (sample SAMEA103939774, study PRJEB20133) | metagenome | reverse complement strand
AAGTTCGAGGGGTGCTACCACGGCGCGCACGACAACGTGATGTGGAGCACGCCGAACAGCCCGGTGGACGCGATGGGCTCGCGCCGCAGCCCGATCCCTGTGCCGACCAGCAGCGGCATTCCCAGCGACGTGCGCAAGCTGGTGATCCCGCTGCCCTTCAACGACTTCGAGATGCTGGAGCGCACGGTGCGCGATCGCGGCCACGCGATCGCCGCGATCCTGGTCGAGCCGATCATGGGCAACATGGCCTCGATCATGCCCGCTCAGGGCTGGCTGGAATTCATTCGCAAACTGTGCGACGACTACAGCATCGTGATGATCATGGACGAGGTGAAGACGGGCTTCCGCATCGCCCCCGGCGGGGCCCAGCAATTCTTCGGCGTGCGCGCCGACCTCGTCACCTATGCCAAAGCCATGGGGAACGGCTTCCCGATCGGCGCCATCGCCGGCAAAGAAGAATTCATGATGACCATCGAGCCCGGCGCGGTCGGCCACGGCGGCACGTACTGCGGCAACGTGGTGTCGGTCGCGGCATGCGACGCCGTGCTGCGCGTGATGGAAGAAGAGCCGGTCTTCGAGACCATCAACGCTCGCGGGCTGCGGTTGATGGCCGGAATCCATGACATCCTCGACCGCTTCGGCATCCCACACGCGGTGACCGGCGTGCCGGCGATGTTCGGCGTGATCATCGGCTGCGACGCGGCCGAGGGCAAGCCGCGCGACTACCGCACGGCCACGAAGTATGCGGACGACGAGCTTTCGGACGCGATTTGTGAGGGCTTGCGCGAGCGCGGGGTGATGCCCGACCCCGACTATGCCGAACCGTGGTTCCTGTGTTACGCGCTCTCGGAAGCCGACGTGGACGAAACGTTACAGGTATACGAAGACGTGGTGAAATCGCTGGCGCGATAAGCGGCAACGCAACCGAGCGGGCACCTCGAGCGATGGGGTGCCCGCTCGTGCTTTTTCGACTCACCCAGCCGACTCACCGCCCAGCCGCGCAACGACTGCCTCGGGCACGAGATGCTCGACGAGCCGCCCACCCAGTCGCTCCAGCTCGGCGGCGACGATGGGGTACTCCTCGGGCTTGACCAGGGTGATCAACGCAGAATGGCCGGCGTCCATACGCTCTCCGATCTCGCGAAGGGCGTCGTCGGGGAAGCCGACGTCGGGCGCGATAGTCTGCACAGCTGCCTTCGTCTCTTGACCGGCCAGCGGCCCGGCCACCGGCCCGAGCATGCCCGCGATGTTGTAGAGCAGCCAGGTAACCCCCTTGACGACTGTGCCGGCAACAGTGCTGACCACCTCGACGGGCCGGTTGGCCGTCTCATCGAAGACGATCTGCCCATCCGAATTCTTCTTGACCACAGCGATGTTGCCGAGCTTGATGGCGTCGAGGCGGGCATCAAGCGCCTCGATCGCCTTGCGCACATCCTCGGCTTTGTCTGTGCCATCGAACGTGCAGATGATGAGTTGAAGTGGGTTCGTCATGTCTTCGCATCTCTCCAGTCGCACTATTGTAACGAGTGGACATGGGCGCTCTCTGAGCGCTCGTGCACGACGACCGATTCTTGCTCAGTTGAAGACCTTGCATCATAGTCGCCCCTAAAAAAATAGCACAGGCAGTTAAGAACGCAGGGAAATCCCCAGCACAGAAGACAAAAGCTTGTGAAAATAGCCGGCATGATGACAGACAAGCCGCGCCGATCCTCAGAAGGAGTGCCATTGGAAGCAATGCTGGATCACACCCATCCTTTGGTCAAGCTCAGTGATCAGATTGACTGGTCGCAGTTCACCCAAGCGTTCGGGCCGCTGTATGCCGAAGATGGCCGGCCTGGCGTGCCGGTGCGTGTGATGGTGGGGTTGCATTACTTGAAGCACCTGTTCAACGAAAGCGATGAGAGTGTGGTGGTGAAGTGGGTGGAGAACCCTTACTGGCAATACCTGTGCGGGTGCGAGACATTTCAGCATGAACTGCCGTGTCATCCCAGCAGTCTGGTGAAATGGCGCAAACGCATCGGTGTTGAAGGCATGGAGCAATTGCTCAAAGGTGTGTTGAACACGGCCCTGAAAGCCCAAGCCCTGTCAGCGACTTCCATCCAACGCGTGACGGTGGACACCACCGGGCAAGAGAAAGCGGTCGCATTTCCAACCGATGCGCGGCTGTATCACAGAGCGCGGGGGCATTGGTGCGAGCGGCCAAAGCCGAGGGGCTCAAGCTGCGCCAGACGTATGCACGGGCCAGCAAGAAGGCCTTGTTTCAGCAAAGCCGTTACGCGGCGGCACAACAACACGCGCGCCGCGCGACAAACGCGCAAGCTGCGGGGGATGCTGGGCCGCGTGATCCGGGATGTGCAACGCAAGCTGCCGCGGCAGCCTGACCGGGCTACCCAGGCATCCACCACGCCTGAACGCGTGCTGACCATTGCCGAGCGCATGCACATCCAGCAACGGTCTGACTCGCCCAAGCTCTACAGCGTGCACTACAGCGTGCACGCGCCAGAAGTGGAGTGCATTGCCAGAGGCAAAGTGCACAAGCGTTACGAGTTTGGCTGCAAGGTGGCGCTGGCGGTGACGAGCGAAGACAACTGGATCGTTGGGGTGCAGGCACATCATGACAACCCGTATGACGGCCAGACGCTCGAGCCAGCCTTGGCGCAAGTGGCACACTTGACGAATGTGCAACCCAAGCAGGGGTTGGTCGATCAAGGCTTTCGGGGCGAAAGGTATCACCCGAAGTCTGTTGAAGTGTTGGTCGTCGGCGCACGAAGAGTGGCTGAGGGCGTTCGGTCCTTCTTCAAGCGCCGCAGTGCCATCGAACCGGTGATCGGCCACACCAAGCATGATCATGGCATGTTGCGCAACTTCCTGCTCGGCAAGACCGGCGACAGCATGAACGCAGTATTGACGGCGTGCGGCTTCAATCTTGCCAGGCTGGTGCGTTTCTTTGCGCAAACACAGCCAGCTTGGCATGGTGCTTTTTGAGTTTTTCCAGGGGCGACTAGCCTAATCGGTGCGCTGGGCAGCTTTGGTGGGCTGTTGGTCGGGGTGATGCTAACGGTGTTCATCAACATGCTGTTGGCGTCGATCATGACGCAGGGTGCGAGCGACATGACTGAGTTTGTATCGCGGCTGTGGTCTACCCCGACGTGGCTATTGGCAGGCGCACCGCTGTTTGGCATCGCCGTCGGAGTGGTTGCCGGCATCCTACCCGCCCAGCGGATCGCCTCACTTGAGCCGCTACGAGCGCTTCGCCGAGTTTGACGTGGTTTTGATGACGGAAGGCACATGAACAGTCGCCTGGAAACGATCCTAACCGTGTTGATTCCCACGACCGTCTCTGTGATCCTGGGTCCGATCTTCAACGGGTTCGACAGTCGAATTTTCACGAGTCTGGCCATAGGGCTTAGCGTCGGCTTGGGCCTCGCCTTGTATCGACGACAACGGTCGCTGAAGAAGTAGAGGCTTGTTACAACGTCCTCTCGTCGAAGCAGTAGCGCTCGATGGCATCTCAAACAATTATCACGCCTAGGCGGGCGCGTCTGTCAGGGTAACAGTCACCGGTGACGTGCCGGGTGATGTGCGACGCGCGTGGGCGTCCGGCGCGATCACACTTGGCAGAACGTAATCGCGCCGTTCGAGCGTCCAGCTGGGCGGGTCAAAGGGGAAACTCGATAAACGGCGCGGCGCTTACGTGCAACCGAATGGAGCGGCGGGAGGGTTCAGTCTGCTGCAATTATTCCGATCTTCATCGCATAGCGCACCAAGCCGGTGACGTGATGGATGTTCAGCTTGTCCATCAGCCGATAGCGATGCGTCTCCACCGTCTTCACGCTGATCCCAAGGGTATCGGCGATGTCCTGCATGGTTCGCCCCTCAACGATCAATTGCAACACCTCCCGCTCGCGCGGGGTCAACTGCATGCTCGCGTGCGCGTCGTCCTGCCGCCCAGCGGTGATGAAACCGAACCGCTCCTCGTACGCAGCGACGCGCACCTGCACCTCCCGGCTCAGATAGCGCCCGCCATCGAGCGCCACACGGATTGCATTCTCCAGTTCGTGGGCCGCTGCGTCTTTCAGTAGGTAACCCACCGCCCCAGCCTGCAAAGCCTGCACGATGTATTCCTCATTCTTGTGCATCGAAAGGATGATGACGCGCACGCGCGGATGCTGCTGCACGATGCGCTGTGTCGCCTCCAAACCGTTCAAGCCGGCCATGGCGATGTCTATCAGGACAATGTCCGGCTGACGCTGGCCGACCAGCCTCAGCGCCTCCCGTCCATCTGATGCCTCGGCAACCACGTCAACGCCGGGGACGCGTTCGAGCAACGCCCGCAGGCCTTCGCGAACCAGGGTATGGTCATCGGCGATCAACACACATACCGACATGATCTTTCCCTACTATACGACACGTTGAGCCGGCCATGCCGATATCCTGCCAGGACAACGTCCGGTTGATGCCGGCCGACTCACCACAGGCTCTGTGGTTGGAAGCATCGGCACGCCTGCTTTCGTAGTATCGTATCATCGGGCTTGTAAAAATCTCGTCGAGAGTTCATCTTTGCCTGCGTCCGATAGAAAGTCTCGACCGCCGGCGGAGGATATGAAAACATGCACCGCGATACGATCAGCCACCCGCTGAATGAGCAACTGTCCTTCGCCGATCAGCTCGCCCGCCTGGCGGATGAGCTCACTCGACGCAATGGATGGCTGAAAGGACTTGGCATCGCCCTGGTCGTTTTTGTCGCATACGCCGTTGGCGCAAGGACCGGCATTGTCTTTGGGTTTGGCGCGACGCAGATAGCCGTCTTCTGGCCACCCAACATCGTCCTGATCGTGGCGATGTTGTTCACGCCGCGCCACCTGTGGTGGATCGTCCTCGCCGCGGGGCTGCCGGCCGAGTACCTCGCTGCGTCGTTTCCCGGCGCGCCACTCTATGCAGCCATGTTGAACTACGCCGGCAACGCGGGCCAGGCACTGCTCACCGTCCTCCTGCTGGACAAATTCTGCGATGGCTTGCCCCGTTTCGACAACTTCCAGAGCACCGCAGCGTTCATCGGAACCGCAGTCATCGCTGCGCCTGCGATCGGCTCGCTGGTCTTCGGGGTGGCGTCGGTGCTCATCGGCTGGATCGACAACCTGTGGCTGATGTGGGGGGCGCGCTTTCTCACCGACATGCTCTCTGCGCTCGTCCTGATTCCCCCAGCACTCGCGCTCATGACCCTGAGCAAGTCCCAACTGCGACGAACGCCTCTGCAACGCTACCTGGAAGGCGGGGGGCTGCTGCTCGGCCTGACAGTGACCGTTGCGCTCACGATAGGCGGGGGACTGCCTGAATTGAACTTCATCCCGACGCTGCTCTACCTGCCCTTCCCTCTCTTCGTGTGGGCCGCCTTTCGATTCGGCGTCACAGGCGTCGCCGTCAGTCTGTTGACGATGACGGTCGTGGCACTGGAGAACGCGAGTGCAGGGCGCGGCGTGTTTTCGGCAGGGTCGCCGGCAGACAATGTGTTCGGGCTGCAGGTCCTCATCGGCGTCATCGGCATCCCGTTCATGTTGCTCTCTGCGCTCTGGACGGAGCGAAGAGACAACATCCGTGCCTTGCAAGACGGCAACGAGCAGATTCACAGGCTGGCCAGCCAACTCATCACCGCACAGGAAGAGGAGCGGCGCTGTGTCGCGCGCGAGTTGCACGACGAGGTCGGGCAAGCACTCACCACAATCAAGATCAACCTCGACATGATACGGCTGATGCAAGACAGGCCAGATGTATCAGCCTTTGCGGTCTCGTCTACGCTTCTCGACGAGAGCGCCGCGCGCGTGGATCACGCGCTCGACCAGGTGCGCAACCTGTCGTTGCTGCTGCGCCCGTCCATACTCGACGACCTCGGCCTGGTGCCCGCGCTGCGCTGGCTGGCCAGCAACCAGGCCGAGCGCGCCGGTTACCGGGTGATGTTTACCGCCGACGCGCTGACGCCGCGTCCGTCCTCAAGCATCGAGACTCTGTGCTACCGCGTGCTGCAGGAAGCGTTGACCAACATCGCCCGGCATGCCCAGGCGAGCAACGTGTTCATCTGCCTGAAACCCGCGAATGGGCAGTTGCGCATGACCATCCGCGACGACGGCGTAGGGTTCGACGTCGGGGAGATGCGTCAGCGCGCGGCGGCCGGCTCGAGCATGGGCATACTAGGCATGGAAGAGCGTGCCCTACTCTGCGGCGGAAAGCTCAGCATTCAATCGCTGCCTATGCACGGCACCACGCTCGAATTGAGCGTGCCCTACGCGGCCAGCATCGAGCCGGATGACGCCGCCGTTCAGCAGGCTCTGGCCCAGCAACAAGCTGCCGCCGCTGCGGCGGCCGCCCCACCGCCAGCCCCGGCGGCCGGGCTCACCGACGAAAAGATCGCCCAGTTGCAAAAGCTGGCCGAACTGAACAAAGCCGGCATATTGACCGATGAGGAGTTCGCTGCTCAGAAGGCTAAGATACTCGCGAGCTGACGCGTGAGTTGTTTGTTCGGCAGCACCACGTCGTGCGCGCCCTGAGCCGTGGTGCTGCGCCATCCTCTGGCGCACAGCAACAAACCGGCACATGACTCATTCGCCCATGCCAACACCCAAGAGCACCGATGGGCTGTTCATCAAGCGCGTCGAAATCGTCACGACCGTCATCCTCGCCCTCGCCTCGTTGTTGACTTCTTGGGGCGGCTATCAGGCCTCGCAATGGGGGCGCGAACAAGCCCTCAACATGAGCCAGGCGGGCGGCAGACGAACCCGCGCCGCGCAGGCAGCCACCCTGGGCGCACAAGACCGGCTGATCGACGTCGTGGCTTTCGCCAACTGGGTCGAAGCGACGGCTGTGCAGGATCAGCGCCGAGCCGACTTCATTCGCGCCCGCTTCCGCGATGAATTCAGACCGGCGTTCGAGGCATGGCTCGCCATGAGGCCGCTGGACAACCCCGACGCGCCACGCACCCCACTCGAGATGCCAGATTACCAGCCCGACCGACTGGCTCAGTCGGCGGCGTTGAACGCCGAGGCCGATGAGCTATTCGACAGAGGCGTGAACGCGGCCAACGTGCAGGGGGCTTACGTGCGCGCGTCGCTGTTCGTCGCAGCCGCGTTGTTCTTCGCCGCGATCTCGAAGACGTTCGAGGTGCGCAACCTGCGCATCGTGGTCGTTGGCCTGTCGGCGGCGCTCCTGCTGTTGGGTGCTGTCAACCTGCTGCCGTTGCCTGTGGCGTGACTCGATGGACGCCTCGCGTCGCACTTTCGCACCCTCTTCCGCCTGGCCGTGGTGTGGCTGGTCGCTGCACCCTCATTACTGATCACAGCCGCGATCCTGCCCGGCATCGCCATCGAACCGGTGGGCAGGACGTCGCGGTTCACCTTCGACGCCCTGCTGCGCGACCTGGGCTTGATACGCTGATCTCCGTCAGGTTTTCTCCCGATGGCAATCCTCCGCTCATCTCTGTATCGTGTGATCGAATTCAAATGACTGATTCGCGTGGGAGCGCCTCTGCGTCGCGCCGGTCGCCTGCGACCGGCGTGAGGAGTGGTTTGGCCCAGCAAATCAGGACGGTGCTGGCCGACGACAATCCGGACTTTCTCGAAGCCGCCTACTTATTTCTGCGCACGCATGCACGGCGCATTCACATCGTCGGCGAGGCAAGGACAGGGACGGAAACCCTGAGGCTGATCGAGGTGCTCGAACCTGATCTGCTCCTGCTCGACCTGGAGATGCCCGATGTGGATGGGCTGGAGATATTGCGGCGGCTCAAAGCGCAACCGCGCTCGCCGCGTGTGATCATCATGACGCTGCACGAGCAAGAAGCATACCGGGCGTCGGCGACCGACCTCGGCGCCGACGGCTTCATCACGAAGCGTGACTTCGTCACGGCCCTGATGCCGTTGATCCAGCACCTGTTTGGCGACGTGTAACCACGATGACCGACGACTCGAAGATACACCACGCCAGACGCGCCAGATGGCATCTGGAAGAAGCGAAGAAGAATGTGAGTATGTATGGCTGAACATACATCAACGCAACCCGCTCCCCCCTCTCCTTCTCGGCAAGACGACGTCGCGCTGGCGTTGTGGCTGCCGCTCGTCGTCATCGTCCTGGCGCAGTTGCAGATGGGCCTCAACATCAACGCCCTGCCGGTGTCGCTTGGGCCGATCAGCCAGGACCTCAATACACCCTCTACATCCATCGCGACGGCGCTGGTGCTGTATTCGCTCTTCGTGGCCGCCTTCGTCATGCTCGGCGCGAAGATCGGCAAACTGTTCGGCGAGCGCCTGGTCTTCCAGATCAGCGCGCTGGCGCACGGCGCGGCCATGGCGCTGATGGCGCTCAGCACCGACGCCAACACCATGAACACCGCTCAGATGCTTGCCGGCATCGCTGCCGCCTTGCTGGTGCCGACGCTGGTGGTGCTGATCGCGGCAAATTACCAGGGCCGCCAGCAGGAACAGGCGCTGGGCATCTTGGCTGCCATCCCCGCTATTTCGAGCGGGATCGGGTTCCTCGTCGCCGGCGCCATCGCCACGCTGCTGAGCTGGCGCTTCTCGTTCGGGTTGATCGCTATCCTATCGGTCGTCGTCTTCATCCTCAGCTTCCGGTTGAAGCCGGTCCCGCGCAAGACCGGCATCTCAATTGACCTGGTCGGCGTCGTGCTTTCGGCAGCAGCCATCGCGCTGATCTTGTTTGGCTTCAACAACCTGAACACCTGGGGATTGCTGGTGGCGAAGGACGGTGCGCCATTCTCGATCCTGGGGTTGTCGCCTGCGCCACTCTTCATCATCCTGGGCATCGTCCTCGGTCAGGCCTTCTTCACCTGGTCGGAGAAGCGCGTGGCCGACAAGAAGACGCCGCTGCTGGCGCTCGAAGTGCTCGATTCACCGGAAGAGAAGAACGCCGTCATTGCCTTTCTCGTCGCCGGAGGCATCGGCTCGGTGGTGAGCTTCCTCATCCCGATCTACATTCAGATCGTGCAGGGTCGCACGCCGCTGTTTACGTCGCTGGCTATTGTGCCCTACGCGCTGGCCGTCGCGGCGGCAGCCATCCTGTCGGTGCGGCTGTACGACCGGCTCACCCCACGCCGGCTCGGCGTGATCTCGTTCGTGTTGATCGCCGCCGGCATGGTGCTGCTCGGCATCACCGTGAGCAACGAGTGGAGCAACCCGATGGTCATCCTCGGCCTGCTCATCGTCGGTCTCGGCGAGGGCACGATGTTAACGCTCTTGTTCAACGTGCTCGTTTCGGCTTCGCCCAAGGAGTTGGCCGGTGACGTGGGGGCGTTGCGCGGCGTGGTCAACAACGTGTCATCGGCGCTGGGCGCAGCGTTTGCCAGCGTGGTCGCCGTAGGCTTGCTCAGCGTGCTGCTCACCAGCGCCTTCAACCAGTCGAGCCTGCCCCCCCAGCTGCGGACGGAGATCAACTTCGACCAGGTGGACTTTGTGAGCAACGACCAGTTGAGGGCAGTGCTCGGCCAGACCTCGGCCACGTCGGAGCAGGTGGAGGAAGCTGTGGAGATCAACGAAGAGGCGCGGTTGCGCGCGCTGCGTGCGGCGTTCTTTCTGGTGGCAGCCCTCTCGCTCCTGTCGCTCTTCCCCACCATGAAGTTGCCGAACTACGTGCCGGAGGAATTAGATGCCGAGGCCATCGCCGATGCCGAAGGATGGGATGCGAGACACGAAGCGACGGAGGCAGCGGCGACGACGTGAGCAGAGGCAGGGGACGGGGGACAAAGTGGAATGGAGGACACAGTCTAGATCGGAGATCGAGGCTATTCCGATGAGGACAGGGAGGAGAAAGACGATATGGGACAGTCAAGCGACGCCGCGCGCCGATATGCGCAGGCCAACAGAGACAGGTTCGTCAGCGAGCTGAGCGAGACGCTGCGCATCCCAAGCCTGAGCGGCGACCCCGCCCACAAAGGCGACATCCAGAAAATGGCCGAGTGGCTGGTCAACCATATGCGCGGCCTCGGCCTGAGGGCCGAGGTCATGCCCACCGCCGGCCACCCCGTCGCCTATGGCGAGTGGATGGGTGCGGGGCCGGACGCGCCCACGGTGCTGATCTATGGCCACTACGATGTGGTGCCCGCTGCCATGGAGGACGGCTGGGACACCGACCCGTTCGAGCCGGTGATCAAGTACGGCCGCATCTACGCCCGCGGCGCGACCGACGACAAGGGCCAGATGATGACACACATGAACGCGCTGGAGTCGTACCTCAAAACCTCGGGGGGCGCGCCGGTCAACGTCAAGATCTTCTTCGAGGGCGAAGAAGAGGTGTCGTCGCCCAACCTTGCCCCATTCATCAGAGAGCACCTCGACTTGCTCAAGGCCGACGTATGCGTGATCAGCGACACGTCCATGCCCAGCATCGAGGCGCCTTCGATCACCCACAGCCTGCGCGGCATGACCTACATCCAGGTCGAAGTCGAAGGGCCGAAAGAAGACCTGCACAGCGGCCTGTGGGGTGGCGCAGTGCACAACCCGGCGCTGGCCCTGGTCGAAATCCTGGGCAAGCTCTACAACCCCGACAACACCATCGCCGTGCCTGGCTTCTACGACGACGTGGTCGAGCTGACGCCGGAAGAGCGCGCGATGATCGCCAAGACCGACCTGAGCGAGGCGCAATACAAAGCGACGACCGGCGTGCCCGCTGTGTGGGGCGACAAGCGCTTCACCATCCGCGAGCGCATCTCCGCTCGCCCCACGCTCGACATCAACGGCATGTGGAGCGGCTGGACCGGCCCGGGCCCCAAGACGATTGTGCCGCAGAAAGCCGGCGCCAAGCTCAGCTCGCGCCTGGTGGCCAACCAGAACCCGCAGAAGATCTACACGCTGCTCAGGGACTACATCCTGTCCATCGCGCCGAAGACGGTGAAAGTAGATGTGCAGCTCTTGACCGTGGGGCGGCCGGCGCTGATCCCGTTCGACCTGCCGGAGATGCAGGCTGCGGCGCGCGCCTACGAGAAGGGCTGGGGCCACACGCCGGTCTTCACCCGTGGCGGCGGCAGCATCCCGGTCGTTGCGGACATCGGCGACCTGTTGAAGATCCCGGTGGTGATGATGGGCTTCGGGCTGGACAGCGACGGGCTGCATTCACCCAACGAGAGCTACAGCATCGAGATGTTCCAGCGCGGCATCGAAACCTCCATCGTGTACATGGAGGAGTTGGCGCAGTTGCAGCGCTAAGAAACGAGACTTTTAGGACCTGACAGTGATTCAAGGAGAAAACAACATGAGTAACGTACCAGTTCAGTCATCGTCGCGGCGTTCAGCACGCCCGATCGAGCCGGCCAGTTGATGGCCGACCTCAAGCAGGGCCGCAAGGAGGGCTTGATCGGCATCATTGATGCTGCGGTCGTCGTCAAGGATGGCGAAGGCAAGATCAAGGTGACCGACTCGAAGCGCCGCAGCACCAAGGGCTTCATCACCGGCGGCCTCATCGGCGGTGTGGTTGGCCTGTTGGCCGGCCCGGTCGGTTGGGCAGCGTTGGGCGGTGGCGCCATCGGCGCACTGATCGGCAAGATTCGCGGCGCGCCGTTGAAGGCCGAGATGACCGACATCGGCTCAGTGCTGACACCCAACAGTTCAGCCATCGTCGCCGTTGTGGAGCACACCTGGGTGTCGCGACTCGAAGCTGCGCTGGCTGCCGAAGGTGCGCAGATCGTGCGCGAGGAGATCAAAGCCGACATCGCCAGACAACTGAGCGAAGGCGGCAACGTGCTGTACTCCGCCGCGGCGGGAGCGACCGCCGGTGGCGTCGCGCGCGTGGCGGAAAGCGACAAGGAGACGCGCGTGAGCGGCGTGATCGCCAGCGACGAGGGGGTGTTCATCGGCGATGCCGTGATCACCCACGAGGAGCCAGTCGAAGAGAAGCCCGCCGGGGACAACCCAGCCTGAGGCATGCTGCCAAGGCTGCCAAAAGAGGATGAGACAGGAGGCAAACGGGTATGCAGGGACGATTCGACGCAGAGCTAGAGGACCGCTTCGTGCGCTACGCCCGGATTGACACGCAGGCCGACCCCGCCTCGAAGACCACGCCCAGCACCGAGAAGCAATATGACTTGCTCAACCTGCTCGTGCAGGAACTTAAGGAGATCGGTGCACAGGACGTGACGCTGACCGACTACGGCGCAGTGCTGGCCACCATCCCGGCCACGACCAAGACCGAAGCGCCGACCATCGCCCTGCTGGCGCACGTGGATACCGCGCCGCAGTTCAGCGGGACGAACGTCAAGCCGATCGTCCATCGCAACTACGACGGCCGCGATATCCGCTTCCCCGACGACAAGTCGCTGGTGCTTTCGCCGAAGGACTATCCCTATCTGGCCAGCAAGGTCGGCGACGACATCATCACCGCCAGCGGGACGACGTTGCTCGGCGCGGATGACAAGGCCGGCATCGCCATCATCATGGCCGCGGCGCGCCACCTGTTGGCCCACCCCGACATCCCGCACGGCGTGATCCGCATCGGCTTCACGCCCGACGAGGAGATCGGGCGCGGCGTACACCCCAACCTGCCCAAGGACTTGCAAGCCGACTACGCTTACACGCTGGACGGCGCGCACCTGGGCGAGATCGTCTACGAGACGTTCTCGGCGGATGCAGCGGTGGTGAAGGTGCAGGGCGTGGCGGTGCACCCCGGCTGGGCCAAGGACAAGCTGGTCAACGCGCTGCACCTGGCGGCCAAGATCGTGGACACGCTGCCGCAGGCCACGCTCACGCCGGAGACGACCGACGGCCGGCGGGGCTTCTGGCACATCGTCTCGATGAACGGCTCGGCTGCAGAGGCGACGCTCAACATCATCCTGCGCGACTTCGAGCGCGAGGGGCTGGCCGCTCTCGGCGAAATGCTGAAGAAGGTGTGCGCCGCGGTGCAGGCGGGCGAGCCGCGCGCCAGGATCACGTGCAAGATCACCAACCAGTACCTCAACATGCGCTACTGGCTGGAGAACGACATGCGCCCGGTCGAACTGGCGCGCCAGGCATGCGAGGCGCTGGGCATCGCGCACTACTCCATTCCCATCCGCGGCGGCACCGACGGTTCGCGGCTGACCGAGATGGGCCTCCCCACGCCGAACGTGTTCACCGGCATGCAGGAGATTCACGGCCCGCTGGAGTGGGTCAGCCTGCAAGACATGGCCCGCGCGACCGAGGTGTGCATCAAGCTGGCCGAGTTGTGGGCCGGAGTGGGCGCCGGCGCAGGCAAGGCAAAGAAGAAAGTGGAGAAGCCAAAGCGCGGCAAAGAGCAACAGGCCACGGCGCCGGTGGACTGGACGGGTTGAACGAGGGAACGCACTTGTGCTGCTGGATTCCCGCTTGCGCGGGAATGACAGACGTCACTGAAAGAGCGACTGAATCATGATTGTTTTGGATTTGCTGCCGCTGATCATCGCTGCCGCTGCGCTGCCGGTGTGGATCATCATCTCGCTACTGCTGTTGCGCGGCCAGGGCGGCGTGACCCGAGCAGCCGCCTTTTCGGCCGGGGCAATGACGGTGCGCGTTGTGGTGGGCTTGCTGTTCGGCTTCGTCCTGGGTGGATTTGCCGAC